>ENA-UOOC01000571-UOOC01000571.1-human-gut-metagenome-genome-assembly--contig:-C48old-NODE-571-length-36025-cov-12.069530_pt1 | contig 36025 bp, 38 predicted proteins | sample MGYA00242469_ERZ724016 | MGnify/ENA metagenome assembly ERZ724016 | reverse complement strand
TTCCACATTGTTCCGGCCCTAATTGGTTGATTATTAATGGTTTGGATGTTTTTCACCGGGGGGACCGGAACAATGGAACAATAATTTCCCCAACTTTTTTAGGGGGGCCTGTCGAGATTTTTGCCAAAACACAATGGAACAATAGTTTCATCAACTTTTTTAGGGGGGGCTTATCCTCTTTGAGAACCCATATTCCCTACCATTGTTTACTGCTGGTCCCTGCCACGGGGGCCAATATCCCCGACTTGGGGGGCACAAAAAACCCGGGCTCCTCTAAGCCCGGGACGGAGTAGTTTCCTAAAATTTCCAGCTAAAGCCGACCTCATACCCCGATCGGGTCAGCTCGAAGTCCCGCATATAGGATATATCTACTCCGAAATTCCTGTAATATATGCCTCCCCCAACCCCAACCTGCCCGAAGGAGTTAGCCGAAGCTCTCAGAAAGGGGGACCATTTCCGGGACCTCGTTTCTTTGATCTGTTCTCGGACGGGAGTATACTTGTACGTAAGATGCTGGAGAGTGTTGTATTGGACTGTAGCCTCCCAGTCAAATTGGCCAATTTTGGGATCTTTGAAGAATGTTCCAGCGTATTTCCTGGTCGTATTCCAGTCCAATATTGTCCTTTTTACGCTCTCCAGAGTATCCACCTCCTTTTGGTCCTCCCCAAAACCCCCTCCATTTGTGATTTCTGGGGGTGTTTGGGGAACCTTTTCCTCCTGGCCCTTATAGATATATATCAATTTGATTGGATTCCTAAAACCCTCCCATTTTGGAACCAAATCCGGGACTTTGACCTCCCCCTGAATTGGGGGTAAATCGACGTACTTTATAACGGTCTTTTCCTCGACTGTTTTACGCCCGATTATAAAGCCTATACCTACAAGAACTATTGTGCAGAGTACTCTCTTTAGTAAGTCCATACCGTGTCCTGCGGGAGGGTTTTAGAAGCATCTACGTGGATAAAATTCCCGTCGATGCCTATCCTCCGGATCCGCAATGCAATGGCTGCCTGGAGGATCTTCATCCGATTGGGGCCCGAGGCACACCGGATGTCCACTGCCAAACCTTCTGTGTGAGCACTGTTGCCGGACCGTCCTTTGGCCTTATCGTGTTCTTTGGAACGATAAGCGCAATTGAGGACGAGGGGGATGCCTGCCTTTTCACGGAGGGCATCCAGGAGATCGAGGAAGTCCTGGTCCATGTCTTCAATGGAGCAGGACGGGTTGCATCGCTCGAATTCTTCGGGCTTAAAATACTTACTTGTCTTCATGGCATTCAAAGTCTATTTGAGTTTTCTTGCTGACCGATCTCTCCATGTATGACCGGAGAGCCCTGAATATGGGGTGATTCGAAATGATTGCGGAGTTCTCCAGAAAGCTCCAAAACTCAGTCCCGACCACAAAAGCAGCGAAGAAGTTGGCAAGGTTGAGACCCCCCAAGTTCGGGAGGACACACATGTCAAGCATGTAGGCCATGCCGATACCGATAATGCTGAGTCCCAACTTCCAACACGTGTCCCACATTTTCTCGCTTTTGAACACATATTTTTGATGGGCTCGTTTGTGGCGCTTGTAGTCAGCAATATTTCCAGTTATGAAGTCGACGATAACGGCAATACAGACACAGAGGATAAGGACCTGGACCGGAGCTAAAAGCCCCCAAAGCCCTACAATGCTCCCGCATATCCATTTTCCCGCTCTCATGATTTCATCCTTCATATCTGTTAAACTTATAATTTATTACGTCCTATAATCATTTTACGAGACGGGGACTCCTTGTATTCAGTACATGGAGTCAGTAACCGCAGAGCTTTAAGGTGATTTATAGCCTTCTCGAGGTAGGCTTCCCCGATGTTCCGTGCTTCGTTCGAGCTACGGACGATTATGTTGTCTTCTACTCGAGTGCTGAATTCGCCATCTTTGTACCTCACACCGAAGGCAGTGGGATTGATTGGATTGTTGACGATGAATCGGGAATACGCAATGTATGCAATGGCGATCTTGAGTCCTTCGCTTCGACCATCCCCGGAACAACCACCATCATAATACCCGCCTTCCATGGCGGCAGTGTACTGATCTTTTGTAATGGTTACGTCCCCGTATTGGAAAGGACCGGGGCCGGAAAAGTCTGTCTCGTCGAGCCATCTGTAGAGGTTGGCTCCTATGGCATCCACCAATCTGAGGGTCTCAGCCTCCCGGATGTATGGCTCCAGTCTGGCCGGATCGTTGATGTTCTCGGCTATCGGCCGAACATTCCGAAGGTCGTTAGAGTTGAGTATCATCAGGCATGAGTTTTATAATCTCCTCGTCATAAAGCCCATAAATGAGCTTGAGCATGTTTCTCTTCTGAACAGTGGAGAGCATCTGGTCCCGGATAATCTCCAGTACCTGAGTCATGTTGTCCTTGCCAATTCTGTCTGCTATAGACTCGCCGGCATTGTAAGTGAGAGACTGAATAGCGAAGTCGGGATTTTCCAAAGGAGCCCACCAGTACTCAAAAATCGATACGAAAGTCTCCTCCAGCTGCTGACGCTCCCGGACTGTAACAGAGTTGTAGTACTTGTAGGCATTGGTCATGAGATCAGCCCCAAAGTTAGCCCCCACGTCAACAGCTCGAAGAATGGGAGGCTGCTTGAAGGCTTGACCAATGTTCTCCGGGATGACTCTCTGCGTTACTTCGAATGCTTTGTCATAGTTCTCCCCGGAGAACCTTATGAACTGGGGCACTTCATCTTTTGACTTGCACTGGATGTACCACAATTGTGAAGTGTTCTCATCTCCTTGAAATTTGTTAAGTTCTTCTTGGGTCTCATTCACTTGAGACTCATCTTGAGTCTCGTCCTTGATGTCTACCAAGATCCCAGCTGACAAGAAGTTGGAGCATGCGTTTCTACCGGCTACATTGGCAAGTGCTTCCTCAGTTCTCATGTCCGTCATCTCAGCGATGAATATGGGGATTGGGTAAGAGGGGCTGCCTTCTGAGTCCCCGGAGAAGTAGAGGATCTGGCCATTGTAGTTGTCCCAGCCGCCAGCCTCTTCCACCTGGTTGAGAATGACCTCCGGATCCGGGTTGAAGAGGTGAAACCACTCAATGTCAGACGGTGACCACCGGGACCTCGTCTTGTCTCGGTGACCCCAATCCGGATGGTATGCCGTCCGGCCAATAAACCCATTGTCATCCGCCTTCTCCAGTCGGAGGGATTCGAATGGGATGTGGTGGATCGAGCTGACTCGGAAATTCATGTTATAGTTAACATGAATTGCAAATCCATGCCACACCGTAAAGTCTTTGCAAACCATGCGGAGGATCTTGTCAAGCTTCTCCCCTTCTTTGTTTACCCGTAATCTGTAAATGCCGGGATCTTTGAATCCGTGACCGTATACGAAGTCATTGTATATGCTCAAGCAGGCATTGCCGGTCTTTGAAGCCTGAACAATCTCGCTGACCGTCTGGGGAAAATCATTGGTATCTCCGTATGTCTGGATGCCATATTGCCTCCAGTCCCGGGATACGAACTGAGGAGCTGATTTGATCTGTGCAACTTTCATACTGGCGTAATTTTAATAGTAGGAGGGACGGGAAGCGACCCCGTCCTATTACCAGTCCTATTTGGACCCTCCTTTTTTGGCTCCCTTCTTGGGAGCCTCCGAAACGGGATTGACTACACGATTGTAAGCCTCTTCGATCTCCCCGGCAGACATTTGCGAGTCTGCATAGGCTTCTTTGATGACTTCCAGATCCATCCCGGCGTCGATGAACTCCTTCACCTCGGTGTCGATGTCGGCGGTCTTCTCCTCGGTCTTCTCCTCGGTCTTCTCCTCGGTCTTCTCCTCGGTCTTCTCCTCGGTCTTCTCCTCGATCTTCTCCTCGGCGGATGCCGAGTCGAGAATGGCATGGATTGCCTCCATGGCTTTGGAGTACTCATCGAGCTTGGCGTTCAGCTCGATCTGTTTCTTGTTCAGCTCTTCAAGTTCGGCTTTGACAGAATCGATCTGCTTGCTCAGAACCTGAGCCTGACGCTTTTTGATTTCCACGTCCTTGTCCGGCATCTCCTTGCCATAACGAGACATGAATTTCTCCAGTCGGTCGTTCAGGTCTTCGGGAACTCGGGTGAAGTACGAGAGCGCATCCTTGTTGAATGCGATGTGGTACAGGCAGAGATCCTCCGTGATGTTCCTCGGGGTGAGGATCTTGCTGAACTCTTTGTTGATCGGGTCATGGAGTAAAGTGCCTGCTCTGAGTTCGTAATCGGGGTGTGCTACATTTTTCATTTGTTGTTCTGTTATTCGTCTTAATGCTAAGTCGGCTTCGATCAGGCAGAAGCCGCATCGGGAAACTGACTTATTCAAAAAGTATCGAGAAAGTTCATCTACTTCTCGATGGAGAGCGGGGTTCTTTTCCAATTCCAATGTATGGGCCCGATAGGCTTCGCCTTTCAGGGACCCATACTTGGATTGGTAAGCTCTCAGTCTTTCGAGCATGTCAGTCATGAGTGCTACGGTTTAGATCCTTTGGTCAGAAGCCCGGCTACCATGAGGTCTGTGGTGGCTTCGTCCGTGTCGAAGAGGCTCATCGGGAGCGAACCTTCCTGAGCGATGGTGCCGTTGGCCAGAGTTACCTGGTATGCGACGCCGTCGGTCATTTCGGTAGTGACAGTGATTTCGGTGAGCTCCAGACCCGAGTCCCAGCCATACACCTCGTACTTGGTGTCCCCGTTGTCTCCGGTGTCGTTGTTCTCGACGATAGCGATGACGCGGGCATTGGTCAGACCGTTCACGAACTTCTTGGCTGCTTCCGACTTCTTGAAGATCCGGACAACCACGTTGTGCTGGTGAGTCTTGAGGTACGTGCCAGCATTGATGGTGTCCGAGCCTACAGTTGCGTTGGGCAGCGAGTCGACTTCGTAACCAGTGGCCCCGGTCTTAAGGATGAGCGAAGAGATAACGTTGTCAGTTACAACAGACTTCGGTTTGTCGACGTCCGAGTAGCTGAGGAGAATCACCCTGGCGGTGGTGCCGGCGATTGCCGGCTTACCACACACCTGGTTGATGAATCCTGTTTTGATTTTAGAACAATCAAGTCCTGCCATTTTCTTAGATTTTTAAGGATTAGATACCTACCGAGAACAGATCCGGGTTAGTGAGCTTGGCATCCGCCCGACCCATGAGTTCTACGTAGACTGCGCGGTCTTTGTATTCGTACCAGATCCGCATCTTCTCGAAGCTGTCGATTGCATCAACACCTATGCCGAGCACGCTCTTCGAGGTGAAGAGAATTCGATGGGGGTTGTTGAGTTTCGTGCTAGTGTCTTCCGACGTAGCGATGATCTTGTCCCAGATGGGCATTGCGATGACAGGGATGCCATTGAAGCTGAGAGCCTCCATGCCATTCAGCAGAGCCAAGCGAGCCGACTCGAGGCAGCAAGCGTCCATAAGAGACTGCTGATAGGCATCGTAGACCGACTGGGTAACGAGGATAAACTTGTCAGACTGCTGACGGAGCAGAAGCGGGGCACTGAACACGACCGACTGAATGTATTCCTTGGCCTTGTCCGGAGTAAGCTTCTGAGCTGCGTAAGACGCCCCGGCATTTTCCGTAATTGTTGCTCCGCGCTGGGACGGATTGGCTGTAACCTGTGTGGTAATCTGTTTCCAGAAACCGTCGATGATGGTGAAGAATTTCAGGTCGAGCCCATCCGTAATGATACCGCTGTCGGTAACGTTCTTGGCGTCTTTGTCGTTGAACCAGAACAGGCGGTACCAGAAGTCCATAATGGAGCGCTCCAGAACCTCAATGACGATGTTCATGTAGTCCGTATCCGTGAAGTCCGGAATGTCGACGCCGGTGCGGAGAGAGTAAATAGTTGCCGACTGTTGGAGGTCAGTGTAACACTGGGACAGAAGGATCTCCCAGACCCCAGGCTCCCACTTCAGCTTGCGGGTGTTGATGTTCCACGGCTGAGGAGTCGGGTTACACCCGGTGTTGACCACGCCGACCATGCCGCCCTCGCCGATGTAACCCACCTCGGTGTTAGTGACGATGTCGGGGAAGACTGTGTGAATGGAGTTGATGTCAGGACCCTGAATGGTGTCCTCCATAATCATCTCCGAGATTGCCTGAATGACACGTCCACAAAAAGTGAACTTATCCATGTCAAGGAATCCGCCCTTTTTATTTGCCATAGTTCCTAAAGTTTTTGAGTTTGACTACTTGAGAATCTTTTTGGCAGCGTTGACCTTCTGGAGCTTTTCGCGGGCTTCGTTCTTAAGGTCGGCTGTCGAGGGATCGGCCTTCTTGCCCCCGGGCAGAACCGTCTTGCGGTTCTTCGGGCGGTAGTTGCTACCGCGGAGGTTGCGGAGTTCGTTCTCCTGCTCCTCGATGAGGTTCGTTGCCTCGTCGAGCATCGCCTCCAGTGCTGCAACGCGGTCCTCGAGAGACTCGGTGTCCTCCATCTCGATGCTGGTGACGATGTTGTCCTCGACAGTAACCACCCGACCGTCTTCCAGAACGACAGTGCCCGACGTCTCGCCGTTGGCGAGAGTTGCCTCTACACCTTTGGCCAGATTGTCCTCTTCACCTACGGTCTGGAGAACGACCTGACCCTCAGCATCCAGATAGTCAAAATTGGCGGGAGCGCCTTTCTTGCCATTCCGGAATGCCTTGACCTTGCTCATGAACTTCTCATAAGCGCTTTTTTCGTTTTTTGCCATAGCATTAAAAATTTGGTTTGTGTTGTATGAATTGATTTTGGAAATGAATCCCAAGTCAAGAAGTGATTTGGCATCATGGATGCGTTCCTCATGCATGACATTGCGGAGCCGTTCCCGGTCCTGACCTGTTCTCTCGACATACACGTCAAGAATAGCCTCCTCCTCCAGAGCAAGCTCCTCGGCAATGCTACGAGCATCGTCGGAAGTGAGCCAATCCCCGACCGGCATGTATACCCGATGGATGAGTGCCCGGCAATTCCTGTTTGCCGACCGGTTCTCTGCCGGAGCTGCCAACAGGATGCACACTGCCATCGAGTGGCATCCCCCGACAATATTTGTATATATAGTCCTCCCACTCATGCGAAGAAGGTCATAAATCTTGAAGCCCTCCTCAACAGAGCCCCCGTCACAGTCAATGTTGATGCACACCTCCTGTTCGTCGGGGTGTTCATCAAGTACCCGGCGGAAGGTCTCCACGGAACAGATCTCTGAGGTCCCTCCCCAAAGCTCCATCATGACCCGATTCTCTTCGGAGTCAATTGCGCCTTTTAAGTTGATGAATATCATGTGCCAAATTATTTCGATACAAATATAGTTATTCCTAATAGATATTGAAATACTATTTGTGCTGGACTATTTAAAAATTAGCCCGGTCTTGAATCTGCACGTAGTTAGCATCTTCCCTCCGAATATCTTCGATTGTAGCAATCACTCTCACCTGGCCAAATGCTTTTTGAATTGCCCTCTCCATGTCAAGCCGATTCATAGGTTCCGACGCCTCAGCGAATGATCGGATAGCATATCCCCCGTCCGATCCAACTTTAGTGAACGGTACTCCGCCACCGAGTTCGTTTATGGCTGACAGAAGAGGCAGGAACATGCGGCTCGACTTCTTGTTAATGATGGTCTCGCCTCCTTCCGCCTCAATGTGCACTCCTCCAGCGGCATGACTGGGTCCCTCAATGTATTTACCTCTTGCGGCTTTCGGCAGAGGAGCTGCCCAAAGAGCTGCCATCTGAACTGCTCCCAAAGCCGCAGCTGCTGCAATGAACGGGATAGCCAAAGGGAATCCCATTTTAGCCGATGCCATGATGGAGATGGCAGTATTGATGCCAATCTCGAAGGATCCCATTGCCCTCTCCCGGATAGCTTGTTCCCGTTCGATTTTGGCCAACTCCTTCTCCTTCTGTTTCTCCATCTTGACTTTCTTCTCGTTGTACTGGGCCTCCGTGATTTGACCATTAGCGTACATGTTTGCCAATGCCTGCTCCTCCCGGCTGTATTGTTCTTCTACCTCCTGAGCCCGACGCTCCCCGAGAGCACTGGCCAAGTCATTGAAAGCATTAGCAAAGCCGGATGCCATTTCGGCATACTCCTGGAGCTTCTCGATTCGCTCCTCCCATAAAGACTCCTCGTTCTCGGCCATCTCGAGTTGGATCTGAGCAATGGCGTCCTCGTTTCCTTGAGCTGCTGCCAACTCTGCCTCCAGATACCTTTTCCTGATCTCATACTTGGACTTGTGATTTAATTCAGCTTGAGCGAGCTCCTTGTCGAGGTCCATTTGCTGGAGACGAAGATTGTTGGCTCGGAGCTGGGCCTCCTGCTCATAGGTTTTCTCCCCGGCAGCTTTCCTGGCTTCGATTTGCTTCTGGAGCATCTCATTCTCGAGCTCCAGCTTCTCCCTTTCGTTGTCCGCTGCCTTCGAGAGGTCCTCGGCATACTGTTCGTTTAGAGTTTGGTTGAACCGGTCAAGTTGCTGTTTGGTAGCATCCTCGCGGATCTTTTTGATTTCGTCCTGGAGGTTTTGTTGGATCTGTTTCTCGAGTTCGGCTCTGTTGACCAGGAACTGCTCATAAGCGGCATACTCTTTCTGGTATTCCTCCTCGCTCATACCCCTCACGAACTGGGGAGACTGAATGTTGGCCAGCTCCTTCATGGCGTCCTGGTACTTCTGAGTAACCTGAGCAATCTGCATATCGACTGTGCCTCCGGAAGCTACAGCCAATATGTTTGCTCTCACCCCCGCAAGGTAGTCATTGAGCTGTTTGGCTTGGTTCTCGTAGAACTGCTTGTCAGACCGAGCCATGGCATTCAGAGCCGTCTGATACTCCTTATTAGTAATTTTGCCGTGAGCTTTCTGGAGAGCCAGACGTTCCCGGGCTCCATCCTGAGCTGCCTTGTAGAGCTTTTTCTCATACTCCATCCGGATGGCAATGTTCGTAGACTGGAATGTTGTTTGGAACCTGAGATCGTCTTCCCGGATCTTCTGCATGGCTTCCGAGTTCTTCAAAGCAACCTCCAGAGCCTTATCGGCAATGGCCTGCTGAGCCTCCCGGTTGGCTATTGCAGTCTCAAGAGCCAAGTTAGCAATTGCGGCTCCTTCATTCTCGATTGTCCGGAACAGTTCTTGGTATCGGCCTTTCAAATCGTCGAGTTCCTTTTTGGCCTCCTTGTATTTGGCCAAGCTTCCTGACCATGTGTTGAGCTCCTCCTCCTTGGCTGCAATCACCTTCTTCAAGGAGTCGAACTCATCCATTGCAGCCATCTGTCTTTGACGAGCTGCACTCACCTCAATCTCGCGGAGCTTGTTAGCTGTTTTAAGCTGAGCTTCGGCGATCTGTTCCGACGTGGCATGATTGGCTTTGAGATTTTCTATTTCTCTCTTGCCCCGGATCTCCTCGGCTTTGGACAGAGTGTTCTGCTTGGTCTCGATCTGATCCAGTACATACGTGGAGGCTTCGGCAGCTCGATTGTATGCCTCCATTGCCCGGGTTGCTCTCTCTTGAGCTTCCGTGTTACTGTTAAATGCGTTCATAAGAGCAACCACTCCAGCCACCAATCCGCCCACTGCTGCTGCCACCAATACAACGGGGTTGGCAGCCAAAGCCGCGTTCCAAAGCCATGTGGCAGCTGCTGCTGCTTTGGTGAGGATGTTGCTAGCTCCTTGTACGGCATTTTTAGCAGCTATCGCTTTCGTCTCGGCGAGAGTCTGGTTGATGCCAACCAGCTGAACCAAGTTAGATGCAGCTCGATAAGTGGCTTCGGTCTTGGAGAGAGCTGCTTGGAGAGAAGACAAAGAGGAAAGAGCCGTGATGATGGTTATCATCTTCGTCATGGTAGCATTGAGCTCCTCGTTCTCGCTCCCCAGTACCTGAGTGGCTGTGGTCCAAAGGCCCCATACGGAAGTCAAAGCTGACGTGGCGCTGGTAACTGCCTGTATGGTTTCAGTTCCTTTACCAACGTTGGATATAGCTGTATTGACCAGGTCCTCAGCTCCTTTCAGTTCACCAGCTCGTTCAATCATCTCCTTGAACGTCTCAGAACTCGTATCCCCGGACTGAGCCATCTGGATGAGTGTCTGGGTAAGGTCGGAGAGTTCCTGCTTGAGGTTCTCCGTTGCCTTCTCGTAGTTACCAACTGACCGGCGATAGTCCCCGAGTGCCTCCTCCTGAGCTTTGAGCTCCTCGGTGGTTTCTGCAATGCGCTTGCCGAGCTCGGCTTTACGAGCCGCGTCCTTCATTGAGTTGCCCAGCTCTGCAAACTCGGCATTGTCCAAAGCCAGCTGGGTTCTAAGTTTTGACAAACTTGCTTCCTGTTGGTTCTGGAGCTTAATGTTGTTCTGGATTTGCTTCTGGTACTTGTTCGCCTCGCTGTTGATTGCCTTGATCTGGTTGTCAAGCGCATAGTATTCTTGAGCATTCTCCTCAGTTACTTTGCCGAGAGCCTTCTGCTGGTCTCTCAACTCCTGGGACCGGAGTTTCAATTCGGCTAACGTCTTGAGGGCATCCTCAGCTGTTACACGGACGTTGTAAATTGTATTTTTCTGTTCTTCGGCCATATCACATTCGTATTAGGTCTACTTTGGGTATCTTTCCAGCTTGGAAGTTGTTTATTTTCGAAACGTAGAACCAGAACCCATGCTCTTCCAGCCATATCGGGTTGAACAAGTCCAGACTTTGAATGTCGAGCGAGTCCAAAAGAATTTGGACCTGTAGGGTCTTTGGTCTTTTGAGTATATTGTTGATGAGCTTGTCGTAGTACTTAGGAACGTAGTATTTCAAATTTTTGAAATACGCCGTGTATAGTCGTACCTGGGTAAAGGTGCGGCCTACCCTCACCTTGGGCCGCATAAAGTCAGACTTATTTATGTGGACGACCATCGGCTTACTTAGAACATTGTACTCCCAAGTCGTCTCGGTCATTTCCCCGTTCTCCATCCGACCTCTATTGACGGTCCAGATAGGGTAGTTAGCAAGTGTATGAGTCGCATTTGTAATGGCCGCATCATAGAGTCTTTGGTTGAGCCCTGCCAAGAACCCAATTTGGAACAGGAGTTTGGTGGGCTGGAGGTTGACGTCCGGGATGCTGAACTTGTACGAGTCAGTAACGTTGTTGTCCTTATTATCCTCTAACTTCATCTCGTTGGACTGGGCATAGCTGGACAATTGGAACGTAAGTTTGGTGTCCTTTCCTTTTATCAGCTTGTCGGACCAATTCTTCCCGGACGAACTTCGTCTGTTGTAAAACTCCTGAATAGAGTATGCTCTTGCTACCTTTGTGACGGAATTAACGTCGACGGTTAGACCAAACAGCTGGACAAATGCTTTGACTATGTCCCCCAAGCTTTTGAATCCAGTAGAGGCCAGGAGGTCATAGGTTAGTCCGGGTTGGGGCTTATCCCCTGGTGAAGTTTCAGGCACAGGAGGAGCAGTAATGTTGACCGGAAATCTCATGTCAAACGAATTGACAGGTTTAACGGCTATGGCGAGAGTTCCAGACACCAGTATGTGCTCCCCTGCCTCCATCTGGATGTCGACCGAAGCTCTGCCAGAAGACCCCGATGACCAGGACCTTGTCAACACTACAGCACTGGTTCCGTCGTTCTTGTAGTGGGTAACTTTGACTGTCACACTACTCTTTTGGATGGCAGAAATATTGGACCACGAGAATCTAAACGTGATGGTCGTGTCCCATAGAGTCATCCAGTTGAATGTTCCGGATCCGGGGGCTATAGTCAAACGTCCGGCGACCGGGTCACTGAGAGTTACCCCGGGGGAGCCTTTCCATGTCACCCCGGTGGTGCCAACCGTGGGATTCCGGATCCAGCCAATTCCGGATGCTCCCGGAGCCTTGGGGTTGTCTGCCAAAACGGGGTAAGTGCAAGGCAAAAACATTTCGGCTCGGTCGACGGGGTCCACGTCGGTCTCGAGACTGTAGCCTGCTCGATCGAAGATCCATGTCACCAAGTCATACCAGTTGAGGTGGGGGTAGAACTTGTCCAACTCACTGACTTGCTTGATTGCCTCCATGGCGAAAGGGGGGAAGTTCGGGTTCTTTTGTAGAGTTGCATACAGCCAAAAGTACAGGACTTTAACCTCTCCGGGGGCGGAGAGGTATCGCTCAGTCTGTCCCATTGTGTCCGTGTACCACTTGAGGAGGAACATACCATTCCCAGGGTCCTTCGCGTCAGTGTTGTTTAGTGTGTCGAACAGGTCAACGGTTGCCCCGAGGATCTGGACCCCGATCGATGTATCTGATACGTCTACGATGTTCAATACTGCTCCAGCCGGGGATATGAGTGCTCCCTCATAGAATAGTTGGCAAGGAAACTTCATGTATGGCACCCTCGAACCTGAGCCAACTACAAAACTGAATTGGAATGCTTGCTCGTTATGGGTCGTCCTGGGCAGACTGATCCGCTGAGAGTACGAGGCATTCCTGTCTTTCAGCTCCGCCAGATTGTTGATCTGGTAATTCATCGCAGGAGCATCCAGCGGGAGGTCCAGGGACCAGACCTTGCCGTCAATGCCTTTCATGAGTAGTTCGTAGTTCATATTACCACTGAGTTTGTTCGTCAATAAGCTGGAACTCGTAGCTAACAGTGTTCCTGGGAGTCTTGGTGTCCCAAGTTAAGTTCGTGTCATTTACTAGGACTCGTTGCCATGCCTTGACTGAGTAGTTGTACCTTTGAACAAGAGGCGAGAGAGCAATTCCTTTGAGCAAGTTGAAGTCGTTCTCATCAAGCTGTTCTGCTCCTGCTTGGACTATGTTCTTAAACTCCGGAGCTAACTCGCCTCTCGTCTGTGAGGCATAGGGGTCTCTGGAATTCGCTAATACGTATTGGTCTCCCCGGTCAACCTCCTGCGTATACTTCTTGTGTTGCTCAAACATGTAAGTGTCCCATCCGCCTTTCTGGTTTATCCAGCGAATGTAGAATGGGTTGCAAGGTATCTCCGTATCGACGAATATGATGTTCCATGCTTGAGAAGAGTATGCGCTTACAGGAAGTCTGAGTTTTACGTGGTCTGCTCCATCCCCAGCTTCATCCTCAAATTCGTACACAAGGGGGATGTTGAGTCGGGTAGAAATTTCAAATTGATTTTCGACACCGTCATAAAGTTTAACCCAAACGTCGACCGATGTAGCGATATTTGGTGACCCCAAAAACCCTCTCGGGAATAGGGTGACGTAGTACGGATACCCGTAGTATTTTTTTACATACAGATTCCTGTCGTTGTCAGGAACCCGGTCAGTCAGTACGAGTCCTAAGTATGACTCGGTGAAATTAGCGTTGTAGCCTCGAGCCCTAACTCCCCGGGAGGCATATCGAACATTGAAATTTCGTTCGCCGATGCCTCTGTAAGCATATGCCGATATGAGACTGTAGTCAATGGCAAAGCCGATGATTTGGTTTGTGTACGGAAATGTTCTCAATCTGTCGTCCCGGAATCCGGCTTTTGCCAAGAAACTGAGGTCGTATTTCTTCGTCGTCCCGAATCCCGAGTCTCTGTAGATGTCGATGCTTTCAGTTAGTGAGTCCGCTGCTTTAACTGGACTGGGGCTATAGCCGACAAAGTTCTTCCCGTAGGTCAAACTCATACCTGAGAGAGTAACCTTCACTCCAGCTGTTGCTCCTTCAATACCTGCAAAAATGACAAGGTAATCGCGGGGGGATCCTTCTGTAACAATGTTCGGTACCGGAACCCTCCACGTCATGTTGTTACCAATTGGTATCTTTGTTTTAGCAATCACAGTGGTAAGATTACCCGAACTAGTTCCTTGGAACAAAGCAACGGTGAGTGAAGTGGCACCCACTCCAGCCCCGCTAGAAACCCTAAAAGAATACCATTCCCTGGGTATCACCTTTCTACGGAGAGGAAACTTCACAGAATAGTTGTTACTACTACCTCCACTGTTATCAATTACTTCGACCGCCTCATTGTCTATAATGTTCAACGAGACCATATTGTCCTCGTCAAAGTTCTGAGTCTTGATCTCAAGCCCAGGTGTTAATTTGTCGGTCTCAACTGGTATTTGCGAATATGCTGAGTATAAAGAATCCTCAGCCGGTTGATTGATAATTGCCATATCGCGTTATATTATATATCCGTGGTCCATATTGTTGTCAGGAGTGAATGCCTCTTCAATGAGGACCTCCATTGTCTTGTCCAAATGCTGAGCCAGGTACTCCTCGAAGTTATCAGCGGGAGTGTCGACCAAGTCAACGTAAATGTGATTGCGGTAAAGCTCTGAGCCTTCTCGTTTTATCTTCCATGCAGTGGCATTTCCGAATCGGACCAGGTCCTTGGGATCCGAGAATGTGATGCCTTTGAGCTTTGCCCACTCCATGATGATCTGTCCCAAATTGGCGGGGATCTTTCCAGGACCTCGTCCCCGGATGAGAGTGTAGAAGTAGTTTGGAGCTTCGATCGTTCCCCAAACTGTTTCCCCTTCTCGTCCCGTCTGGACTGTTATCTGAGCATAGGTTCTGCCGGAGGCTTCCTGCCCGGCGTCCTGTGATGCCCGGATGATCTCGTCCCTCATCTGGGTGAGACCCTCAGCCAATATCTGTTCCAGTCCTACCGCCATTTGTTTCTGGGTTTGCGAGCATTGGCTTTCTGCTGAGCCTTACGCTCCAGTTCCTTGTTCAGTCGCTCCCGGAAGAGGTGACTCTGCAAGTTGGTGAAAAGGAGGTTGTACACCTTCCCGTATTTCCATTCCAGAATCTCATCCGGGTCTTTCGAGTAGTCCTTGGCCAGTGCAGTGATGGTGGCCATCTCGCCAACCAACAAAGAAAACTGAGCAATACCGGCTGCCTTTTCCTCGGCACTGGGCTCGTACTTGAGCTCAGTCTGTTCTCGCTCGATCCAATATTTAATGCCCAGAAGAACCTCATACCAGTACTCGACAATTTCTGAGGTGTTCCTCAGATTCCATTTGACCCCAAGACATTGCATGCCTTCCTTCATCTTGTCAATGTCGGTCATCTCCTTGTCAGTGATGATCCGGCCAAGCTCTATGCGTTGGCCGAACGTCATCTGACCGCCTTGTATGTCGATTCGCTGGATCATTTTATGTAGCAGTGTTTGAGACTCCAATACTGTTCGGGGATGTCTTCAATTTTTATTGAGTTGACTATAAACTCATATCCGGAGCCCAGGTTGGGGTACGTCACACTCGACTTTTTCCACCCATCCTCTTCGGTCCATGGGTAATCTACTGCTAAGTCGCCATTCCCATCAACAGTAAGTTGTCCAACAAAGTTCCTTGTTTGCGAGATGTAGAATGCCAATAGAGGCAAACTCACTGCGCTCACCAAAGCTTGGATCCATACAGGAGGATAGACCGGCATGGGCAAGTCCTGTCGGTCAAAGAATAGAGTGTGCCCCGACAAGTCAAACCCGGGCTTTACCACTTCGAGGAGGGGGCGCCAGATCTTGTCCTTGTACAGTTCAATGCACCAGTCCTGTTTGAAGGTGAACTCCAGCCCAACGCTTACCTCATTGGCGTCAAACCTGGAAGACGGGTACAGCACCCGGACAGTGTTCATGATTTCCGGATATTGCTTGACCAGCTGAGAGGTCTTGAGCAAGTAGAGGAAAGGCCTGACCATCTGTTCCTCAATTTGATTCTTCAACTCCAGTCGTCCGATGGTGGGCGAGTTCTGGCTGAACTTCGTGTCGCCTTTGTAGGCATCGTTGGCCATCGGCTCAAACTTGCAGAAGTAGACCTGCATGATGGTACGCTGAGTTGGGTAGCCCCGGTACGGGGTATCGTAGTAGCCAGTGGTAGGTTCCTCAACATAGACGAAGTCGGACGAGGTCCGATTGCCGTCCGAGTCTGTAACAAACCTCTCCATCGTGTCCACTTTGACGTTCAGCATCCGAGCCTGATCACACTCAAAGACGGCCAGAGGATTGACCATCTTGACCATGTCGCGGATGAGGGTTATGATGTTCAGTATCATCGTTTTGTGGGGATTATTATTTTGGCGGACTTCATGCCAGTCGCCTTCGGCTTGATCTCGAATATCATTCGCATGATGAGCATGTCCAGGAAGTCCGGTGACCTACCGAGGAGCTGCTTCATGGTGTCCTTGGAGATGAGCTCTCGCTTCTGCTCAGCGGAGTTCGAGTTCTTGGACTTGAGGACCGTCATCTCCTGCTTGATTTTCTCCTGAACTTCGGGAGAGCAGATGATGTGGATCTGGCGCTTGTTGATGAGCTCCGCCAGCTTGAATGCGCACTCCGACTTGATGTTGTTGTACGTCTTGGAGTCAATGGCTGACTGTCCTCCATGAAACTCCCGGATGCCTTTCAGGTAGCTCTCCAAGTAGAACCCAAGTCCGTCAGCGTCAGAGACGATGCTGGACCGGGGGACTTTCAGACCGGTGGCCAATTTGGCGATCTTCCCCTCCATCTCCTTGCCTTCCGAGAAGCCTTTGGCGATGGGGATCCGACAGACCATGCCGTCCCAGGTTCCAACCACCCAACTGTCTCTACCTTTCCCGGCAAGGTCAGTGCTAATGAACCGATTGCCCGTCGGGAGTACGAACTCATTGCTGAACATGTCGCACACTGCATCATAGTCGACCAGCCAATTCGGGTCATCGTCATACTCCCAGTTGCCAAAGACCAGTCGCTCGATCTGCGTCTGGGTCAGGTTCCGGAGAAGCCCCTCAATGTACGTGTCTGGGAGAGTCTTGTTGTCCTGGGGCAGAGCTTTGACGAACCGACGCCAAGGAGGCAGCTTGTTCTCCCTCCATGGCTTGTAGTAGTCCGTGTAGAGGAAATTGTTGGACGGGTTGCAGGTGATGAGGAGTTTGGGAGCCAGCTTGTAAACGTCATTCTTCCATCGACCGATGGAAGCCTGGAGGTTGGTCTTCGCCTCGCGGATAAACTCGCCACCCTCTTCGATCCATCCCCGAGTCATCTGCATGGAACCGAACCTCTCATACATGGGGTCACTGGGGTTATACTTGGCATCGATGAGGTAGATGCGGCTTTTGTTGTACAACTCGAAGAAGTTGTATTGGCCATTAAAGTGGTAGTAGTTCTCCGTGATGCCCCAGTGGTCAAATACCTCGTAGATGGAGGGAATAGTGTACCGGACCAGGTCGGCAGCCGTCTTACGCGCAATAAAATAAAATGTCTCCGGGTAGGTGAGGGCATCGCCGGCTATCAAGGAACACCCGAGGTAGGATTTGCCAGCACCTTTCGTGCCGGCATACAGAATGTCAGTGACCGAGTCATCAAGCCATAACCGAGCCACTTCCTTCTGCTTCTCGTTGCCTTTGGTGTCGAATTGAAGCCGGCGTCCCATTTTATTTTACCTCCATTCCTGTTATCTGTTCGAGAGTAATGCCTCCCGTCAGGTTGACATTTGTCTTGCGTCCTTGAAGTACCTGGATAAGGCTGGCAGCGTACTTGCCAACCAGTGCTCCCTCAATTTGCTGGGAGTTGATGGCGTCCTCGATGGTGCCACCAATTGCAGCTGCTACCGGATCCCCCGTGAGTTCCCCGTACTCAACAGGATTGATCCCAGCGAACAGCCTGAATGACTCGATGGTCATCGGGCGGGAAATGTAGACGCTGCAGTCGTCGCCATTCTTATTCGTGTGAGCCTGGGAGAAATAGTTATCCTTCATGAATTTGCAATACTCGATGAATGCAAAATAAAGCTCCTCCGCATCGGTGGGCTTTACAAATTCCCCGGCGTCTCGCCTTTTCTGTCCCTCCTCCATATAGGCGAGCGGACTCATTTTATATGTACTTCGTGCCATGCCTCAAATATAGTCAAATCTTATACAAATTAAAAATTTACTTCTGCACAACAATCCCCGGAGCGTTTGGCCTGGGGATCTTTGATTTATTCGCTTACGCGAATGAGGGTCACACCGAACCACAGAAACTTGACCGAAATGCCGTTCGGCCAAATCATACCTTCGTGGACCGTGGCGATGGAGAGGGTCCAATTACAGTACTTGGTATTGATCTCCGAGTACAAAGCCCAGTTCTTCCCGAGCTGCTTAAAGTGTTTTGCTTTCATGTTTTTTTTTGGTTTTAATCAGATTAATATGTCTATAAGGGTCGTGGGGGAAAGGTTCCCTAAACACCCCTAAGAATCACAAATAGAGAGGGTTTTTGGGGGATCAAACAATTTTAATCCCCGTATACGCGAGTGCCGTCCAGTATTTGTGGGTCGAGAGAAGTCCCAATTTGGCACCAATTCTACTTGACCAATTTGGCACCAATTCTACTTGACCAATTTGGCACCTACGACTTCTTTTTGAATTTTTGAATCCGTCTCTCCATCTGTTTGATGGATCTGTTCAACTTCCGTTTGGGGTTGATCCACCATTGGCGAATTCCCCCGATAACAGCGAACAGACCGATGATGGCCAACAGGTAAATTGCAATCATTTTCTACGCCTCCTTTCTAATTTGTTTTGTAGTTTGCGGGCTTCACGCCAGTCCTCATGCCGCATCCAGTACGGACGGGATAGCAGAGTCAGTTGACCCCGTGCTATTTGCATGGTGGTCTTTTTCAATTTGCGGGCGTAGTCCAGTACCTCCCGCTCCTCTTTTGAGTAGATCCCAAGCCATCGCCGGATCACTCCAAATTTTCCAGTTGGGAATAGCCCCAATTTCTCAGTTTTTTTCATAATAAACAATGTGTGGAACAATAAAATTTTTATTGTTCCGGCCCCTAAGTGGTTGATGTTCAATGGTTTGGGTGCTTTTCATTGGGGGGACCGGAACAATTGGAACAATGTTTCTGTGCACTCTATTTGGTGATTTCTCATTTCCTAAATTGGTCATAATCTCCTCTCATATTTCCTATTCAGGTTTTCCTCCTATATTATTGTTCCAATTGTTCCGGGGGGGGTTAATTCATTGATATTCAATCAATTAGGGCCGGAACAATCATTGTTCCACATTGTTCCACATTGTTCCGGCCCTAATTGGTTGATTATTAATGGTTTGGATGTTTTTCATTGGGGGGACCGGAACAATGGAACAATGGTTTGACCAACTTTTTTAGGGGGGCCTGTCGAGATTTTTGCCAAAACCATGGTTTTATCAACTTTTGGGGCCGGGGGTCCCCGTGATTTGGGAACAATGGAACAATGGTTTGACCAACTTTTGGGGCCGGGGGCCCTATTCACCCGTGAATCCGAAGCCCCCCGTTCCTCTCTCAGTCGATTGCGGGAAAAGCTCGGCCTCCGACTCGAGAACTTCCACCCCGGGATAGAAGACAGACATCACCAAACCCTGAACCAGCTTCATCCCCGGCTTGAGGATGACGACCTCCTTGCCGACATTCATGACGTGCAGATGGATTTCTCCTTGATAGTCTTCGTCAACCACGCAGGCTCCGACCTGGAGCTGGTGCTTGGTGGCAATACCGCTCTTGTTGAACATGATGAGGGCACACCCCCGGGGTATTCGAGCTCGAATACCCGACGGAATGTTGATGCTTTCGCCCGGCCAGATCTGTTTGGCTTCGAAGTCTTCCGGGATGTAGAAGTCCAGCCCGGCGGACAGACCCGTTCCTCTGGTCGGGGTCTTTACATTTCTTACTTTTACGATTTTCATTTTTTAAAATATTTTTCGAGACGAGCTCGGTGTGTTGTGCCTGATGAGAGTGATGCTCCTTCTATGAAATTATACCGAGTGTGAAGAGGCAGCTCCTGGAATGCCTTCTTGAACGGTTGACCATCCGATTCAAATATCTTGCCCGCAGGATTGCCGGGCGTAACGTCCTTCATGTTTCGGGACTTGATCCACCACAGAGCCTCTTCCCGATTTATAAAACGGATGGAAGGTCTAACAGATCCCTTCCGGAGCGTCATTTTGAACCACTGAGCCCCCGTGTTGGAGTCATCTTCTTTAAACCATACCCGGTAATATCCGATAGCTATTGCCATAAGTTGTAGAATATTTCGTGACACTTCTTGCGGTACGCCATCGGATCCTGTCGGATGCTCCGACACTTGAGAGGCTCTTTGGGTCGGTCGAGAATCTCCTGAGGCAGTACGTCGCTGAAAGCATCTCTGAGAATGCGCTTGTGAGTTCTGTCCTCCCGGGGCAAACGGAGAGCGAACCTGACAACGTCATGCCCCAGGAATGGTGACCGGAGTTCAACTGTGCTCCTCATGGAAGCCCGGTCAAGCCGAGGCATGTGGTAGAACGGAAGCTCTTGGAACACGTCTGAGAGCTGGGAGTCATAATCATCAACTCGGCGATAGCCTCCGAAGAGTTCGTCAGCTCCATCCCCGGTCAGGATGACCTTCTCCTTGACCTTCTCCATGAGTCGGAACTGGGGGATCATGGAGCCCAAGTCGATGGGGGTTTCGTTGTAGCGGAGACACCTCTCCAGGCAATCATCATCGGGGATAGGGCCAAGAGAGGTGATAGAAACCCCTAAGAATTCGGACAATAGCATGCCAAATTTTGATTCATTATTTTCCACCATATAAAGATTAACCCCCAGGCCCATTCGATGAAGAATAGAGGCAACTATGGATGAATCCAGTCCTCCAGAAACCAAAGCTCCGACCGGGACTTTAGAGTACATTGCCCGGCGTTTTACGGACTTCTCGACCAAGCCCCGGAGGACTTCGGCGAACTTGGATTTTGCGAAATGACTCCGTTCCCCTATCCCCCATCTGTAGTAGTCCCTCCGGATAATGGTGGGCTTCACCTTCATGTCATCGAAGGAATAGACAGTATTCGGCATAATACGCTTGACGTTGTTCCATGGAGTTCTGTCATCCCAGTTGTACCCCCATTTGAAGACTTCCGACTGATAGTACCGGTCGAAGTCTTTGAAGTTTGGCACCAATGGAGTTATCTCTGAGCAGATTTCCCCGAATTGGTTGTAGTAGAGTTGCTTCTTTCCGAGAGGGTCGGTGAAAGCAATAATTTGACCCTTCCGGTACCAGCATATTGCCCACATGCCATCCCAGTTGTTGGCTTCATAGATGATGTCTTCGAGACACGAGGATCCAAACAGGTCGCGAAGATACTCGACGTCGCTGGAATACCTCGTAGGATAGTTGTAGATCTCCCCCACGTAAAGAAGCCACCCGTTGTTTCCGGCTAGCTCTATGGGCTGAGCCAGGCCATCGCCTGGCTCAGTCTGAATGGGCAAACGAACATGACCGAGGAACCATCCTCCTTCGGCAATCTGGACGGACTCGATGCCCCTATGCTGTATCTTGTCAATGGCGTTAATCCTTCTTGTTATACTTATTCCGCACATATCACTTGAGTTTGTTTTTGAGAGCGTCCATGAGACAAACGATCCCTATTCCGATTATTACTGCTATTGCCAGACCGATGATGATAGGCTCATCACTTCCTCCTGTCATGACTTTTCTTCGAATTTTCGAGGATCTGTTGTGACTTCTTCTCGGTCCAGTTGGTGTAGCACCTGCTCTCCATGTGGAGCCCAGTCAGGAGCTTCGAGCATCCCGGACAGAACATGCAATCGTCATATTGCTGATGAGCTCTTGCTTCGTCGATAGTCATAATTTAGTAGATTACCCATTTGGAAAGATCTTCGTTGTATGCATGGAGGGACCCAGCGAAGTAATGCAGAGATCCCTTCTTGAGAGAGGGATAGGTGGCTGCGAGGATGTTGAACACGTAGTCCATCATGGCCTCCGTCAACCAGATGTCAATTGCGAAGTGCTTGAAGAAGTCATTGCTCCGGATATAATATATCACGTGGAGTCGATTGTTCCGGATGAGGAACTGGTAGCTGACGGAGCAAGGTACTCGGGTAAGAGCCCCGGCTGTTGCCCGGGTGTCCTCCGGCTCGAAGATCATGACCATTGCTCGTCTGGAGTGCGGGTCGTCCCGGAGAGTCGTGATGACATTGTCCAACTGGTGTATTTCGGGTCCCTTGTGGAAAATGTGCAGACGCTCCGAATAGGTGTAGTCGAAGCGACCCTCCTGCCGAGTCTTGCTCACCAGCTTCTGCCACAAGTCCCGGCGGATTTCCCAGCTCTTACCCGGGTTGACTCCGTTCCGGTCAAGCCGATCGGAGAGCTCTGCTCGGCAATACTTCTCGATGAGCTCGGCCTCGTCTTTGAACATGAAATCGAGCATCTCACGTTTGCCGAGATACGGCTTCGAGATGACAAAGCTCACTCCGATGAGTTCCTTGGTGAGCCGGTCGTCCCCGCTGAGTTCCTGGTTTTGGTAATGGTTGACCGGGACCGTGATGCCGGAAACCTTGAGCTCCCGATCCATCTCCCGGATCATTTCGAAACAGTCTTTAAATATTCTACCCATGTCAGTATTTGGATTTAATGCGAAACAGATTTACTTGATACTTCAACGACCAGAGCTCTTTGACTCGAGTCTCTGAGAGACCCAAATGCTCGAACATTATGACGAAGTAAGTCCATATCCGCTTGAGCCGGCCCTCGAAAACTATCAAGTCAACCATGTACTGAGATTGTCTCCACTCTCTGTTCTTGAGACAGTTTGCTGTCATGCCGATGTTTCCGATTAAGGTAAGCAGATCTCCCGCAAAATCTTCGTCTTCCAGAACCTGTGCCCATTTAGGCAGCGTCCAGACGAAAGTGGGAGTCATGCCATAAAGCTGGTAAAGCTCCAACATGAAGTTGAATGCGTCAATCAGCTCCTCATTAAAGTGCTCGCCCTCGCCATCGAGTTCCCCCTCGATAGCCTCCCTTGCCTCAGCGAGTTCCTCGACAATCTGCCAACAGAGTTTCTTGAATAGTTCTTGATCCTCCAAAGTGTTAATGTCAAAGTTCGCGATGCGCTCCTTGAAGTATGGCCTGTACATGAGCTGGAGCTCCCCCTGGAGGGCATAAATCTCTTCCCAGCTCTTAATGAATGGCTTAAAGTCTTGTGTATTCATGGCTTGAGAATGGATCGTTTTTGTGGGAGTAGTATACAGCTATTCTGCGTCCCTCTTCTGTGAGAACATGTTTGATCTCATGCACCTCGATGGGACTGATCCGGATGAAGTCCACAGCCTCCGAAATGGTTGAGAAGTACGTAGGTACTACTCCCGGAGCTTTTAACGGCTTGGATTCCTCGAGTTCGTTGTTGATGGCCCCGATTGTAGCTACCATGTCAAGGAGGTTGTCCTCCTTGTGTGCATTGGATTCACGTGCCATTTTCACTGCCACTTGGACCCAAGACACGTCAAGAGCGGTCAGAGGCTTACCGGTAATGACCGAGGCGATCTCTGCGGCCTTCTGGTTGCATTCCATGAATGGTCCGTATTGTCTCTCCTTCTCCTCCGACCGCTCATTGATGATTTGGTCAGCGTGTTTAAGTATGTTACTCATGATTTTTAGTATATAGGTTAGACCCCGGGGAGGGACTCGAACCCTCCTGTACCACTCCGGGGTGCCCAACGGAGTGACGGCTCCATTGGGCGAGGAGTTCTGACTTACTCCTCAGCCGGTGCGTTCTCCGGCTCGTTCTGTTCTGCTTCGGGAGCTGCCTCGTCAGCCTTCTTCCGGTCGCGCTTCGGCTTCTCGGTCTCTTCGGGAACCGGTGCCATCTCGCCGAGCTCCAGGTCCTCCGAGTTGATGCCCTTGCCCCAGACGTGCCCGTCGTTGGTCTTGATTCGGTACTGGATGAAGTTGTTGCGGGGATCGAGACGAACTCCGATGATGATGCCGTCGGCCTGCTCCTTGGTCTTCGTGCAGATGAACTTGCAGAAGCGGCCGATGTTGGCTTTGGCCTTCTCGAGATTGGCTTGGGCCTCCTCTGCAGAGATCTCCTTCTTCAACGGGCGGGGTTCCCCTGGCTCCTTCGGAGTCTTTGCCTTGCGAGCCTTCTTCGGCTTCTCCTCGGCGACCTCGTCGTTCTCCTTGATGCCGTTCTCGGCTTTGTACTCTTCGGTCTCAGTGGCGTTGTAGACAGCGCCCTCCTCTGCCGGATGTTCCTGAGATGCTCCTCTCGATGCGAGGATGGATTCGATGGCGTCAAGCTCGTCACCGGTCTTGACCTTGGCCAACTTTTGAAGAACTTTCGAGCTGTAGCTCTTGTACTTTTCGATAAACTTTTCCATAGTGTTTAGTTGTTAAGTGTAGTGTAAAAGTAAGAAAAAATGTCCAATTAAAAAAATCTTTCACCAGAAAAATTGAAAATATTTCAATCCAATTCGACTGTGATTATGTCCAATATTTCGGAGGTCCTCATGCTATTGACTTCCAGTAGAGCTCTTCGGATCCCCCAAGTCCCTCATTGCTCGCTTTGCTTGAGCAATGGCTCTGGCTTTGATTCTTCCGTCGGGGATAGCTGCTTCGTAGCTGTTATAATCCTCGTCCATTAATTCGTATTGTCCTTTTGTTTGTATCACAAATGTAATACTTCTGCGACAAATACTACGATGTTTTGCGATATTTTTTCATATATTTTTCGACCCTCGCTTTTACAGCTTCCATGAGAGCATCCTGTCCCCGGGTCTTCGCTTTCTGGGCTCTTATGACGTCCTGGTCCACTGTCTTCGAGCATACCAGTTTATTGACTATCACGACCTCCTTCTGTCCTTGTCGGTCAAGCCGAGCATTGAATTGTTGCTCCAGCTCGAGGGAATAGGTCTGCCCAAACCAGATGATGCGGTGTCCTCCGGCTTGGAGGTTGAGCCCGTGACCCCCGGAAGCCGGGTGCATCAAAAGAACCTGGATTCTGCCAGCATTCCAGTCAACGATGTCCTTCTCCGTTTTGAGTTCCCGGGGCTTATACTTGGCGAGAGCCTTCATGAGCCGGTCTCTGTCATGCTGGAAGGTCCAACCTATGAGGACTGACTGTCCCCCGGCGTCCTCAATGAGTTCCTTCGTGGCTTCGATCTTCAACGTGTGCACCTCATGGGCCACTCTCTGTTCATCGTACACTGCTCCATTGGCAAACTGGAGGAGCTTCGTGGACAAAGCTGCTGCATTGACAGCTGGTATCTCTACGGCGTCCCCGAGCTGATCAATCATGCTGAGAACTTGTTCCTCCTCGAAGGAGTCATAAGCTTTTTGGATTTCCGGGGGCATCTGGATCTCCACTATGTTGTCGATTCGCTCGGGGAGATCGAGGTAGTCCTTAGCTTTCATGCTCATGCAGATGTCCCCTATCTTTGAGTATATGCGCTCCTGATTCTCTTTGGATATGTCGTACGAATATACAATATTCCCGTTTCTACGTCCTGGCTTAAAGTAGTTGTCACGATAGTGTGATATGTATTTGCCCAAGCGCTCTCCCCGGTCCAGGAGGTACATTTGGGCCCAAAGGTCCATAAGACCGTTGGGTGCCGGGGTACCAGTCAAACCTACTACTCGGGAGAGTGAAGCCTGAACGTGCTTAAGAGCTTTGAATCTGATTGACTTGGGGTTCTTGAAACTGCTGAGCTCGTCGATGACCACCATGTCGAATGGTAGGCAAGATCCCCCGTAGAGCCCGCATAGCCAAGCCACGTTGTCTCTCCCGATGGTGTATATGTCTGCCTTCTTGGCGAGAGCCTCACGACGTTGACGTTCTGTTCCGATGATGCGAGACACTTTAATGTGCTTCAAGTGGTCCCATTTCTCGACCTCCTGTGTCCAGACTGATTCGGCTACTCTTTTGGGAGCTATGACTAATACCCGTCGGACCTCGACCTCTTTAAACATGAGCTCGTTGATGGCTGTCAAAGTAGACACTGTTTTACCCAATCCCATGTCCAGGAACAGAGCACAGTGCGTGTGGCTTATTATGTGGTCAACAGCTTGTAGCTGGTATTGATGGAGATCATTATATTTCATATTATATGTACTTCTTTTATCCCTGTGAAATCTTTTCTAAATACGAACCACGCGTAGTTGATGGCTCTTAGTACTGTGGAAAAGTCTCCGTTTTTACCGCAACCCTCGCGCCCTCTAAGGATGTATATATCCGACAAATATGGTTCAAACACAGCCCTTTTTTGAGCAGTTATCCACTGTAATTGAAATAGCATTGCGATTATCCCTGTCCCCTTTTGGATCTCTATCGCTTTTTTAACGAATTCATCGGTCAGAGAATAAGGTGGATTCGTTATGATCGACCCCTCGAATAATTCGGTCCTCTCTAAAAAATTAAGCCCGGTATTTCCAAACCCCCTGTCAAATAGGTCGGTAGATTCTACTTCGTATAGGTAATCTTCTAAGACCATACTAATGTGACCTCCCCCACAAGCAGGTTCTAAAATTCTTCCGAGTTCATATTTCTCCGAAACCCGAGAAATAAATCTCTCAACCATAGAGGGGTGAGTAGCATAGTAGTCACCCTCTTCCTTAATTGCTCTATCAATTCTTGCCTGAACTAAATTTGCATTGTTCTTCATATTCATTTATTATTGTTTCAATTTGTTCAGGGGTGTCTACGACCTCTACTCTGAAGCCAAGACCCCTCAATTTGTTATGGATGAAGAGTTGAATCTTCCGGGGTCTCTTGCCCGTGGTCTTCAGTTCCACAAACAAGATCCTACCTCCAGGAAAAAGGCATAGACGATCTGGGAGTCCCGTAATATGTGCCGACAGTAACTTCAGGCACCATCCTTTGAGCTTTACTTCTACGGAATTCTTCAACGAACGCTCTAATGTCTTTTCGCTTTCTATATTTTTCATATTCTTCTTCAGTTGCAAAATTAATCGAGTTTTCGCACGTAACATTTTTGCTTTCCATAAATGGGGAATCTTTTACTAGCCTTGCACGGCTCCCATTCTGGCATGCTCTTCAACAAGTCATTGATTTCTCGGGTCCTATACCGGTCCATGTCCTCTCTGTTCCGCCCGAGACATTCGCACCATATCTCAGCAACACACACGTAGTCTCGGGGGGTGGTCCCTTTGGGGTTTAACTCATCGACCAGGAAGTCTCTTCTCTGGTAGAGGTCCATTGAGTCCCAGTTGTCCGGGAGTTTACGTTCCAAGTACGCCTCAATGATGCCTTTCCGTTCATCCGACTCGCTGTGCGAGCTTTGCTCGTTTTTGGCTATTTTCTCGGCTTCGTGGCTCAAATAGAGTTTCTCCTTGGCCCGGTACAGTACAACTGCCTCAGACCATATCTGGTCTATCTCGTCGTCCAGTTCCATGAACACGTCTTTTTTGGCATTGTTGGGGACCACGTCCACTGGCATGAAGCGTCTGTTGCCAGTGGGGTCTCTCAGGAATTCGCTGTCGTTGGTGGTGCCGAAAAAGACGCATTGCCGGGGGTACATCTCAGAAGTTCTGGCATACGCTGGTCGGAATGAGTCTTCGGACTTAGATATGAAATGCTTCACTGACTCAACCTCCGCTTTGCGGAGACCTGAGAGCTCAGCTATTTCAATAAGCCATGCCCCCTGGATCTGCTCGAGAGCCTCCTTTCCTTGGACTGTCAGGAATGTATCGCTAAACCAGGATTTTCCCAATTTTTTGATGAACGTACTTTTGCCGGATCCTTGAGGTCCTACGAGCATAAGCACAAGGTCGAATTTGACCCCGGGGTTCATAACTCGGGCAACTGCTCCAACCAGCATCTTGCGGATGGCTTCGCGAGAGTAGATATTGTCGTCAGCCCCCATGTAGTCAATCAGGAGTTTGTCTACCCGTTGGATCCCGTCCCATTTGAGGTCATTGAGGTAGTCCAGAATCGGGTGGAAGTGGTTGCGTTCAAATTCCAGAGCCATGGCATCGTCGATCTTTAGCGAGGACGTTATTCCATATACGCAACCCAAATAGTTCCGGACCCCGGAGTAGTCTACGTTCTTGACCGGCTCCGGCTTAACAACCCGACGCCACGGGAGATTCCCGAAAACGTACCTCTTCCCGTCAAAGTCGTTCTGTCTGAACAGTCTTTTGAGTCTGGGGTCGTTTGCAAATATGAGGTTGAGGTTGGCATCCGACGAGAGGTATGCTCCTCGGGTGTCAACCTCCAGCTCCTTCATCCACTCGACGCTCTCAGCCTCCGGGTCAACCTCCTTTTCGACTACTTCTTCCTGAGTCCGATCATGCTCTGGATCGGCAAACTCGTACTTGGCACTGTTGATGTGGTCGTTGGCAATGGTTGTCTTAGTGTCGGGGTCATTGCGTACGAACTCCTCCATTGCTGACACACTTGGCAACTTCGACGAGGGGTCCTTTACCTTGTCGTCAAGGTGGCCGAATTTGTGTATGCGGACCAGGTCAAACGCATTGCAAAGTTTACCCCCACACGGGTCAGTTCCATGATGGGAATAAGCGAACTTGTCCTCATACACGATCAGACCAGCCGAGGCGCTGCCTTTTGTGTAAGTGTATCGGTCTTCCAATGCTGACGGGACATAGGTGTCGGAGAGGAAGGTCTCTATTGCTTCGGGTATGGAGTACGTCCTACAGAACGCTCCTATGAGCCCCCTCTTTATGGTTGGGTCCTCCTGCTTCTTAACGGCTCTGTCTACAGCTTCGAAACGGGACGAAGCTGTGGGCCAAAGTGACGAATCTTTCCAGTCGGCATAGGAGTTGAGGACCTCGTCAGCATCAATCCATGGACCGTCTTGGACCTTAAAATAGTAGTCCATGTCCTTCGGCGTAGAAGGCCAGAACATGAGTCGGTTGGTCTCGAAGGTTGAATTGTCGAAAAGGTCTATCCCGATTATCCCGGCAATTTTTCGGCTTATGGCCACATACTCATCAGCCGTGACCTCTCTGCTCAGTGGCATTATTAGTCGGTACCGAGGAGACGCATCTGAGTGTTTGTGAGTCCCGTGCAGAACAGCTGCATTGTCAAACTGGAGAGTGAAGTCGTCCCAGAGGTCTTTGTGGGCAAAGTCCAAGTCGAGGGTCATCAGTTGTCTGTGGACCACATTGGCCGGGCTTCTTTTGCCTCCTCTCAGGTAGCCCCCGACATATCCACCTACGTCCTTTATTTTGAGCTGGTCCTCCTTGCTTGCAGAAACAAACTCCTTGAATGTTTCAGTGGTCTTATTCTCCTCCCCGAGTCGACTGACCAATTCAGACCATTTCAGTTTCTTGTTGCTCCATACTTTTGATCTTGCACTCAGTCCAATTGCAACATCAAGTTCCCCGTCGTATGTCATTAGTCTTTTTTATAAAATTTAGTAACATATCCGTCTGCTTTGAGAGGCAATCCCATTGGCAAGCAGTTCAGCCAAGGAAGATCCTCCCCCATAACTCTGCACATAGTCTCCAGACAATCCCCGGCTCGGTCTTCGTCTACCTCTGCAATGGCTTCATCATGGACATGCATTACTATTTCGAAGTCTTTCATAATGCTTAGTCTGTACATTGCTTCGGCGAGAAGATCCCGGGAGATTGCCTGGACTATGTTCTCCACCAGTTTGCCCCCGTAAGTCTCTACCTCAGTCCATCCTACTGACTGGACCATGCCGTCATAGACAATGCCAGTCTGCCCGAACCTGTTGGGTCTCACCCGGGGATTTCTGTAGTATAATTTTCTCCCCGCTGGGAGGGCTATTGTCAGATTGGTTCCGTCATGTTCAAATACGAGGCAACTTACCTTTTTAGTCTTTCTGGTCTGGACGCACTCAATGGCCTTTTCGTTCACCTCAGCCCAAAACTCAACGATTTTAGGATTGGCTCGACGCCAAAGAGCTACGATGGAGTACATTTCCTTTTTGGACAGCTTCTTCTCTTTGTCCATCTTCTTCATTGCGTTGACCGACCCCTCATATCCGAGTGCCAATTCTGCCGTCTTGCCCCGCTGTCTGAGGTCCGATCCTTTCGTAACCTGCTCAATGGGGACCCCGAACATGAGTGATGCTGATGCCTCGTAGATCTTGCCATGGGTGTTGAAGACGTCGAGTCGCCATTTCTCCTGGGCTAACCAGGACAGGACCCGGGCCTCAATAGCACTAAAGTCGGCTACTGCAAACATTTTCCCCTCCGGGGCTATGAAGGCTGTTCGGATGAGCTCGGACAAAACATCCGGGATATTGCCGTAACACATTTCGATAAGGTCGTAGTCTCCTTTCTCTACCATGCTTCTGGCGAAGTCCAAGTCCTTCATGTGATTCTGGGGGAGGTTCTGGAGCTGGATCATTCGGCTCGACCAACGTCCTGTTCTGTTGGCCCCGTAAAACTGGAATAACCCGTGAGCTCTCCTGTCTTTGGCAGCGCAGTTGAGCATTGCAATGTACTTCTTAGTTGAAGTCTTGGACAGTGCAAGCCGACCAGCGAGGACCTCCTTGACCAGATCGGGAGCCTCCGGATTGTTTTTCAGATATTCGAGAATTTCGGGCTTTCCCAGTGCAGGGAAGTTGAGCCCGAAATTAGTGCTAAGCCACGTCTTCAACTGGGCCAAGCTGTTCGGGTTATCCAAGCCTGTCAGTTCCTTCATTCGGTCAGTCATCTCCTCCGTGTATACCTCGTCGAAAGAGATGGCGTTCCCGGCCATGTCGAGATCTATCAGGATCCCCCGGTCGTTGATGCTTTGGTCTACGAGGTAGTTCCGGCGTTCGAACTCCGGGAATGGGAATTGGTCCAGCTGTTCCACGATGTCGCGTTCGGCAATCACGTCATATTCGGCATACGTCTTGAACTCGTTCCACTTGCCCGGGTCGTCGTCCGGCATGTTCCGAGTCCTCATCCCGTTGGACTTGGTTGGCTTGCACGGGGAGCAGAAAAACCGGATTAAAGCTTTACCGGTCGACTTCTTCCCGTGCTCCCCGAGGACCAACGCCTTGGAGAGTTCACCCAGAGCCAAAGGCAGTCCGCAATAGGCTGCTTTGGTCATTGAGCAATACAATTGATCAATCGGGATAGGTAGTCCTATCCGCTTAAATACGAGTCTCTCAAATACGGCGTTATGAGCCCATTTCTCAATCTCCGGGTCAGTTAAAGCGGAGATGAAATAGTCGGGGAGCTCCTCTCCTTTGGCCAGATCAATCACCTGAACGGGAGAGGTGTCAAAGGCAAAAGACACTATAAGGAGTTGAAAGTCCCTCGATTCTATGTATTTATAGGCGCCCGTGGATTCAATGCCCTCCGGGCTATATGTTTCTGTATCGAAATATAAGCGTCTCGGCATGTTGGCTATTGTTAAATTTGTTGCTGGGCGGGGATTCGAACCCCTAATCCCAAATAAGACCCAGCATACCAACCTACATAAGGTCGTCGTCCCACGGGTTCTGGCCGAAGTCCTCCTCTGCCGAAGATCCCCCGGAGAGACGTTCTCCGTCAGCCAACTTCTGGAGGTTGTTCAACCCGCAAGCAACGCCTTTATTGCCATTCGTGTTGAAGACGTAGAAGTTGATCGACGCCCGGCCGTAGCATCCAGAGTAGAAGTCCTCTCTTTCGATGATGGGGTTGAGGTTGATGTCCACGATGCCAGGACGGTTGTCCGAGTTGGCATTGACGAACATGTGCCCAGCATACTCCGGATTGTCCGGTCTTTCGGTGTCCCCGTCGCGGAGGGGGTTCTTCCACGTCGGGGGAATCTTGCCGCCCAATTTGGCGATGCCTTCTTTGAGAGCCGTGTCGATGGCTTCCTTGACCCGAGCCAGAGTTGCCGAGTCAGTCTTCGGGATGAGAATGGACACCGAGTATTTTGCTCGGTCGGAACCCTCCATTGCACGGGGTTCCCATACGTTGGCGTAACTGAACCGGACTTTGCCGGTAACTACTTTGGTTGTTGCACTCATAGTTGTGAAGTTTAGTTATCAGAAAAATCGAGTTTTGCTTGTTCTATGCCCATTGCCGGACGTTTGTCAGACTCAGGGACGAGAGTGGGTTTGCCAGGAGCTTTGATGACGAGGTCCCCGACCAGTGAATCGAAGTCCTTTTTGAGGAGCTTCTCGATAGCCGGGATCCCGGCCAGTTTGACAACTTGGAACTGATCCGGGGTGTAGTCGCATGCGGTAAGAACTTCCTGAACTGCACTCTCGTCAGTCCATTTCCGTATTGACCTTCCTTCGACTACCTTATATCCCGGGATCTTCTCGCCCGAGATGGCTTTGGAGAGCAGGTGCTCAGATACAGCATTTACCCAATCTTGAAGCATGGGTGCTTGCTCGAAAATCTGAGCGAGCTCCTCAGTGGTCAGGAGTTCGGGCTCTTTGAACTCGTGTTTGGCCAAGTCAAGATTGTGGTCTGCCATCTTGCGACACAAAGCTTTGACTTTACACCACCTGCACCAGTGCCCGACTTGGAATTCCCCCTCCCCGGAGTAAGCAAGAGCTGCTTTGGGTTTCACTACCTCCTCACCCCATTTGTAGAGGTCTTCGGGTGTAATCTCCCATGACGATATTCGCTCCTGCCGGGGCTGGACGATAGTCAACTTTACCATGTTGATGTCGTAGACCATCTCAAATTTGGACAATGCCCCAAGAGCATACAGCATCAGCTGAGCATTGTTCTCAGCGAAAACCGGCACGCCAGTGCCAAACTTGAGGTCTATGATCTCCATGACCCCGTCAGCGATAATGCAAGCGTCTCCAGTGCCGAATCCTTGTTCGACCCAAGCCGAGAAGTCCAGTCGCTCCTCCAGAAGAACGAGTGCGTCTTTGGTTTTCCGTAGAGCTTCCGTATATTGGTCCGTTACGTACTGGCAATAAGCCATTACGGGCTCATCCATGTCCTCAGTGTAGAGGCCGTTCTTCTTCAGCTTCCTGAGTTCAGCAGACGTAACGTCAACAGGCGTTATGCGGAACCTCGCTCGGAGGTAACATTCTGCCATCTCGTGAGCCAGAGTACCCTCTTCGGCATACTTGGAAGGCTTACCGGTTTCCTCAACTTTTTCCTCCAGTCTGGCACTGGGGGTGCAGTTGATCCACCGGTCTGCCTTTGATGCCGAAAGCATGGCGTGCTTACGAGATGAGTGATTCGGGGCTCCCATTACGCAAGGTCTTTGAGGAATTCGTAGAACGCGTCGTAGTTTCGGGCATCCAGTCCCGTCACATTCTTCGCTCCCAGTTCAGTGAGCTTTGCCCGGATGGTTTCGCGGTTGTTGTCCACCTTACTTGCAAGGAGAATCCGGATGTCCTGAATGGAGACAGCGGGGTCGGAACCCAAAGAGGAGTTCGCATCCATCGGCATGGGTTCGGGCTCCTCAGTCTTTTCGGGGGCTGGAGCCGGAGCTGGAGCCGGAGCTGGCTTCTTCACGTCCTGTGCAGGAGCTGGTTTCTTGACGTCAGTCGTCTTAACTGTCACGGGATTTGCTCCGATAACCTGACAGATCTTGCGGACCATTTCGAGATCCTGAGTTTCTTCGAGGTTTGCCTCGAACTTAATTTCTACTTTCATTGGCTTGATGATTTTTGATTATGGTGTTCAGAAGTTCAATGTACTTGCTGAGAGGTATAGCCGGGTCATGGAGAACAGTTTCATGAAACAGGGACCCGAGATGGAACACCTTCGTCTCTCCCGTTTTGACCGATAACTCGGCTCTGTAGTTTCCGTTTGTCAGAATACATGTCTCTCCATTAAATTCGGAGCTCCATGCTCCTTTGTAGAGGTTGTCGACTGATACTCCAAGCCAAGCTGCTAACCGAGAGACTTGCTCCGAGTTCAGCAATGTCTTTCCGTTGAGGATCCGGTTGAGAGCTGCTCGGGGAAACCGGTTATCAGGGAACAGAAATTCTGCCACTTCTTGAAGTCTTAGACCCCTCTGTTCGATTAGTTCTCTGAGATTGATAGTCATTGTGTTGTCCATGTTGTTTATCCCAAATATAATCAATTTTTCCCACATATAAAAACTTTTCAATCTTTTTTGTGAAAATTGTTTACTTAGTGAGGAGGTATATCACTTGAGCAATAAACATACTCCTTCTGCTTGGACTGAGGCGATTGTATGCTTCTCGTATAGGCTCAATGGCTTTCTCAAGCTTGAGGTCCTCTTCTTTCCTCTTCAACTCCTTGAGGGCCTTATAGACCCGGGTCCTTTCCTGCCATTCCCGAACTTCGGCTTTGGCGTTCCACCAACCAGACACGGGGACAAATTTTGAGCTGAGCACATAGGCAGATTTTCCGTCCTCTGAAAACGGCTGTTGAGTGATGGCTCCCGGAGTACAGTTGGGGTTGATCTTCTTCTCGAACGAGATGGGCTCCATGTATGTAGGTCCCTCCCCGGGAAGCTTGTCCATTACCATGTAGTGGAATCCGAACTCGTCTTCATATTTGAATACTACGTATTTCTCAATCTTTTTCATGGTTATCTGTTTAAGGTTCTTGCTGATATTCTGCATTTCTCGCCGAAGTAGGTAAATGTCTGACCGTTAGCTGCAATGTCTTTCAGTTCAGACTCAGTATAAGACTCATACTCACCTTCAATATTGATTCGAGTGGCTCCTTGGGAGTTAGCCAAAGCTCTGAAGGAAGTGAAGACTCCCTCCACGTATCCCATTCGAGTGACGATAAGTACCGATTTTACTGTTCTCATAGTTGTGTAGGTTTTTAAGAAGCATAACCCGAACTCGTCTGCAGAAGGTAGACCAATACCCTGAATAGAATGGGTTGGGTTATGCTTATTATTTACACTACAAATATAATACTTCTGCGGTAAATACTACAATAAAATCAGCATTTTTTTCCGTTTGTTTTGAGAAGTCTCATCATGACAATTTCGAGAGGGTTGGGTGAAGCTGGTTCTGACTGTCTTTGGTCTCCCATCAATTTCTCCCATATTAAGCCAGCTTTAAATCCGATGAATGCCAGGAGCTTCTCCTTTCTTGTGAGAGGTTTGTCGGGTTTAATGCCAAACCGGTCAAGAATAGACTGAATCCCTTCATTGACAAAATCCGACTGATTGGTAACTGATTCTCTGAGAATAACTCCGAGGAGAACCTCTACCACATTGCTGGAGTCTTTCAGCTCCTTGGATACGATTCCGTTATAATAGTTGTCCGATTTGGGGTCCGGATCTGCCGGGAGATCCCAGTTGAATTTTTCTTCCATGTTTTACCATTCGTTAATTCCATGCTTACCGTAGACGTATGCTTCGCCAGTCGTGAAGCCCATGCAGACGAGAAGAGCCTCTCGTTTGGTTAAGGGGTTGTCCATGCCGGACAATTCGTTTGCTAACTTAACCATCTCCAACAAGACTGAAGAAACATGACTAACTGTCTTCTTGTCAAGTCTGCCCACCCTCTTCTGCATCCTGTCTACGATCTCTACTGCTTTGTCGGCGTCCATCTCCGGTCCGATGAGACTGGAGAAGTAGTCATCCCTGATAGCCGGCTGTGCCGGCTCATTCCATGCGATTTTGTTTGTTGAAAACCTTTTCGTTGGATGAGGTCCTGGAGCTCCTCTTCTGTGTAGCAGGTGGAGATGAACCCGTTGCTGAAATAGAGGTCGAAAGTACCCGAAGGAAGCTGGGTAACCTTAAGTCCTAAACCGTTGCTATTAATGTAATTTGTAGTTGTCATTGTCTTATCCTTTTGTCTGGATCACAAACATAAGAAAAATTTTTTGAAGTGAAAAATTCTTTGATTGAAAAATGAGAAAAAAGTTGGGACCCCTATTTTGTGGGTCCCAGGAATTAAAACTGTTTGATTGAGTTTATGCTCCAGGAGCTGGGGTTTCATATGCCCCGTGTCCAACCCGGTTTATATCATATTTACGAACGGGATTCGGCTGGTGATGAAGCCCTCCGTCTCGGATCCCCCGGGGATCCTGTACCTATTAATAAGTACGTGCCCCTCCGTGATTGTTGGTCCCCAAAAAAACCCTCTCCATTTGTGATTTAGGAGGGTGTTTAGGGAACCTTTCCCCCGTGACCCTTATAGATATATACATCACCTTGATTGGGTTCCTAAAACCCCCCTATTTTTATTCAGTATGAAGAAGTCTGGCTGTATCGTTCTGAGTGATTTGGTTCTGAGCTCGTCTGTTCTGTTGTGTCCGTAGAATTTGTCGTATACTCCGGCGATGCAATCCATTCTTCGGGTCCTTTTGTTTGTACCACAAATACAATACTTCTGCTGCAAATACTACGATAAAATGCTGGAAAATAGGGCCCCGGAACAATAAAATTTTTATTGTTCCGGCCCTAATTGATTGATATTCAATTGATTAGGCCCTAAAATCCCCTCCCCC
>ENA-UOOC01000556-UOOC01000556.1-human-gut-metagenome-genome-assembly--contig:-C48old-NODE-556-length-36887-cov-5.692849_pt1 | contig 36887 bp, 43 predicted proteins | sample MGYA00242469_ERZ724016 | MGnify/ENA metagenome assembly ERZ724016 | reverse complement strand
CGGGATTTTTTTAAAATAAAAACGCCGGAAGGAAAAATTCCGGCGCTTTTGTCGTTTGGTTCCCCGTTTTCAGAGGTTTGAAGCGATCTTGAACTCCTTGTGCACCATTGCGGAAATCACGCTTAAGAAAAAGCTGGTAACGATCAGGAAGGAAATCATCGAAAACGACAGGAAAAAGATCCAGGCATGGGGATAAACCGCCATCACCGGCCGTATGATGCCGCTGTCGGGACTGAAAGCCTGAACCAGCGCAAACAACGCCGACGGCAGCTCGGCAAACTCGACGAACACGTCGCCGAACAGGCTGACCGCCAAAATCCCGAACACGTACATAAACACGCCGAGCACCGCCGCCATCGCCGCAAAATTCGGCAAAATCATCAAAAAAATATTGATGATGTTCTTCATCGGTTTAAAACGGTTGACGTAACGCAGCAGACGGAACAGGCGGAAAGTCCGCAGAACGATCAGACAACTGGCCACCGGCAGCGAGGAAACCGTAATCACCACCAGGTCAAAAACGTTCCAGCCCGATTTGAAAAAACGCGGTCCGTAGGCATACATCTTTATCAGCATTTCGACGATGAAAATCGCCATGCACAAACGGTCGAGCAAAAACAGCGTGGTTACGAAATTAACGTCGGCAAAACCGACCGTCAGAAGCCCCAGCACCACCGCGTCCATACAGATCAGAAACATGATCAGATAGTCGAAATTGGTATCTTCGACCACTTTTCTCGCTTTGCTCCGCTCATCAACAATATTCATCACCATTTCCGCCCCCTCTTAAAAGTTTTTCAGTTAAAACAGCCACAGCAGAATAATAACCGCCGACACCGACAGCGACGGCCCGAACGCGCCCGCCCGCTGACGGCGGACGGCCGAATACAGCCCGAAGACCAGACACGACAGCAAAATCGTATAAATCACCCCTTCCAGTCCCAGCCAGGCGCCGATTGCCGAAAGCAGCTTGATGTCGCCGCCGCCGAACGCGTCCACGCTCCGCCACAGCATCAGTAAAGTGGCGACCACCGGCAGTACGTAACCGGCCATCGCCGCCGCCGCGCTCTCTTCCGCCGATACGTTGACGCCGAAAAACGCGGCAAACACGAAACCGCCGATCAGAAGCGGAATAGTCAGAATATCAGGCAAAAGAAGCATTTTCAGATCTATCTCCGCCAGCAGCAGCAAAATCCAGACGAAAGCCAGATACCAGAACAGGTGCTCTTCTCCCAGCCGCCAAAAGGCCAGCAACGAAAGCAGCGCCGAAAGCGCGCCGTAAACCAGCGAGCGGCTCAGATATTTGCGCTTAAGCTGCTTGTAACGGGTGGAAAACTTCACCTTGCGCGCGGTTTTGTTGGGCTTGACCAGCCGGTAAAGCGCATAGGCCGGAGTTGCCGGCATAAATTTGGCAAACCGGCGCGACATGTAGGGAATAAGAAATCCGGCAACAAAGCCGTACACAGCGTAAATCATAATTTTTTACCGTCAATCAAAACGTTATCGTCTGAAAGTTTAGCCGCAAAAGGCTAACAAAAGATTAAGAACCCATTATTTGGTAAAATTCGCCCAAATTGCGGCAGGCCAGATAGGGATTGCAGACCTTTTCCTCGCCGAGCGTAAACGGCGCCGCCGGCAGACCTTCGCGCAGCCGGGCTTCGGCCTTGGCCGCGTAGCGGTCGGCGGCGGGACCGTAAATCCCGTTCAGACCGTAAAGGGTATATTCATGCCCGGGATAAAACAGCGTGTCGTCGGGCAGCTTTTTAATCCGCTGCAGACTGCCCCACATTTCTTCAACCGTTCCTTCAAACAGGCCGCCGATGGAAAGGTTGAACAGAACGTCACCGGTAAACAAGACCCCGTCCGCCGGAAAATACCACAAAATATGCCCGGTCGCATGGCCGTCGGCACGAATGATCCGCGCTTCCGATTCGCCCAGACGAAAAACGTCGCCGTCCGCAAGGCCTGCGTCGGCGCCGGGAATCCGGTTGCAGTCATAAGCGCCGACCATCACCTTCGCCCCGTATTTTTCCTTTACCTCAAGGTTGCCCTCAACATGGTCAAAATGATGATGGCTGTTAAAAATATAGGCCGGGCGGACGTTCTGCCTTTCGCATTCGGCAATCACCGGCGCCGCCTCCGACGGATCGAGCACCGCCGATACGCCGGTCGCTTCGTCGGTCAGAAGATAGGCATAATTGTCCATTTTGCCGGCACGGCACAAAATCGGGGTAATTTTCAGCATGGCTATTCTTTCTTTTTCCAAAACATGTTGACGCTGCCGAGTTCGGCCTCGTCCAGATTGACCAGATCATAAAAGGTAATAATATAACTAATCAGACCGGCATAATTTTCCAAGGGCGAGCCGCGCACCATGTTGTAGGCCATGGCGTTGCCCCTCAGCGGCTTGTCATGATTGCGCCGCTGCCGCCGGAGATCGCGGAAATGGGCAAAATTTACGTCGCTGTTGAAGATCAGCGCATAGTCTTCCATTGCTGCCAGCAGCGTCGGATAGGTTTTGATCCGGTAACTGTCGTCGGGGTCTTCAAGCGGCTTGATTCCCTCTTCCGTATACCATACCTTCCGTTTGTAAAGCGCATTGCCGAGTCTGACTTCCCGCGCGGTTCCCCAGTTGCTTTCGGCCGCCGCGGCGGCAATCAGAAACGACGGCGGCACTTCGTCCGCCCGGTTAAGCAGTTCCGCCAGCAGAATCTCATAGCGGCCGTCGCCTTTCATCCGGGTAAAAACGTCGTACTTTTCCGCCAGCCGCTCCAGCTCTTTTTTGTTCTCCGCCGTAAGTTTTTCCCCTTTGTCCAGCCGCTCCCTCATCAGCAGCAGCGGATAACGTTCAAGAGTTATCCTTTCGTTGACCAGCAGCGCAAGCGGCGCCAGAATCTGAATAAACAGCCGGTTGCGAAAGCTTTTGTCCTCCGTTTTTGCAAAATCTTCCGGCAGGCTGTTCAAAAACAACGGCGGATATTTCCACTCCGGCATGTAAATATAGTCTTTGTAGCCGTAGTCGGCAAACATCTTTTGCAAAACCGGAACATTGACGTTGTCGACATAAAGCCCTTCCGGTTTCAGCTCCATGGCAAGCGGTTCCGCCGCCCGCACTTCGGCCGGCTCAAACAGTGCCGTCAACAGCAACAGAAATAAAACCGCTCCGCTTTTTTTCATCTAACTCTCATACTTTTCAACCGCAATCACTTCTTTTATATAAGTCCGCAGCAGCTTTTCCACGCCGTCTTTCAATGTTCGCTGGGAATAGGGACAGCCGACGCATTTGCCCTGCAGTTCGACATAGACGATACCGTTTTCAAAACCACGGAAAACAATGTCGCCGCCGTCTTTGCGGATGGCCGGACGGATTCTGGCGTTAAGCAGGCCGACGATATTGTGAACGACGTCTTCCGCCGTTTCCTCCCCTTCCCTCACCGGCGCTTCGCCCCGGCTTAAGAAGTCCATGATTTCCGCCAGCACCTGCGGCTTGAGATCGTCCCAGAGGGCCCCCTCTTCTTTGGTAACCGACAGGCAGTCGGGAGTAATCACCACCGAGGTGACGCCGCCCAGATCAAAAATGTTTTCCGCCAGCGGCGAACGGCGCAGCGACTTGGCGTCGCTGAATTCGACGCTGCCTTTGACCGGAAAGCCCGATTCGGCAAAAAAATGCATAATATTGTTATCCGCGGCCAGTTGTGTTTCAATCCGCATTAAAAGACACTCCCTTCATCTCGTAACTGATTTGTTCAAGCAGGCCTGCCGCCCGCAGCATGTAATATCCGAGCGCCACCAGATGATTGGCCGCCATTCCGGAATTAAGCTCGCCGTTGCGCACCGCAAGCGGCGAAAGCGCCGACCCGTCCTCCAGCGCGCGGGTCACCCGGGTCCAGTTTTCATACTGTCCGCTGTCAAGCAGCACCTCTTTGAAATCCATCCCCCAGGCTTTCAAAATCAGCATATAGGCATAAATTTTGCCCTGACTGTAATAAAACAGGTCGTCGGCCCTGAAATCCGTCCAGTCGGAACTGTGCTCGGCGATCTGCGTTTCCAGCTTTTCCGCCGTTTTGTAAAGGTCGCGTTTGACCGCTTTGATCAACCCGCGCATATTGACATAGTCGCGCGCCCAAAAGCACCGGCCGGCCGGCAGCAGCCGGTTATAATCGCGCAGCAGTTTGCGCGCCTTGCGATACTGGCTGGCCGACGACGGCGCGATTTTCAGCTTGTTGTCGGGGGCAAACAGCCACACGTTGCCGGGATATTTCAGCAATTCGGCCGCGCCGTTCATTACCGCTTTCTCGCGGCCGTTTTCCGGACATTGGGTTTCTTCGCCGATCACTGCCGCGGTCACCGCCAGCGCGCTGACGATTCCCTGTTGGTAATTGGGCATGTTGTCGAGAAAATAGGAAGGGAAAAACGGCGGCAGGTTGGCCGTCCACAGGTTTTCGTTGACTTCCCGGTTGATCAGGAAACGCATTGTTTCCACCGTCAGCGACTGCTGTTCCGATTCCCTCGTCAGATTGTAGTCCGGCGTCCTGTCGATGTTCTCGCTCAAAAGGCCGCCGAGCGGATAATAGGACAAAACCAGAAGCGCCACCGCCGCGGCAAAAGCCTTCGGCCAGGAAACCGCCAGATGCGAAATCCCCCGCCACAGCGTTTGCAGCCCCTTTTTCAGATACGTCCCCGCCCGGACAAGCGTAGTTTTAAACATCTCGTTCCTTCCTTTTCAGCAGGCTTTTCGCCAGCGCCGCCACATCCATTACACCGGTTATTTTAGTCATAATGCAAAAAGTTACAACACCAAAAAAGCAAAGCAGCCCGAAAAGCGGCAGTTTCGCCCACAGGGAAAATTTGAGCCAGCCGCCGGTCAGAAGGTCAAGCGCCAGACCGCCGCCGTACAAAACGGCTCCCATAACCAGAGAACAAAAAGTCACCTTGCCGACATAAACCGCCAGTTCGCGGGAAAAACTCCAGTATCCCCGTTTTTTCAGTCCGCGGACATACTGATAAAAGGAAACGAACGCCGCCAGCGAAGTCGCCGCCGCAATTCCGGTATGCCCGAACGGCTTCATCAGCAGGAGCGAAAAGATCAGGTTGGCCGCCAGCACCACCACGCTGTATTTGACCGGAGTCCGGGTATCTCCGCGGGCAAAGAAGTTCGGCGTCATCGCTTTGACCATCACATACACCGGCAGACTGAGCGAATAGGCAATCACCGCCCGCGCCGTCATTTCGGTTTCAAAAAGCCCGAATTTCCCGTGCTGAAACAAAATATTGATGATCGGCTCGGCCAGAACGATGATGGCTGCCGCCGCCGGCACCGACAACAGCACCCCGTATTCGATCGCCTTATCCTGCGTTTTTTTGGCTTCGCCGTCATCGCCGGCCTTAAGCTGACGGGAAAGAATCGGCAAAAGCGCTACCCCGATCGCCGCCCCCACCACGCCGAGCGGCAGCTGCTGCAGACGGTTGGCATAATAGAGCCAGGAGATGGCGCCGGTTCCCACCAGAGAAACCAGAATCGTGTCTACCATCATATTGATCTGATAAACACCCGCCCCAAGCACCCCGGGCGCGATTCTTTTAAACAAAACGCGGATATCCTCGCTTTTAAACAACCCCGGCAAATCATAAACCAGAGAAATGTTCACCCCTTCGCGGCGGAGAAAAAAGTTAAGCCAGATGATTTCCAAAACGCCGGCCAGCGTCACCCCGAGGGCAATCCGGTATACCGGCGTGTCAATCACCGGCATAAACACCCAGACCGCGGCAATCATCGTCAGGTTGAGAATGACCGGCGCGGCCGCCGGCGCGGCAAACTTGCCGAAGGAATTGAGAATGCCGGACTGGAAAGACACCACCGAAACCAGCAGCAGAAAAGGAAAAGTGATTCGCGACAAAAAGGCGGCCAGTTCAATCTTGCCGGCATCATCGGCAAACCCCGGCGCCAAAACCACCACCACCCAGGGCATAACGATTTCCATCAGCAACACAAAAAGCCCGAGGCTGAACACCAGCACCGAAATTGCCCCGACCGCAAATTTTATCGCCTGCGCCTTGCCGCCGCCAACCAGCTTTTGCGAAAAAATCGGTACGAAAGCGCTGGTAAAAGCCCCCTCGGCAAACAGGCTGCGAAACAGGTTCGGCAATTTGAAAGCGACAAAAAAAGCATCGGAAACCGCACCGGCCCCCAGATAATTAGCCATCACCATGTCACGGAAAAATCCGGTGATCCGGCTGATGAGCGTCCAGCCGCCGAATGTTGCGATCGATTTAAATAAAGACATCTTGTCAAACCTGTTTTTATTTTGTATAGTTGCGCCTTGGCAACGGTCATTATATTGTATTATATCAATAAATCCAACCCGATTTTCTTTTGTTTACATTTTTTTATTGACAAAATAGTTAATTATTGAGATAATAGACAAAAAGAAAAGGGAATACATTATTATATAAGGAGAAAACCCTATGACGACAAAACTATTGAATCAGGAAGCCGCCCGTAACATTTTCACGAAAGGCCAAGCTTACGATTTCTTTAAAAAAGACGGCGTCCACTATACCTGCACGGCTTTGATGAAAGAGGTAAATGCTCAACGCTCCGCCATCGCCAATTTGCTTGTAAGCAAGGGCAGCAAATGCTGGAGCGAGGTACTGACTTATTGCCCGGAAGGCGAAAAAATGATGAAAAACGCCAACAAAGAATTGTTGGAAGGAAAACGTATTTCCGGTGCGGAAATGCCAGCCGTCGATCCGGATCAGGCTGCCAGAATGGTCGAAAAAGCCGAACGGCAAATTGCCAATAATAAAATGGCGGAAAAAATGGCTGTAAACAATCAGACGATTACCCGTTAAACATTCTCCTTATAAAAATCGTAAAGCTCCGGAATTTTCCGTTCCGGAGCTATTATTATATTCCGAGTTTACTCGGGGCTGAATGCAAAGGTGTCGTTAGACACCGTTTTCACGCCAACGAGCGTAGGCAAAACGAAGGTTTGTATCTTTGAACCCCCGGGGTTACCCGGAACTGTTATTATTGCCGAAAAACAATTCCTCTTCTTTCTCCGCACCGTTTTTCTTTCCCGATTCTCTTTCCCCGGGCAATATTTTCCCGTCATGCCGTTTCCTTTCCACGTTTTTTTCCCGGCACTTCCGTCTCCGCATTTTCCTTTCCGGACATATTCCTTTCCCGGCAGACAAAAAAGCCGATAAGCAAAAAACAAGAATTTACAAAAAAAACAAAAAAGATACACCGGCCTGGCCGCAGGTTTTCAATATACAAAAAAGGCAACCGACGTTGCCTTTTTGTCTGCAAGCTTTTTGTTACGTCCCGGCAAGCAAGGAAAGCGCCAGCAACCGAAGTGTGCCGGGACGCCAAAAGTACAAAAGGTACGTAACCGGGCAATTTGTCCGCAATTTTTGTACTAATCACCGCTGCACAATTTATAAAATGCGGAGAACGAGGTGATTAGTAAGAAATAAGGAAAATTGCGAGGGAGCGTACAAAAGGTACGTAACCGGGCAATTTGTCCGCAATCTCCGAACTAATCACCGCTGCACAATTTATAAATGCGGAGAACGAGGTGATTAGTAAGAAATAAGGAAAATTGCGAGGGAGCGTACAAAAGGGTACGTAACCGAGCAATTTATCCGCAAGCAATTTGTCCGCAATTTTTGTACTAATCACCCGTTATACGCATTTTATTTGCGGTCACCCATCAAACGCAGCAAAGCCAGGAACAGGTTGATAAAATCAAGATACAGTTCCAAAGCACCGACGACAACCTTGCGGGTCATCGTATCGTCGTTGTCGGCCGACATATAGATCTGACGGATTTTCTGCGTGTCGTAAGCGGTCAGACCGGTGAAGACGACGACGGAAACGATCGACAGAACATAATAAAGAGCCGGACTCTGCATAAACAGGTTAACCACCGCGGCAATGATAATGCCCCACAGACCCATTCTGAGAAAGGCGCCCATTGAGGTCAGGTCGCGTTTGGTCACCGTGCCGTAAATGCTCATGGCGCCGAACATCGCCGCCGTAATCAGAAAGACGCGAACCATGCTGGCGCTGGTATAAACCAGAAAGATCGGCGCCAAAGACGCGCCCATCAGAGCCGAATAGAGCCAGAACACGCCGCGCACCTGCGCCAGGGTTCCGCTGGTCAGAACCCAGTTGAAACCGAAAATGACAATCAAAGGCGACAACAGAAACAGCCAGCCGAGAACCGACATGCCGCCGGTCTGCGGGTTGAACATCATGGTGATCAGCGAAGTGTTGGCGACCAGGAAAGCGACCGCGGCGGTAACCGCCAGCGCGCCGGCCATATGATTGTAAACGCTGACCAGATAGGCGCGCAAACCGTCATCGACGGCGGTTCTTTCCACCCCGACGTCGGTATAGTTCTTTTGCAAATCAACTTTTTCTTTAAACATAGGTTTCTCCTCAAAATAGACACGTAACTGTACTTAATATAGTTTTTAAATCCGCGCAAATCAAGCAGATTACTCATAAGCGTATAACAACCCGCCGTTTTGTTTCAGCCAGCGGCGGCCGGATTCGGCAAACGGACAGAGCGTTTTGACGCAGTTCCAGAAAGCCTTCGAATGATCACGGTGCCGCAAATGCGCCGTTTCGTGCGCAATCAGATAATCGATTGCGTTCATCGGCGCCAGGGCGATTCGCCAGTTGTAATTGATGTTGTTTAAGCTTGAGCAGCTGCCCCAGCGCGATTTGGTGTCCTTAATCGTCACCCGGTTAACCCGGCAGCCGATCAGCGCCGCCTTCTGCCGGGAAAGTTCAAGCAGCCTTCCGGCAGCCTCGCGACGGATAAAATCGCGCACCCGGCGCGGCAGGAAAGCCGCTTCTCCGGACACTTTCAGTTCGCCGTTTTCGACAAACACACCGCCTTTCAAATCCGGACAATGGCGGATTGTCACTTTTTCGCCGAACAGGCTGATCTCTGCCCCGTCGGCAAACGGCCGGCTTTCCGGCACCGCCAGCAGATGCGCCTCTATCCAGCCGCGGTTTTCTTCAACGAATTTCAACGCCCGTCCGACCGGACACGACGGCGGCAGGTTAAGCACCGCCTGCCGTTCCTTTGGGTCGATTCGGAGCGCCAGCCGCCGGCAGCGGGGCGGCGACACGACTTTCAGCGGCAGACCCGCGGCCCGCTCGATTTCAAACGTCTTTCCAGTCAACAATGTAATCTTCATAATGTTTGACTTCCGATTCGGAAATGATCAGCCGGCCGCGCACCGACTGAAAGGCGCGGTGAACGCTGTCTTTGTCGCCGCTCACCAGCGGATGCCATTCGGGCAGGTCATAGCCGTTGTCCAGCAGCCAGTAAGCGCATGTTTTCGGCAGCCAGCGCGGTTTTTCGCGAATGGCTTTCAGGTCGACGCTGCGGCAGTCCGGCACTTTCTCAAACCGGTTTTCATAGATCCGGCACAAACAGCTTTTGGCGTCAAGAAAACGGCAGCGCACGCAGGTAAAATGTATTTTGCCGTCAATTTCCAGTTTGTTAAGGCAGCATTTGCCGCAGCCGTCACACAAAAGTTCCCATTCGGCCGGGCTCATATCCTCCAGCTTCTTTTTTTTCCAGAACTCCGGTTCGACCGCGTTTTTGGCTTCCGCCGCCGGATCGCGCCGGGCAATGGTAACGATGTAACGTTTTTTTTCTTCCGTCATTATCCTATCTGCTCCGGCAACTGGTTGTCCTCGATCGGATCGGTAAACAGGGCGTATTCTCCCTGCCAGCCGAGCTTGACCGTCCCGGTCGGCCCGTGACGGTGTTTGCCGATGATTACGTCCGCGCGGTGGCGGGTGGCCTGCATCCGCTGTTCCCACTTGTCGTGTTTTTCCGGCGAATAGTTTTTGTCGGTTTCCTTCGGCTCTTCGTTCTGAATATAATAGTTTTCACGATAAACGAACAGCACGATGTCGGCGTCCTGCTCAATGGAACCGGATTCGCGCAGGTCAGACATCACCGGCCGCTTGTCGTCTCGCATTTCTACCCCGCGGTTGAGCTGTGACAGGGCAATTACCGGCACGTTCAGTTCCTTGGCCATGATTTTCAGCCCGCGGGAAATTTCCGACAGTTCCTGCACGCGGTTGGCTTCTCCCCGGCTGGCGGAACCGGTAATCAGCTGAATATAGTCAATGACGATCAGCCCCAGCCCTTTGCTTCTTTTCAGCCGCCGCGCGCGGTTGCGGATGGCGTTGATGGTCAGCCCCGGGGTATCGTCGATGTAAAGCGGCATTTTTTCAAGCGAACGAACCACCTCGGCAATCCGCTCAAATTCGCCGTTGTCGATGTCGCCGTTGCGCATTTTCTGCGACGAAATGCCGGCCGCGCTGGAAAGCACGCGGGTGGCCAGCTGGTCGGCCGACATTTCAAGCGAAAAGAAAGCCACCCCGCGGGATTTTTCCTCCAGGTTGCGGTCACGGTACATCCAGTCGGCGACGTTGTAGGCAATGTTGGTCGCCAGCGCGGTTTTGCCCATCGCCGGACGGCCGGCCAGAATGATCAGGTCGGAATTGTTCAACCCGCCGGTCCTCTTGTCCAGATTGTTCAGTCCGGTTGAAATGCCGGAAATTTTGCCTTCGCGCTGATAAGCTTTTTCAATTGTGTTGAGCGACTGGGTCAAAGCGTCGGAAAACTCGACAAACCCCCGCTGTCCGTCGCCTTTGTCGGAAAGTTCGTACAACCGCTTTTCCGCTTCTTCGATCTGGCCGGAAGCGGAAGAGTCGATATCCTCTTTCATCGCGTTGTTGACAATGTCAAAACCGGTGGCGATCAGTTCGCGGCGCAGATACTGGTCATAAATATACTGGGCGTAATATTCCGGATTGGTCAGCGGCGAGGAACTTTCCGCCAGCTTGATCAGATATTTGTAACCGCCGACGTCGTTTAACACGCCTTCCTGCTCGAAATAGTTTTTCAGCGTGATGGTGTCGGCCACGTGCCCGCGGGAAATCAGCTTGGAAATGACCTCAAAAATTTTGGCGTTGACCGCGTCGGCAAAATGCGCCGGCTTCAGAAAGTCGGAAACCTGCTCAAAAGCCTTGTTGTTGGAAAGAAGGGCGCCCAAAAGCGCCTGTTCGGCCTCAATGTTCTGCGGCAGCGACGCCGCGTCGATCTTTTCCATTGCCATAGTCGTTGTCATCTCCGTTGATCGTTTTTAACGGCTTCGTTGTAGCAGGAAATAAAATAAAAACAAACATAATCTTTCGCATTGCGCGATTAACTTATCCACAGGCTGTGAATAACGGGGATAAACTTCCCGGATCATGTTATCCTGAAGCCGGCAAAAAGGATGGCTTATCATGTTAAACCGGCTGAAAAAGTATGAAGAAGAATATTGCCGCAACACCTATTGCGGCAACAGTGAAGGCGGCGATTTCCGTTTTGAAGACCGCGGCAGCCGGCTGATTCTGACTGCTCCGCACGCGGTGCGCACCTTCCGCGACAACCGGCCGAAAGCGCCCGACCTCTGCACCGGTGCGCTGACCCGGCTGGCCGGCGAACAAAACGACGTTTCGACGATCATCCGCCGCCGCACGGGAGAAGAAAGAAACGCCGCCGCCGGCTTCGTCATTGACCGGCAGCTTGCAAATCATTGTTTTCTTGACATCCACGGCATGAACGGCGGCCGGGAATTTGAACTGGCGGTCGGCACCGGCATTTTACCGGCCGCGGACTATGCGCCGGAACTGGAACTGATCGGCCGGCTGGCGGAAAAATACAAAATCCGCTGGGTGACAAACCATCCGGACTACACCGGCAGATTCGGCCTTACCGGCAGCCTGCAGCGGCTGAACCCTCTGCCACGGATTCTCCAGCTGGAATGGCGCTCCGACCTACGCGACTTTTACCTTTTTCCCGCCGACGTGCTCGAGCGCACGCTGCCTTTTCTTTCCGAACTGGCGGGAACCGCGGCGCTGTTTTTCCGGCAAAAGCGGACTTGACAGCCGCGGCATTGCGTATTATCCTGATCAGGTTAGTCTGAATTATTAACCAATTAAATTTTATGCTATGAACAAATCAATGCAGACTCCGAAATTCGGAGATTTTCTGTTGTATGACGGAACTTTCGTTTCCGCACCGGCAGACGCAAAAGAAGTAAAGGGAATTTATCTGTACGACGGCATTTCGCTGATCGACTTTTCCCCGAAAAGAAAGATGTATCGCAAAGCCTGCCACTGGTGTTGGGAACACGGCGGAGAACTTGCTTCGGTCAAGACGCTTTATTTCATCATTTTTCATTTTGAGGAAATCAACCGGCTTCGCGCAGGCATCGGCCGCGATCCGCTGCCCGAAGACATGCTTGTCTGGTCTTCCTGCTGCCTGCGAAACCAAGGTTACACGGTTCTCAGTTATGCCGTAAACCTTTCGACCGCAATGGTTCACACTCTTATCGGCGAATGCGTGCAGCTCGACGACTGCGGCACCGCCAACACGGTTTGCGTTTTCGGCGAACCTCATGATAAGCGCACAAACGTATGAAGGAACCCCGTTCCGTATCCCCGCGTGTCCATGCACACCCGGGGATTTTTTTTACGCTTTTCCAAGATAATCGTTGCCCTCCCGCTTTTTTTATTTTATGCTGACAGTTAATTATTAACGCTTAAAGGAGTATCGGACTAATGAAAAAAATGATCTGGGCGCTTATCTTCGGCGCAATCGCCGTCCTTCCGGCTCACGCGGAGGACTTGGCTATTCCCGCGGCCTCCGGCAACGATGCCGCCGACAGCGCGAAAATCGAACAATACATGGAACAGGCCGTCGACAAACAACTTGCGGCCATGCGTTCCTCTTTACCGATGAAAGTCAGCGCCGGCGTCGTCTGGAAAGACGTCGAAAAAAACAAAGACGGCCTCCGCTACATCTATCAGATCGACATTGACGCAATGATTTCTTCGCTGCCTGCGGAATTGCGCCAACACATCGACGAAAACAGCAAAAAAGAAGTTCTCGGCAAAATGAAGTCCACCCTTTGTCCGCAGATCAAGCCGATGCTCTGCGTCAGTCTTGACCTGATAAGCACTTTCAGCCCCAAATTGCAACGGATTACCGCCACGTATCTGCAAACGGACGGTTCCGAGTTTGCCGGCTGCAGCTATTCTTTAAACGACTGTGCCGAAGAGCTTGAACAATACAATCAGAAAGTTTCTGCCGCGGAGTAATGCCATGAAAACGTTTGCGGCCGCAATTTTCTTTGTTTTGTTTTCCTTCTTTCCCGCCGCCGCGCAAACGGAAAACGGCGGTCTCCGGCGGCTGAGCGACAAAGAGATCGACGCCCAGCTGCGCAATATGCAGGACTTGCTGCCGGTAGAGATACAAAGCGGCATCCGCTGGGTGGACATCAAACGCAGCGGCAGGGAGATCAAATATACGTACATTGTCAACGTCAATTCCGCCGAATGGAGTGACGGCGAACGAATGGCGATGATGACCAGGCTGCAGGATTTCGGCTGCCGGCAGCTGCTGCCGGCAATGTGTCAGGGAGCACAGGTTATGTTTGCCTCCGGGCTCACCGCCACCACCACCTACCACGACAGTTTCGGCAACTATTTGTTTGACTGCACGTTCAACGAAGAAATCTGCCGGCCGCCGGAAATGCCGGAAGAATGAGCTCTGCCGCGACCGCCGGAAATGCCGGCGGTTTCCTGCCGGCGGCGAAAAATCCGCTTTTCGGGACTGCCGTTTTCCTCGCGAATGTAAAAATTTTTTTAAAAATATACATTAAGCCAAATTAACAATTGCATTTTTCTCATTATAAGCGCATTTTAATTAACGAAACCGATTTCATTTTTATAAGGATATCCCAATGGACATTAATGATGTAAAAAACACTTTCGTAAAAGACGTTTTCCCCGTTTTTACCAAACAGGGCTGGGAAAAATATTTCAAACCGGCGTTCACCAAAGAAGGTTTTAACCGGCACTTTGCGGAAGTGGTCAAAACAATGTATACCAACATTGACTTCAAAGGCCGCACCAGCCGTTCCCAATACTGGTACTTTTCCCTGTACTATCTTATTTTGGCGATTGCCGCCGGCATTTTGGACGGCATCCTGTTCGGCGGCATCCTCGGCATGCTGCTTTCCCTCGGCCTGTTGCTGCCCAGTCTGGAACTGACCGTCCGCCGCATTCACGACCTCGGCAAGCCCTGGTTCTGGCTTTTGATCAGCCTGGTGCCTTTCATCGGCGGCATCGCGCTTCTGATTTGGTTCTGCATGCCGGGAGAAACCAAGGCCAACCAGTGGGGCGAACCGGTAAAATAAGGTTTTCTCCGCCTCTCTGAAAAAAGCCGTTTTCACAACGGCTTTTTTTCGTTTTGTTCAATTTCCGCCTTTTCCTTTTGTCAAACGGCGGAAATGCAAAATCATAAACAGTCCGGCCGTCGCCAGCAAAACCCCCGGCGCTGCGGCATAGCGGTAAGAATAACCGGCAGCAATCGGCAAACCGCCGAGCCAGGCGCCGACGGCATTGCCAAGGTTGAAGGCCACCTGCGCGCCGGAAGCCCCCAGCAGTTCGCCGCCTTCGGCATTGTCAATGATCAGCACCTGCTCGGGACCGGAAACGCCGAACAGACAGCCGGCGGCAACAAACATCAGCACCGCCGAAGCCGCCGGCACCGCCGCGACAAAAACGATCAGCAAAAGGCTGACCGCCATCACCGCGATAAAAGCCGCCGCCACCGGAACCGCACCGCACCGGTCGGCCAGCTCGCCCGCCAGCAGGTTGCCGACCACCATTCCCGCACCGGCCACGACCATCAAATACGTCATTGACGACGGCGCAAAACCGGAAACGTGAACCAGCAGCGGATTAATATAGCTGTACCAGCAAAAGACGCCGCCGTTGCCGAGCATGATCGCTCCCAGCAGAAACCAGGGCGCCGGACGGCCGAGAAAAGCAAACTGGCTTTTCAACCCGTGATCGGGCAGCGGCGGCACCTCCGGCACCATCCGCCATACCATGTAAAAGGTATACAAATCCCATGCCGCCACCAAAGCAAACATCGCCCGCCAGGAAAACGCATGGGCAATTGCGGTGCCGAGCGGAATGCCGAACAAATTGGCAACCGTCATGCCGGCGATCATGATGCTGACCGCCGCCGTCCGGCGCCCCGGCGGCGCAACCTTTTCGGCAATGATGCCGCCGACGCCGAAAAAAGCGCCGTGCGGCAGCCCCGACACGAAACGCATTGCCAGCATCGCCGCATAATCCGGCGACAAAGCGGCCAGTAGGTTGCCGGCCGTCATCAGCGCCGCCAGAACCAGCAGCGTCTTTTTCAGCGGCCGGCCGCGGGCGATAAAAATCAGCAGCAGTGCGCCGGCGCAAACTCCCAGCGCATAGGCGGCGACAAAATGTCCCGCCTGCGGAATGCTGACGTTGAGATCAGCCGCCGCACCGGACAAAACGCTCATCATGCCGAACTCCGACATCCCCAGCCCCAGCGTACCGGCCGCCAAGGCAAGCAAAGCGGACATGTTTTTCATCATTTTTTGCCTCTTGTTGAATTTTCCTTTCATAAAAGAATAGTTCCTCCGTTTTCAGATTCAACGATTCGGCCGTTTTTTACGGCAAATTAACCGTTGCCGGCTAGATTTGAACAAAAACATACGGGAAGAACAAACATGCTGGAAGCAATTATCGAAATTGTCCGCGAATGCGGAAAAATCATACTCGACCCGCCGGCCAAAGAAGTCGGCAGCAAAAACCGCAACCCCAAAGACCTGGTTACCTCCTGCGACATTCAAATTCAGGAAATTCTCAGGCAAAAGCTGACCGCGCTGCTGCCGGAAGCCTCTTTCCTCGGAGAAGAAGGAAGCACAGACTACCGCCGGGACGGATATTGTTTTGTCTGCGATCCGATCGACGGCACCGTCAACTTTGTAAAAAATTACCGCTGGAGCTGCGTTTCCGTCGCCCTGCTGAAAGACGGACGCCCCCAAACCGGGGTGGTTTTCAATCCGTTTGCCGACGAACTGTTTACCGCGGAAAAAGGCAAAGGCGCTTTCCTCAACCGACGTCCGATCCGCACTTCCGCCGATTCGCTCGATTTTTCGCTGGCCGCGTTCGGCACCGGCACTTATGATATGAACCTGACTTGGAAACTGGCTGCCGCCTATTGCGAAAAGGCGCTCGACATCCGCCGCAGCGGCGCCGGCGCACTTGACCTCTGCAACGTTGCCTGCGGCCGCACCGGAATTTTCTGGGAACTGACACTGAAACCCTGGGACTTTGCCGCCGGAGCGCTGATCGTCGAAGAAGCCGGCGGCAGTATCAAAAACTATGACGGCAGTCCGCTGACGGATTATTTTGCCGTTCAGAGCGTATTTGCCCTTGCCAATCCGAAAATCCCGATTCTCAAAGTCTGACCGTCCCGTCTTTTACGGATGCGAAAAAAGCCCGGCAAACGCCGGGCCTTAGCACATTGACAGACAACATCAGAGCAGATCGTCCCTCCAGTCCGAAGCGGTCATAAAGCCGGAAGCGGACGGTGCGGACGCGGACACAGGCTCCGCAAGCTCGCCGGCGATCCAGTCGAACACCGGTGCCGAAGCCTCTTCAAAACGGCTGACGCCGAGAACATAAGCCGGTTCGGCATAGCCGCTGCCGGCAATGACGACAACTTCCTCCGCATCGGGCCATTCCTCTATCGCCTCGTTCAACAACTCGATGCGGCTGTTGAAACGCCGGTCGTAACCGCCGACGGTTCCCTGAGGTTCTTCTTTTTCCGTCGTGCCGATGGCAATGTCGATCAGACCGTCCAGTTTCCGCATTCGGATTTCTTCTTCGAGAATCTTCTGCGTTTTGTTGGAAACGACGGCCACGACACACCCGCACGCATTGAGCTTCCGCAAAAACGGCAGGGCGTTTTCGGTCAGCGGCGGCAGCGGCAGACGACGATAGGTCTGGTAAAAAATCTCCCGTGCCCGGCGGCCTTTCTCGTCACCCAGCAGTTCACAAAAGCTTTGCCAGATTTTTTCCGGCTGTTCACCCTGCATGCTTACGGTATCGTCCAACGTCCATCTGGCATGCAAATTCGGATCAACTTCCGCCAGCATCGCCAAATAAGCCGGATGAACCTTGTTTTCTACAATGTCGGAGACAAGCGCGTTGTCCCATCCCAAGATAAATAATTTATTTTTCATATCGTTAAAAATTTGAGTTTCCGCAAATCTTGTAGCATATATGCAAATTTTTGTCAAACGGCTTTTCCCGTTTTCTCCCGAACGGGGCTCGCAACCTGGCAGATTTCGGCAAAAAGAAAGGACCGACCCACAATGGACAAAAACAGGTCTTGACTTTCCGTTTAAAACAAATTATGCAAAAGGCGGAAACATATTTATTAAGTCATTTTTAAAATTTTTTACTATTATGAAAAAGAACCTGTACATTTTCAGACACGGACAAACGGATTTCAACCTGCACAATATCTGGCAGGGCTGTCAATGCAACCCGGACCTGAACGAAACCGGCAGAAGACAGGCTTACGAGCTCGGACAAAAACTGTTGCCGCTTAACCTCGAAGTCATCTACGCTTCTCCGCTCAAACGCGCGCTGCAAACGGCGGAAATCGCTGCCGGACAGATGAAGCCGACGCCTAAAATAGAAATTATTCCCAACCTCAGGGAAGGAAATTTCGGTTTGGCGGAAGGTTCCCGGATCGGAAAGCTCATGCGCGACTGCCCCGAACTGACGGAACAGATCGTCAATCCGACAAAAGAAACCTGGGACAAGGCATTTCCCGGTCATGACAGCGAAAGCAAACACCAGATTTTCGACCGTGTGATCGGCGCCCTCGGAGAAATTGTTCTCTATCCCGGGGACAACATCGGCATTTCCGCCCACGGCGGCGTCCTGAGCGCCCTGGCCTGCGGACTGGAACTGTCAGACGTCGACTGTGAAAACTGCGCGGTGCTGCACCTGACGTACGACAGGGTTGCCCGCACCTTTGCCCGTGCCGAGTAACGGCTTCAAACTCCGCCGCTTCTTATCCTTAACCGGAAAGAACCGGCGGAGTTTTTTTATGCCCTCAACCCGAAAAACATCTTTCTGTTTATCTTTTTTTATCCCTAAATATCCGTTACTGGCGGCTGAGACCGTTCAGCCAACTGACAATTTTGTTGTCAACTTCCCGTTCATAACCTTCCGGCAGATTGTTGAAGGCGGCCGCGGTATCAACTTCCGCATTTTTTGCTTCTTTAACAAAATCGGCAAAAAAGCTGCCGTAATTGCTGCCCTGAGTGGAAAAAGGAACCACGATTCGCCCGCCGAAATCCGTCTGTTTCAGATAAGAAAACAGCGGCGTCGCCATCGTATACCACCAAACCGGCGCGCCGACAAACACGACGTCGTAAGCTTTCGGATCGGGAAGTTCTCCGGCCAGTTCGGGATATTCCCCGTTTTTCAGCTGTTTTTTCAACGTCAGATAAAACCACGGCGTTTTCTTAAACTTTTCCCTGGTTTTGATTTCATAAATGTCGGCGCCGGTCTTTTCCCTGATCTTTTCGGCAATCTCGCGGGTATGTCCGTCAAGCGAATAATAAACCACCAGCGCTTTGCCGAAATGCCCGGTAAATTCCTTTTCCGGACCGGCATACCGCGACATTTCCTCCTTGTTCCCTGCCGCCACCCTCATCAGATGCCAGACGCTCGCCGCGGCAATGACAACAACGGCGGCAATAACGAAATAAACAACAAACTTTAACATGAAATTTCCTTTCCCGATTTTGTTTTCTCATAATCATATATCTTAATCGTTACTTTTCAATAAACGATCGCCGGCACTGCCCGCATCCGGCGGAAAACGACTTTTTCCGGCTTTCCGCAAAAAATAGTTGACAATAACAATATATAGAATATATATTATATATAATTATTGTCATATATTGAAAGGATTATATAATGAAACTGTCAGCCCTTCTGCCGGGATTTGTTCTGTTCCCCTTTTCCGCGCAAGCCAACCCGGCCTGCGTGGTCTGCACGGTTGCCGTCGGCGCCTCGCTGGAAATCGCCCGCCGGCTGGGCATCAACGACAACGTGGTCGGTCTGTGGGCCGGCGCCATGCTGGCCATTCTCGGCTACTGGACGATCGCCTGGTTTGAAAAGAAAAACTGGCGTTTTGCCGGCCGCAATTTTTGGCTGATCGCCCTGAGCGTCGCCATGATCGGATTCGTTTATCGGGATATGCTGACATATTCGCCGCAGATTTTTCTGTTTCTTTATATTGATCCGTTTTTGCTTTCCGCCGTCGCCGGCGCCCTGATGTTCATAGCTTCAATGCAACTATACGGACGGATGAAAACAAAAAACGGCGGACACGCCCATTTTCCGTTTGAAAAAGTCGTTTTGCCGCTGACGTTCTTAACCGCCGCCAGCGCCGCCATAAACTACTATCCCTATTAAATTCCAAGGAGAAAAAACATGAAAAAAATTCAAAACGTCAAAGAATATGTGGAAAAGATAGATTCGGCCAAGAAGGTAAACCCGAAGGACCTTTCGTCGGATCAGGACCTGACGATCGGGATCATGAACCTGATTTCGATTGAGGAACACCTGATGTTTTCGGGCGCCAAGACCGGCAAGACTTCGTATTACGACCTGATTGAGCAGGTTCGGGAAATACGCAAGCAGCTGATGCAGAAAGTGATTCCGGAATATGAAGGGGAAGTCTGGTGCATCTCCAAGCACCTTCTTTCGGCCTCGATGCGCCTGATGGAAGTGGGAACCAAACAGCAGAGCCTCGGCCACAAACAGGAAGCCTACGGGCTGTTTGACCGGTCCTATGAACTGTACTGCCTGTTTTGGGGCTTGAACATGAAGCTTTTGAACCTGGAAGACGTAAAATGGGTGGAAGACAGTTTTGCGGACGTAAAGAAACTGACGGAGGAACTTTCAGCAGCTGAGACGAAAGCCGCCGCGGAGGCGCCGGACAACACGTCCGGGCAGGGGGAAGAGGCGTCGCCGGCCGAACCGGAAAGCGCTTTGGCCAAGATGAAGGCCTTTGTCCGCAAAGCCGTCGACTGCTGCATTGAATAAGGAGAAAAAACATGCGCAAAATATTTTATCTGTTTGCTCTGGTATTGCTGTTTGCCGGCGGCTGCGACGCCCGAAAAGAAAACGCCCCCGCCCTTGCCGACGACAAAATTTACTTTTTCTACTACAACGAGTGTCCCTATTGTCATGATGCCATGGACTACATGAACGCCGAATATCCGCGGTTGAAAGTAACCATGGTCAACATCCACAATCCCGGCGGCTACGAACTGCTGCTGAAATGCGCCGAAAAATTCAAACTCGGCCGCAATGTCGGCACGCCGCTGTTTTGCATGGGCGACCGCTACCTGATGGGCTGGTCGGAAGAAAGCCCGCGGCAATTTGACGAATATGTCCGCCCCTATCTGCAATAAACGCTCTGCCCCGGCATGCTCCGGGGCTTTTTTGTTGCAATTAGCCGCCGGTTTGCTATATTAAAACAAAAAACAAACGGGAAAAAAATGACGGAACAGCAACGGCAGCTGCCGACGGAAATCATGAAAAAAGCGGTCAGGGGCATTTCCTATATCGCCCATCCTTTAAGGCTGCGCATATTGGAATATCTGGACGTCAACGGCAGTTCCTCGGTTTCCGCCATCACCAAGGCCCTCGACGAGGAACAGGTCGCCGTTTCGCAAAGCCTGCGCAAAATGCGCGACGCCAGCCTGGTCAAAACCAAACGCCGCGGCATTTTCATCTATTACGACATCTGCGAAGAATATCCGGCCAGTGTTTTTACCTGCCTGCGCAAGCTCTACGGTTTCATGACCGACGATTATCAGTACCTGCGCGATGACTGCAAGCGGATGCTGCCGGCAGACTACACCATGATGGCGGCCAACCGTATCAAATTGTTTGCCAACTACGACAAAATGCGCATCCTCGAATATCTGACCTTAAACGGCCCGCAAAGCGTCAGCGGCATCATCGACGGCATCGGCTGCGAACAGATCAAGGTTTCCCAATATCTGAAACGCCTGCGCGACGACGGTTTCGTCACCGCCTGCCGGCAGGGGCGTTTCATCATTTACAGTATCACCAAAGGCGTGCATAAAACCTGCATCGAATGTATCCGCAAACGCTACAATTCGCTTGCCGACAAATCGCTGTTCTGATTTTTTCTCCGGCCGCCGCCGAACCTGTCCTCAGCCGCCGAGAACCTGTTTCAGCCGCGCCGCGGCCAGCAGCAGCGCCGTTTGCGAAGAAGCCGAATCCGCCAGAGCGTTTAACATCACAAAATCATGAATCGTTCCGTTAAAACGGACCGAAGCCGTTTCTACGCCGGCATCGTCAAGCCGCCGCGCCAGTTCTTCCCCTTCGTCGCGCAAAACGTCGTTTTCGGCGGTAATCACCAGTGCCGGAGGCAGCCCGCGCAATTCTTCCGCCGACGCCTTCAGCGGACTGGCCAAAATGCCGTTGCGCGCCGCCGGATCGGTCGTATAGGCGTCCCAAAACCATTCCATCGCCTTTTTCGTCAGCCACGGGCCGTCGGCAAAGTCCCGGTAAGATTCGGTTTCAAAAGCGGCCACCGCCACCGGATAAAACAGCAGCATAAACCTTATCTTCGGCACAAAACCGTCGGCTTTGGCTTTTAAAGCCAAGGCCATTGCCATGTTGCCGCCGACACTGTCGCCCGCCAGAGCCAGCCGCTCTGCATCAAGCCCAGACCGTCCGCCGTTTTCGACAACATGCTTCAGTACCGCGAACAATTCTTCCGTCATCTGCGGAAAACCGTTTTCCGGCGCGTTCTCATAAACCGGAAAAACCACCGCCGCCCCGCTTTCTTCCGCCAGCGTCCTGATCAGCCGCTTGTGGGTTTTGTCGCTGCCCATCACCCAGCCGCCGCCGTGAATATAAAAAACAACCGGCAAAGCGCCTTTCGCTTCCTTCGGACGAACGATTTCAACCGTCATCTTCCGCCCGTCGACGGTTTCAATTTCCGTCCTCTCCGCAGCCGTATCCGCAGCATCCGCCTTCCCGCCGCTCTGCACGTCGGCAAGCACCTGCCGCGCCGCCGCCGGCGTCAGTTCGTACAAAGGCCTGCCGCCCTTTTCCGCCAATTCGTCGATAAAAATTTTTTCCTTTTTCATCAGTCTTGCCCGTGCCATATTTTTTCTCCTTATGAAAAATTTTTCCAAAAACAAATATAAGCCCGACAACCGCAAATTCAATTTGCCGCTTTTTCCGCCTGCCGATTTTGCTTGCCAAACGGCGGCAAAAGGGCAAAAATGAAAAAAACGGACAATTATCCGAAAGGAAACGAACATGCGCAGCACAATCCTGATTTTACTTTTTGCCGCCCTGCTCTCCCCCGCCGCCCGGGCAGAGGAGAAAACCCCGGAAGCTTTTGCCCGGATAGAAACGGAACTGAAGCAAGAGCGTCCGGACGCATGGGAAATCAAGGACATTATTTATCATGCTCCCGCTTTTTCCGCAGACGAAAAGCAAAAAATTGCCGAACAAATCGAACTGTCCGCTTTGCCGTACAAACAAAAAATCATTCTCCGAAATTATCTCGGCATCCGCCGCCCGGAAAAATTTGCAACCCTCGAACAAAAGATGCGGCAAATCGAAGAAATTTCCCGCCGTTCCGACGGACCGGAAATCAACCTGCATCCGGTGCTGCCGCTGTTTTCCTTTCCCCGGAACCCGGCTGACGGGGATTATCGGGAAAAGCTTCAGACTTATTACAACGTCGCCTTTGTCAACGAAGACAACATCAGAAGCAATATCGCCCGTTTTCCCGCAGCCGGCGGCAGGGGAACAACCGTGCCGGCCGAAGAAACTACCGAACAACAGCGGATAAAAGACTATGTTGAACAATACGGACAATATGCGGCGGATCAAGAAGCAGAAAACCTTTTCTTTTACACGCCGCAAAATTCTCCCCTGTGCCGGGAGCTGGCCGAAAACAAAGTTTATGAGCTGCCTGAATACTATGATTCGCGTATTATCGACGGTACTCGTGATTATCCGATTTTTATCAATCTGGACACACCCGACCCGGAAAGATTCCGTCTCAAAAAAACAGCTGACTTCAGCGGGGAACACGTTGAAAGCAACCGGTTCTTTCTGGAAGCGGATCAAGACGGCAAAACCGTCGAAATCGAGCTGCCGACCTATCGCTTTTTGACCGGTAAACTGGTAAAATACAAGAACGACATATATCTTGTCAGCCAAAATACGGACGAATACCGCATTTTCCGTTTTGACCTGCGGCAGGGCTTTTCCCACGTCTGTTTTCTGTCGCCCGAAAAAGTTTCCGCCTATGAGGAACAATTGAAAACCGACGCTTCTCTCTGCCACCGGATCGTAAACAAACAATACGCCGTTTACCGGCCGCGGACGGCGGACGAAACTCTCACCGCCGCCGAAAAGGAAAAATTTAAAATCAACCTGTGCAATTTCCTGGTTTCCGAAGCAAAACTCCAAACCCGTTCTCACACGGTCGCATCTTTTGCCAACTCGTCCAAAAGCGCCGTTCTCCGGGAGTGTTTCGCCGCCACCGGCGACAGATGGAACTTTCCCCTCCGCGGCTTCAACTGGCTGACCGCCCGCAACGAACTGCTCAACCTCGACGCCGACAACGACGGACAAAAAGAGATCCTGCTCTACGCCGATTTTGACAGCGGCTTCGGTTACGGCTGTTCGGAAACCTATCCCGTCGTCTATTATCCGCAAACGGGAAAATTCGACATCAACCTGTTTTTTTGGGAAATGACCTGCCGCGGCGCCCGCAAATCCATTGTCGGCATCAACGGCAAAAACTATCTGCTGGTTGAACAAGAGCAAAAACTTCTCGCTCTTTTTGAAGCCGTCACAAAGCAAAACGGAAAAAAAGAATTAAAACAGTTGTGCAATTTTACCCCCGTGCTTGTATATTATTAAAATACGTCAAGGAGAAAAACATGAACAAAGTCATCGTCGTCGGCAGCGTCAACATGGACATAACCGCCCGTACGGACAAACTGCCCGACACGGGAGAAACGGTTGCCGCCCGTTCAGTCGAATATCTGCCCGGCGGCAAAGGACTGAACCAGGCGGTTGCCGCCGCCAAAATCGGAACCACGGTCGTTCTCGCCGGCTGTCTCGGCAGCGATTCTTTTGCCGATGAGCTGGCATCGTTCATCCGCCGGCACAAAATAGATGTTTCCTGTCTGCGCCGCAGCGAAAAAAACTCCGGCATCGCCCTTATCACCGTCGACGAACGGGGACAAAACACCATCGTCGTCGCCCCCGGCAGCAATGCCGACGTGTGCCCGGAAGACATCAAAAAGCTGCCCGTCAGCCCGGGCGACGTCGTCGTCTGTCAGTTTGAAATTCCGCCGGCCGCGGTTGCCGCCGCTTTCGCCAAAGCCCGCCGGTACGGCGCCCGGACGATTCTCAACCCCTCGCCGGTCTGTCCGATCCCTGAAGAAATATTCCGCAATACGGACATTTTAATCGTCAACGAAACCGAACTAGCGTTCCTTTCCCGGGAAAACGTCGATGAAAACACGCCGGCCGGCAAAATCGCCGACGCGGCCGAAAAACTCAAAACCGACACCGAACAAACCGTAATCGTCACGCTCGGCAGCCGCGGCGCGCTGGTTGCCGGCAGCAAGGACATGCTGTTCGTCGACAGTTACAAAGTGCCGGCCGTCGACACCGTCGGCGCCGGAGACTGCTTTGCCGGAGTTTTCGCCGCCAAACTGGCAGAAGGAAAAGACATCGGCGAAAGCGTCAAAACCGCGGCTAGAGCCGCTGCCGTCTGCGTCACCCGCAAAGGCGCCGCGCCGGCCATGCCCGACGCCGGCGAATTGGAACATTTCTGCTCGGTCGGCTGCCTGCCGTAAAAAAACAAGCGTTTTATTGCCGAACGCCGGAATTGATTTTATCAATCCCGGCGTCATTATCGTTCTTCCGTCTATCAAATGTCAGCGTTCCGTTCCCGCTTTCACCGAACCGGATAAAAAGCCCTGCCGGGCAGAAACGGGCCGCCGCTCTTCCGCATTGTTTTTTTCTTCCGTCTCCAAAAAATCGCACCTGATTTCCCTTCTGAACGTTTCCTGAAACTTTTCCTTGCCGTAGTCGGCCGGCAAATCCCCGTTTTTCACCTTATTTTCAACAATCCCGGAAATAATGTCGTATTTAGCTTTGACAAAACTTTTGATAAAATACGGCGCCACTCCGAAAAATTCGCCGCGGTTTTCATCAACAATCTGCTGCGTCATTTTTATGAACTGAATTCTGTCCCGTTCAAAATTCGCTACCGTCGGCTTGGAAGTAATGCTGTCACTCCGTTTGTAAAAACCGTAAAATATATCCGGATTGGCAACAATTTTCGCGTCTTTCATCAACAACATCACCGTCGCCGGAAAATCCTCGCAGACTTTCAAATCGGGAGCAAACTCCGGCAGCATCCCGACATATTTTTCAAGCATGTCTTTTCTGTACACCTTACTCCACAAAGTCGTGTCGGCATCAATAATGAACGGCGCCGTCATTATGTTTGCGGCTTTGCCTTTGCGTGCCAGCCTTTCAACCACACCATTATGTTTTTTACCGGCGTCAGGCTGCAAAATAAAATTTCTGTCGCCGCTGAATTCCATGCCGATAATACATAAATTGGCATCAGCTTCCTTCATTCTTTTCACGGTTCCGGAAAGGGCGTCCCTTCTGGTATAAAAATCGTCACCGTCCAAAGAAAAAATGTAATCGTTTTCATCGGCGCGGCGAAGCGTTTCCGCAACAATCGCCCTGAAAGCCCCGGCCGGTCCTTTGTTTTGTTGCCGAACATAATGAACGTTTGGATTGTCATACCCCTTCACGATATCTCCTGTGTGATCCGTCGACCCATCGTCAAGGACAATCAGTTCAACATTCGGATAATCCTGCATCAAAACAGAATCTATCGCCCGTTTTATCGTTTTTTCGTCATTATAAGCCCGCATCTGAATAAAACATTTTTCCATGAAATACAACCTCATATCAGTTACTGCTACAGATAAACCATCGTTTATCCGACAAGGAAAATATACAGAAAAAATATTATAAAATCAAGCAGGCCAGAAAATCGTTCCAACTAACGGACCGTTGCGGGCCAAAAACCGTCAAATTTACACATTTATGGCAAAAGTCACTTGGGCAACCAAGCTGTCAATTCAATTCCCTAATATATAAAACCACATAAAAAAACTCCCGGCAAAACGCGGGAGTTTTTTCATAAATTGGCGTACCTGAAGAAGCGCTAAGCGAAAACAACCGACGCTCCGGTTGTTTTCGTCTGCAAGCACTCCGGAACAACTTAATGAGCAAGGAAAGCCCCGGCGACCGCAGCGAATTTAGATGCCGGAGAGAGAACCCGGGGTTCGACCCTGAGGGAAGCCATAAAAAAACTCCCGGCAAAACGCGGGAGTTTTTTCATAAATTGGCGTCGCATATGTTTCGAGTTTCACACACTGGATGTAAAGAAACTTATCTCTTTATCCAACAGAATCAACAACTTCTATGCACACTATAACCAATCAATGGCGGCCTAAATTAATCAAGCCGACCATTCGTCTCGTTCCTGAGGATCCAATTCATAATGTCTAGGAGGTTTTTTGAAAGAGAGTTCTTCAGATTTCAATCCCCAATAAACTCGTTCACACCGAACTTTGCGGCTTCCCAATTCCTGATACCACCACTTGACGTTATTTCTGCTTAATGTATCCAAAGCACTTGTTATCACAGTATCAAGACGAACTTCTGTGTTTGTCCCAAATACAGATATAAAATCCTTACATCCGAGCGTTTTTCCCGAATTATTATATGTATAAGCAAAAGCATCCATATAAGCACGACCACTAGGGTTAAAACCTTTTATGAACATTTTACCTACACAAACTTCTCTATCAGCAGATTTACATTTCAACTCAAATTTTTCATCGATTTTGCCATAATCTTTCGCTAAAACCACTTTTGAACATTCAGGACGATTTCTTTTCTGAAAATCTCGACAATCAAAAACTTTCTCTTCCAAATGACCTTCAGGACCTCCCATTACTCCTATATGTTTCAAATAACCTGCACCTTCTAAAGCAAGTAATCCCATAACCACATCCTGATATTCACAAGGAAAATCACTATAAACTACCTTAATAGAGTTATTAAAATCAGGTGTAGATTCGTGCAAGTAACGTTTAATCTCCTGCACTAAAGTCATATTATCTGTCATACTTTTATCTCCAATTTACGACAGGGTTAAAATTAAAAGTGCAGATTTAAAAACAAAAAACCGCACTTCAAACTGAAGTGGGTTGAGTTTCTTAACGCCGTTGTCCCCTTCGGGAAGTTAATCCCTAATTGCAGCGGTTAGATTTTATATATAAAATCCATATACCGATACATTAGAATAAAAAGTAAAAATTGTCAATACTTTCACAAACACATATCATTTCCCGACATTATTTTAATCAGACAACTAAAAAAGTAAAAATTTAATGATTGTATTCTTTAATAGTTTGTAAAGTTCTACTTTCAATTACACTACCTTTCCTCACAACGGTAGCAGAAATTTCAAAAAGCTTCTTTTCATTGTCAACTGCCTTTTTTAAGTGCTCTTTAATATCCGATATATAACTTAACAAACTATCATCTTCTACATCATAAAGGATTGTAATTTTCCCTTCATCTTCATTTTCAACAACAATACTTCCATCAGCAAGCTTAATATTACTAATATGAAAAACCCCACGCATTGTAGAAACACTTTTTTCATCGGTTTTTCTAGGAAATTTCTTCTTTTTTATTTCTTTCAAATCTTCACTAGTATATTCCTGTTCATTAATTTGAACTTTATCATCTACCTTTGATAAGGTATTTAAATTTTCTTTTTCACTATCCGCAATTATTTTAACTAAATCTTTGTTACTTTCTGACATTTTTTCTATAGCTGCACTTTGAAGATTGGAAATAGTTTCTATAGATTTAGTAGATTCCTTATAATCCAGAAATTTGGAAAACGACATATAGCCAAAAAATATTAAAACTATAGCAACGGCAACTATACCTCTTTGCTTTTCTGGAATCATAGGTAAAATCCTCTCAAGAAATTTTCCAATTTTTTCAAATACACTTGTACACCCAGAAGTAACTGTAAACGCTAATTCGAGCCGATCTTTCTCATCCTGACATAACAAATTACCGTTAGGTTTACCATATAAAAATAAAGCTACAATCCTATAAATTGTCTCTTGATAATCCACAATCAAACGAGCAATATGTATATTGATTGCTGAATCATATTTGTCATATTTAATTGAAAAGTCAAGATGACGTTCAGATATTCTATCAACAATCGATTTTAAAGTATCATCATCATCAATATATTTTTTTAAAATATCAATTACATCATTTTCATTTGAAACATTAACCATTTATTTATTCCACTATATTAGAGATAAACTATAATACATCTAATACGTGCCTTGTCAAGGTAATAGCCCTTACGAAAGGACACAAAAACATCTCTGTTATTCCCCACCACAGACTTTACAAACCCTTGCTCCTTGAGCTTGGGCTTTTTGTTTGGTGGTTTTTATACAGTTTTTGGTACAGCGTTTTGCCCATTTACAGGTTGGATGATGGTAAATATAAGTCTTGGTATTCATAACCACTGTTTGACTATCTGCCGCCAAAGCTGGGAATATTAAGAACAGAACTATTAATAAAGAAAGTAGTTTTTTCACGGTAACTCCAAGACAATTAGTTTTAGGTTAAATTTCAATCCCTTACAAAACACATCATATCGGCTTATTTATTTAAATTCCAGAGGGTTTTTGATGATTTTACTTGATTGTAATAAATATGCCTTATAAAGTAAATTTGAGCAGTTCGCTGCTTAGGGCGTCGAAAACCCTTTTATATCTACAGTCGTGTGCACACGACTTTAAACAGTGCCGGCCTCTTGTCTATGGACGGATGTCGGTGAATAAGGTCTTGGCCAAATAAGCCGAGCCGTTTGTAGATATACGGTTTTCGAACATCCGCCCGCCTTTCTTTATGAACGGTGGGTTTTGTTTAACTAGTTAACAAGGATGTTTAATCGTATGAAAAAAACTTTATTAATGACAACCGCACTTGTCGCCGTTTTCTCGGCAACAAATGTTTGTGCGGAAGATTGGACAATTAGTTCAGATGAAACAATTACCAATCAATATATCGCAAAAGACAATGTTACCTTATCAGAGGGAACAGTAAATATATCCGGAAATGACAGCGGCATTATTGCAAACGGTAATTTTGTAATGAATAATGGTACTTTGACAGCTTCATCGACAGGCGGAAGTGCTGACACCGGTGTTTTTGTAAGAGGCGAAAATTCCTCTGTAACCATTGAAAACAGTACTATAAATTTAACCGAAGCCCGTATTGCTAAGGGTGAAGAAGGTGTCAACTCTACTGGTGATGTTAATATCTCAGGTGGAAACATTACCTTAAATAACCAAGCCTATATTGAAATGTATGATTCCAATACCGGTTCTGTCAAGTTAAGCGGTGGCAACCTTAACATCAAAAATAATTCCGGCGTATTGTTAGACGGAGCCAATAACTTCACGATGACAGGCGGCTCTTTAACCGCAACGTCAAACGGCAATAGTGCCGATACCGGTGTTTTTGTTAAAGGCAACGGGGCTGACGTTAATATTCAGGGCGGAGACATTAATTTAACCGAAGCCCGCATTTATAAAGGTAATGATACTGCTACAACTGGTGACATCAATATCTCCGGCGGTAATATCACATTGAATAAAAACGCTTACATTGAAATGCGTAAGGAAAATACCGGTAATGTTAATATGACCGGCGGCAAATTGGTTTTGAATGAAAATTCTGGATTATTACTTAATACCAATGACGACCAAGTAATTGACGGAAATGCTATCAAACTTATTGTAAACGGAGATGACGCAACTGTTACCGCAAACGGAAGCAACCAAATTAGCGGTGATATTGATTTCACTAAAGGAACAATTACGGTAGCTAATGGGGCAACTTTGACTTCCGGTGATATTGCAATGAAAAGCGAAAATGCCAAAATTGACCTGTTGGGCAAACTCAATACCAATGTCAATGGTTCCGGCAATCTCTGTTTCAAAAACTCTGCCGCCAGTGTCAGCGGCAATGTCACAGGCTCTAAGCTGACTTTTGACAGCGACCATTCTTTAAGCAAAGCAATTGGCGGAACTATCAGTAATATAACGGCATTGAATGTTAACAAAGGTACTTTGACTTATGATAAAGACGCAGGTTCAATCGGTAATGTATCGGTTGCCGGTGGCGCTGGTTTAGATATCGGAACTAACAAATTAACCACCACGACAGTTAATTTTGCCGATAATTCAACACTTGGTTTGAAAATTGCTTCGGCTGACAATTACGGTCAAATCAATGCAAATACAATCAATATCGGTAATGATACTACAATGAAAGTTACCTTGGACAGCGGTGTTGTTGCCAATGGCGAAACCAAGAGTTTTGATTTTCTGCAAGGTTCTGTAACCGGTGATTTTACCAATAAAATTGCCGATAATAATCGTTATGACATTAATTTTGAGGATGGTTCTTTCAAAATCACAGGGACTGCCTCGGCTTCCGATGTTGTAGCAGATGCCGGCGGTTCGGTTAACAATATCAAAACTGCCGAAGCATGGGATAGCGTAACATCTTCATCAACGGCAAGCCCCAAAGCTAAAGCTGTTGCTTCGGTACTAAGCGATCTGTCACAAAGTAACGAGCAGGCTTATGTCGCCGCCTTGACCGCAGTTGCTCCCGAGGTTGCGCCGATGGTTCAAAAAACACAGACAGAAACAGCCAATCAGGTCTTTGGTGCCGTATCAACCCGTTTAACCGGCGGTTCTGTTTCTACCGGTGCACAAGGTATGTCTTCTGGTGACAATATCTTCAAACGTGGTGCAATGTGGGTTCAGGGTATGTTCAATAAATCCAAACTGGATGATACTTCTAAAGCTAAGGGTTTTGACGCAGATTCTAACGGTATCGCTTTTGGTGCTGAAAAGTTTGTAACCGATGATACTAAGGTTGGTATTGGTTACGCATACACCAAAACAGATATTGACGGTTTTATGCGTTCAACCGATGTTGATACACATACCGCAATTGTTTACGGTGAGTACAAACCAAGTAACTGGTATGTAAACGGTATCGCGACTTATGGTTGGTCTGACTATGAAGAAAACAAAAGTGTTGCCGGCGTTGGCGTTAAGGCTGACTACGACGTCGAAACATTCGGCTTACAGGCAATGACCGGTTATGATATGAACGTAAACGGTGTTAACGTTACGCCGGAAACAGGTTTGCGTTATGTTCACATCAAACAGGACGCTTATAAAGATTCTGCCGACCAAAAGGTTTCCGGCAATGACAGCGATATTTTGACCGGTGTCATCGGTGCGAAAGTCAGCAAAAACTTTGAACTGTCCAACGGTATGAATATTAAACCGGAAGCCAGAGTTGCCGCGACTTATGACCTGGTGAACGATGATGTTAATTCGGTTGTAACTTTGGCCAATGGTTCGGCTTATGCAGTTGAGGGCGAAGCTCTTGACCGTTTCGGAATGGAATTTGGTGCCGGTGTAACTGCGGAAGTTAATGATAACATTGAACTTTCTCTTGGTTACGAGGGTAAATTCCGTGAGGACTACCAAGACCACACAGGCTTGATTAACGCTAAATATAAGTTTTAGTATTTAACAACTGGTACAAATACCCTGTGGCTGATTGGTTGCAGGGTATTTTTTATGCCTTAATAAATTCGTGGCATTTGTTGTGGTGTGGACTGTACAGACATTTTCCACCGTGGGGTTTGGGGGCTTGTTTGCCACAATATCGGCAAATATAGCCCTTTTTATTCAACTGTTCCCGGAGCTTTTTCATTTCAAGTCGGAAAACTGCCAATAAGTTTGCAAGTTCTATTTTTTCATTCGGGTCAGATAATTTTTTCATCGGTAATAAACTCCTGATATTATGTTTTCACACGACTAAATTATTTAACTAATCACCTGATTTTGCATAATATTTTACTTGCAATTTATAATAGGATATGTTATATTTAATCATAATAAAAATTGATTCGATTCGTTTTTATTATAAATCACAAAATATATGAAACCGAGTATAGCGCTGTTTTTTAGCAAGGGCAGCCAAGGTTTTGTATGTTTGAAAGTGAGGTGTAATATGCGGCTCTATACTGATGAACTGAAAATAAGTTGGTTAGAGTCAATTACATCTCAATCCAACAGTCGGAGCTTCAACCTAGTGTTGAGGCTCTTTTTTTATTTTAAAGGTAAGAAAATGAATATTGAAAAAATCAGACAATTAAACGATTCGTTACGCAAGTCATTTAACGGTGGACGGGTGGTTATTACCCCTTGCGTGCAATCATTAACCGATGATGACCGAAATGAGCTTATGAAACAAGTTCAGGAGTTTGATAATTTTACCGAGGACAACGACCCCTACGGAGAACACGACTTCGGGGCTATCAATTTCAAAAACGATACGTATTTCTGGAAAATTGACTATTACGACACCGATTATAATTATTTCAGTCCTGACCCCAGCGATTCAAATGTCACAAATCGAGTCTTAACCATTATGCGTGGAGATGAATATTGACAGCAATTATTAATCAGGGCTTTACCTATTTATGCGGATGTTTCGCAAGTGTCATATCCACCACAAAAGCCATAAATGGAATAAAGCACCTCAAAACAGATTACCAAAGGGAACTCCTGCATACACTTTATGAACATTTAGACAATTGCCGAGAATTGCTTGATGTTCACAAAACAGGCACAACCAATGCACAACTGGAAGACTACCTTTTTTGCATTGGTGAAAAGTTAAAAATTGATTTCGGCATATCCATTAAGGTTTCCCGTCCTCTGTTAAGAAAAAAACTGCCGGTTGATGAAGTAATAAACCAGATTAAACAATACTCGGAAATGCCTGACACTGCCGTTTTAATCGGTCTAGAGGGCAAATATTCACATTGGACAACCGTTGACAAGGTTAGGAGTTCAATCAAACTCCTTGACAGCGGCAGTATAAAACAAATCCCAATCCGCAACATTCCGCAAATTCACCAAATCAGCAAGAATGACGTGTATGTTATCAAAGCGAGGGTATGCAAATGAATAACAATATGCAAACTTATTCATCAAACATTCAACCTATTGAAAACAAACGTTTTTTAAGCAATCACAATTTTACGAAATTAAAAATATGCGAATATTTATTGAGATTTATAAGAAATTTATTCATTATCAAGGAGATAAAAAATGATAAACCGTGCAATTATTGATGACAAAAAACTAAAGCAAATATTCCAGTATATCGAAACTTTACAGAATCACCGACAGATAAAAATGATGTTTCAACTCAGCTTTATGGGATTACGCTGTATAAATTTTTGTTACTTACAAATCAAAGACATTCAAAATGACGACTTATCCATCAAAAATATCATAGAACTTTCAGCCGATAAAAACAAAGGTCAGAAAAAAGCCCGCTACTACTTAAACTCCAAACTACGGTCAGAACTAAAGGAATATGTAAAATGGCTTTCATCAAAAAAGAAAATCACATCTGATACATATTTATTTACATCGCAAAAAACAGGAAAGCCCTATCTTAGAAACTCTCTCAGCCGAATTTTCAGTAATATTTATAATACATTCGGTTTAGAGTGTTCAACGCACTATGGACGGCGGCATTTTATCACTGAGAATTTAACTGCTGGGGTTGATATTACGACCGTTAAAACTCTTGTCAACCATAGTAATATCCAAACTACTGCCCTTTATTACAATACTAACGAAAAATTACTTAGTAATGTTGTTGAACGGATGAAAATATAGGCGGTCAGCCTAAACTAACCGCAAAATAATTAACTCCCATTTTCAATGTCTCTAATAATATTGCGTAAAATTTCTTTACCTTTTCCTCCCGCAAAAGCTAAATCATATATTTTGAAACGCTTAAGATGAGTGAAGTTTGTATAAATTGCTTTATACGTCATACTCGTATTTTTTAATCCAACTGTTAAATCTCTTCTCGTAAATGTTCTTTTCCCGCCAAATAAGGCTTTAAAGCTATATTGAATTGCAGACTCCAAATCATATTGAGGCCTCACAACAAATGGTCTGATACGACTTTCCGGAAAATATTTTTTTATTGCTTTTGCTAACTTTGACTTTTCCCAACGTGTCAATGTCCGAAAAAATATTCCGTGAATATGCGGTGTCATCAAAGTACCGTCTTGTTGAAAAGATATTCGTGGAAATTCATCCAAAGCGACATTGGCTATATAATCATATCCTTTAAAAATCTTTTTTATTTTCTTTTGAAAGGACTTATATTGAAAGTTCCAGTTATCTTGTCCGAAATTATATTTATCGACAACAACCGTAAACATTGAGATGTTACCGCTACCGATAATTGGTTCCAAGTATGAATAAACAACATCTGAAAAGTTTTTGAGAGCCAAAGGTTGCATCATTCCATAACCGTTTTGGCTATTCACATATCTTATTAAGTGACTTTTACGATAAATATCCTTAACATATAAATCGATTGCTCTTGTTACTTTTCTGAGTTGTAAATTTGCATTCTGTTCAAATTTTTCTGAAAAAGTTTTCATCTAATTCCCTTTTATTTTATTGATTTAACTGCATTATATTTTGATTATGGTTGTATACATATATTGCAGTTTTCATTAAAAACGTTGTAATACAACGTTTTGAAAAAGGGGGATTGGCATTATCCCCCTCCCAAAATTCACTTCAATTTTGTAAAATCAAAATCATCAAGTCGCTTGAGCAGAGTCGTATCTATACTTTTATACACTTCGTTACCTGCAACCCAAATGACATAATCTTTATCCTTGATGTTGTTCGACTGAAAGAATTTGACGGTTTTGTCTCCTAAAGACTGTTTTTGAGATTCAGAAGTCGAAGTCACGGTGTCCGCATCGTTATTGTCATCATCGCCAATGTAATCATCGCCAATGTCATCGTCTGCTTCGTCTTCCTCCTCCTCTTCGTCATAGTCTTCTGTATCATCGTCGTCATCACCAAAAGGTAATTCTAACTGTTTGTCACTATCGTCATCTTCTTCATTATCATTCACATTGTCTGTATCGTCCTCATTTTTCAAGCGAAAATTAGCAAAATAATCAATTCCATATTGACTTAAGTTTTTTTCAGCCTCGTCAAAATCATAATCCAAACTATCAAACCGTTTCAAAACCCTAACATACGTTCTGATTCTTGCTTTAACACGTTCATCATCGCATTTATCAGATACCCTCAATGCTAGCATTAAAATCATTTTCATTGGCTTTTGTCGCTTGTATGAAATACCAGCCTTTTTACATCTTTTTCTAATTAACTTTTCGTTATAATGAAGATAAATGTCATAACAACCAAGGATGGCTACTTGTATATGTTTTCTGCCCTTTAACTCAATTTTATCAAAAGATTCAAAAGCCTTTTTAATATTTGTGAACTTCTCTTTAAGTTCTTTTTTGGTAAACTCACTATTATCCATCATCATCCCTCACTAAAAAGCCCAAAAACACTCATTTTCAATGAAGTTCACGGCAACTTTGTTTCCAAAACAACAACTATTTAATACTCCACCCATCCTCAATTCATTAAATGAGCCATCATCTAAAAGAAATTCATATTCCAAAAGATTCAATGACTTGGCAAAAGTAAAAAACAATGCACTCTGCAAATTAAAGGCTTTTGCAAAATTACAAACTCCTCTAGGCATTTCCTTTTGTATTTCCCCTAGTTCCGTGTCGTTTATTTTAGAAAAGCAGACACCCCGAATTTTTGGCACGAACCTATTACCCTCAGACAAATCCCATGAAAAAGAGGCCAAAAAACTAGCATTTCCAAACGATTTCTGGATTTGCGTTGTCATAATATGAGTAATTTCTTCCACATTCTGTCCTTTATTTTCCCCTAATGAAAGACTGCTGTCGCAAAAAGAGAAAACTACTGGTCTATACGAAATATCATACCGTTTCTCCAAGTACCTTTTTAGATTGCTTTCCAAAACCACCAAATCAAAAATTTGGCTCTTAAGTATCATAACATCCGCAGCATATCTATCTCTGTTCATACTGTAGATATCCAATATTCGCTGAAAATAATTAGAAAAATCAAAAAACAGACATTCCGTATCTAAGCTCAAATATTGATTATTTAATTCTAAATTAATACTCGTCATATTCTAATCCTTACTATAAATGTTATACAACAACCGAAAAAAACGATATAATCGTCTTTCGGCATCGGCTAACTCCTGCTCCGTCATCGGATAGGGAGTGGCTTTTTCAATCAGTTCTCTTAAACTTTTCATCAAAACTCCTTTCATTAACAAGTTAAGAGAATCTCATCATATCCGCTTTTCAGTTCTTGTGATTAACAACTAGCAGAAAAGAGATTTGCAAGTTGTCTAAGTTAACGTCTTGTTCTTGCTTTATTTTCGGTATAGTATTTAATCGAAGCAAGGAACAAAAAGATGAAATCAATTATTTTAGCGCGCGTTAGCAGCAAAGAGCAGGAGGAAGGTTACAGCCTAGAGGCTCAGAAAGACAGATTGATAAATTATTGCAAACGCAACAATCTGGAAGTCATAGAAACCTTTACAATTATCGAAAGCTCCACCCAAGGAACTCGTAAAAAATTCAATGAAATGCTCAATTTCTGTAAAAAGCAAAAATCAACCATCGCTGTTGTTGCGGATGCCGTTGACCGTATACAAAGAAGTTTTA
>ENA-UOOC01000546-UOOC01000546.1-human-gut-metagenome-genome-assembly--contig:-C48old-NODE-546-length-37231-cov-5.247310_pt1 | contig 37231 bp, 32 predicted proteins | sample MGYA00242469_ERZ724016 | MGnify/ENA metagenome assembly ERZ724016 | reverse complement strand
ACAAGGGCTTTGCCGAGCTGGTATGCTCCAACTCGTTAAAGGCGGAGAGAATAGAATCGGCGGCGGGTCTTTTAAAGGAAGAAATGCGCCGTTTGGGTTCGCTTACAATGCTTGCCGCCGAGGCTACAAAGGTCGCGGCAGGCGGGGCTTTGGCTGTTTCGAGGGAGGATTTTTCGGATTATGTCACCGAAAAAATTAACTCTCACCCAAATATCACCGTAATAATCGGCGAGATTACCGAAATTCCGCAAGGGTACGTTGTCATAGCAACAGGTCCCCTGACAAGCGAGCCTCTTTCAAAGAGCATACAGTCGCTTATCGGAACAGATTATCTTTATTTTCACGATGCCGCCGCACCCATAGTCACCGCAGAAAGCCTTGATAATTCGCTGGTGTTCGGCGCTTCGAGGTACGGAAGGGGCAAAGCGGACTATCTCAACTGCCCGATGGACAAGGAAGAGTATCAAAGGTTTTATAACGAGCTTGTAAACGCCGAAACCGCGCCCCTGCACGAATTTGAGCTTGAAGGCTCTAAGGATTATAAGGTATATGAGGGATGTATGCCGATAGAAGCTCTTGCCCGGCGGGGAGATGATACCATGCGTTTTGGTCCTCTCAAGCCGGTGGGACTTATCGACCCCAGAACGGGCAGACGCCCCTATGCGGTAGTTCAGTTAAGAAAAGAAAACAACGCGGGAACGCTTTATAACCTTGTCGGATTCCAGACAAACCTTAAATTCGGCGAGCAGAAGCGGGTGTTCTCGCTTATACCGGGGCTTGAAAACGCAGAGTTTGTGCGCTACGGAGTTATGCACCGCAATACATACCTCAACTCTCCGGGGCTCCTGGACAGGCACTTCTGCTTGAAAAGCGACCCGCGGATATATTTTGCAGGTCAGATGACCGGCGTGGAAGGATATATCGAGTCCGCCGCAAGCGGGATATATGCAGGATTTAGCCTTGCAAGGCGGCTTTTGGGGCTTGGTGAGATAACCCTGCCGAATGACACCATGCTGGGCGCTCTCGCGGAATATGTCGAAATCGGCTCGCCCTCGGGCTTTCAGCCGATGGGAAGCAACATGGGAATCCTGCCCGAGCTTCCAGAAAGAATCAGAAACAAGCAGGAAAAGTATGCGGCACTTGCAAAAAGGGCGCTTGATTCCCTTGACAGGGCAATTATGAAAGGAAATTAAAGTATGAGAATAATTGTAGACGCTTTCGGAGGAGACAACGCCCCTTTGGAGATAATCAAGGGTGCGGCTCAGGCTCATACCGGCTTGGGAGTGGATATAACTCTTGTCGGAGACGAGGAAAAAATTCGCCAATGTGCCAAAGAAAACGCCGTTGATATATCGGATTTAGCGATATGCCACGCCGAGCAGGTGATGGACGTATGCTGCGAGCCGACTAAGATATTAAAGGAATACTCTGGCAGCTCGATGGCTGTTGGCTTGAAGCTTTTAAAGGACGGCGGGGGAGACGCCTTTGTTTCCGCCGGCTCGACGGGAGCTTTAGTCGTCGGTGCGACATTTATTGTAAAGCGTCTTAATGGGATAAAGCGCGCGGCGCTTGCAACAGTCATCCCGACAAAAGAATCGCCCTGCATGATTTTAGACGTTGGAGCAAACGCCGACTGCCGCCCCGAAATGCTTGCACAGTTCGGAATAATGGGCTCGGCATACATGAACAAGCTGATGAAGGTTGATTCGCCCAGAGTCGCGCTTGCAAATATCGGCGCAGAGCCGACAAAGGGCAGAGAGCTTGAACTCGAAGCTTACAAGCAGCTGTCTGCCGCTCCAATCAATTTCACGGGAAATATCGAGGGCAGGTATGTGCCGCTGGGAGAAGCAGATGTCGTTGTTGCGGACGGCTTCAGCGGAAATCTTATACTTAAAACCATAGAGGGAATGGGCAAGTTCTTCTCCTCCGAGCTTAAGGGGATGTTTAAATCCGGCATAGGCTCGAAGATAGGCGCGCTGTTCCTTCTGAAAAAGATAAACGCCTTTAAAAAGAAGATGGACTATACCGAATACGGCGGTGCGCCGCTTTTGGGTACCGCAAAGCCTGTAATAAAGGCTCACGGTTCGTCGAACGCGAAGGCAATTTATAATGCTGTCCGTCAGGCTAAGGAATTTATTGAAGCAAACGTCATCGGTGAGATAAGCTCGGCTTTAGAAGAGCTTAACGCTTCAAAAACACAGGAATCAGAAAGGTAAGGTTATAAAGTGAATATCAGCGAACGTCATATGCAAATGCTGGCTGAATTTGAAAGGATAATCGACTATAAATTCAACAATATAGAGCTGCTGTTTGAGGCTCTTACTCATTCGTCTTATGCCAACGAATCCAAGCATCAGTATAAATCGAATGAAAGACTTGAATTTTTGGGCGACTCGGTTTTGTCGATAGTTGTTTCGGAGCATATTTTTGAAGAGTATACCGACCTGCCCGAAGGCGAGCTGAGCAAAACAAGGGCAACCCTTGTCTGCGAAAAAAGCCTTGCCAATTTTGCCAAGGAGATAAATTTAGGCGACTATATAATTTTCGGCAAGGGGGAGCAGCTCAACGGCGGCAGTCAAAGACCCTCCACCGTGTCGGACGCTTTTGAGGCGGTTATAGCGGCAATCTACTTAGACGGCGGCTTTGAAGCTGCAAAGCGGCATATCATGCGCTTTATGCCAAAGGATATCAGAAGCGCGGTGGTAAAGGCGTATGACGATTATAAGACGGTTTTGCAGGAGATCATCCAGAAAAATCCGGAGGAATCGGTGGAATACAGACTTGTGGGCGAGTCGGGGCCCGCTCACAGCAAGCAGTTTACCGTTCAGGTGATGCTCAATTCAAACGTCATCGGAACGGGCACGGCAAGCTCGAAAAAGCACGCCGAGCAGCTGGCGGCAAAGGAAGCTCTTGAGCTTATGGGAGCGATATGAGCATGGGAAGGCACGCCAATCTATCAATATTTGTTCCGCACGTCGGCTGTCCGCATAAATGTTCGTTCTGCAACCAGAACACCATAACCGGTCAGACGGATATTCCGCGAGCAAAAGACGTTAAAGCGGTCTGCGAAAAGGCTGTTGCGCAGGGTTTGGACATATCACAGACGGAAATAGCCTTTTTCGGAGGCAGCTTTACTGCGGTCCCGCGGGCGTATATGACCGAGCTTCTTGAAGCCGCAAAGCCGTATGTTGAAATGGGCTTTAAGGGGATAAGATGCTCCACCCGTCCGGACGCTATTTCCACGGAAATACTTGACATCTTAAAAGACTACGGCGTAACCGCAATTGAGCTTGGAGCGCAGTCGATGTGCGACGATGTTCTTTTGATGAACGAGAGGGGACACACCTCGCGTGATGTCGAAGCCGCCGCAAGACTTGTAAAGCAGTACGGCTTTACTCTTGGCTTGCAGATGATGGTGGGGCTTTACGGCTCAACTATCGAAAAGGACATAGAAACCGCCCACAGACTGATTGCGTTAGAGCCGTCCGAGGCAAGAATCTACCCGACGGTGGTGCTGAAAAACACAAAGCTGGGTGAGCTTTATCAGGCGGGGACATACAGGACGTACACTTTAAACGACGCAGTTGCGCTATGCGCGGAGCTTTTGGAGATGTTCAATCAGGCGGGAATAAAGGTGATAAAGCTGGGGCTTCATTCATCTCAAGATGTCGAGCGGGATATGCTCGGAGGGATATATCACCCCGCATTCCGCGAGCTTTGCGAGAGCTATGTATACAGAAATAAGATGGAAAGACTGATGAGCGGCGAAAAGGAATGCACCTTTACAGTGCCGCCGCAGGAGCTTTCAAAGGCGTTGGGTCAGCACAGGTCAAATATTGAATATTTCAGGAATAAAGGAATAAAGGTAAGCATAAAGCCGAACCCAAATCAGGTTAGTGCGCTTGAGCTTATTACAAACATCAAGACAGAATAAAGCGTGGTGAGAGCAAATTGTATTTAAAATCATTGGAGCTTCAGGGCTTCAAGTCATTTCCGGATAAAACGGTTTTAGACTTCGGCAAGGGCTTAACCGCCGTTGTCGGACCGAACGGAAGCGGAAAGTCGAATATAGGCGACGCTGTAAGGTGGGTTTTGGGCGAGCAGTCCTCAAAGACCCTTCGCGGAGGCAAGATGGAGGATGTTATTTTCGGAGGTACCGAAAAGAGAAAGCCTGTCAGCTTTGCAAGCGTCACTCTTAATATATCAAATGAAGACCATACCCTTAACGTCGAATCGGAGCAGGTAAGCGTTATGCGAAGGCTCTGGCGGAACGGCGACAGCGAGTACTCGATAAACGGCGCACAGGTAAGGCTGAAGGACATTTTAGAGCTTTTTATGGATACCGGTCTTGGCAGAGACGGATATTCGATAATCGGTCAGGGACGAGTTGCGGATATAGTCGGCTCGAAGTCGAACGAGCGCCGCGAAATCTTTGAGGAAGCAGCAGGAATATCCAAATTCCGCTATAAAAAGGCAGAATCCGAGCGCAGGCTTGCTTCTGCCGAGGACAACATACTAAGACTTAAGGACATCCTTTCCGAGCTTGAAGGAAGGGTTGAGCCGTTAAGAATACAGTCGGAAAAGGCAAAAAAATATCTTGTGCTGGCAGAGGAGAGAAAGACTCTTGAAGTCTCGGTCTGGGCACATAAGCTCACCGAAATCAAGGACAGCTTGTCCGAGCTTGGCAATAAGCTGCTTGTTCAGAACGGCGAATACGAGCTTTTAACAAACGAAATCGCCGCTGCCGAGGAAGAAATAAACGAGCTTGCAATAAAGCGCAGGCAGTGTTCAGCCTCTGCAGAGGAGTACAGGGAAAAGATTAATGAGCTTACTCAGTCGAACGCAACAGCGGCTGCGGATATCGCGGTGTTTAAGAACAATATCAAGCACTACGGCGAGCAGATAGAGGAATTTGAGCGCAAAATCGGCGAGCTGAGTGCGTCTGAAAGCGAAACCAAGGAACGCATCGAGGCTAAAAAGAAGGAAATATCCGAAATTGCCGAAAATCGGGCTTCGACCGAGAAACAGATATCCGAGCTTGAAGAAAAACTCAGGCTTCTTAACGACGAGGGGGACAGATATTCGCAGGAATACTCCGGCTCGTCGGACAGGCTGAACGCGCTTTATATCCGGCGTTCCGAGCTTAAATTTACTTTGGAAAACTCGAAAAACGCCCGCGCGGACGCGGAAAGGTCGATAGAGGAAATAGATTCGCTGCTTGAAGACATAAAGCCGCAGATATCCGAGCATGAAAAGGAAAAGTCTGAAATTTCGGACGGCATAAAGGATATAGAAAAAGCAATAGAGGGCGCAAACAACAAGCTTTCCGGCTACAATATGCTCTACAGCAAAAAGTCGGAGCAGCTGAAAACCCTCAACGCCGAGTTTTCGGAGGCGGAGCTGAACCTGCGGAACCTCAAATCCCGCCGCCAGATGCTTATAGATTTAGACAACAGCATGGAGGGCTATGCCGGAAGCGTTAAAAGCGTTGTTTCAGCCGCAAAATCATCAAGACTGCGCGGTGTTAGGGGAACGGTTGCGGGGCTTGTTTCGGTCGAGCCGAAATACAGCGTTGCGATAGAAACCGCACTTGGCGGAGCCTTGCAGAATATAGTAGTTGACAATGAGGAAGCCGCAAAGGCAGGAATCAGATTTTTAAAGGAGACCAACGGCGGCAGAGCGACATTTCTGCCACTGACAAGCGTTAAGGGCAACACCCTGCGCGAAAACGGTCTTGATATGCAGGAGGGCTACGTCGCCCTTGCAAGCGAGCTTGTAACCCGCGAACCCGAATACGGCGGCATTATAGCTTCACTTTTGGGCAGGATTGTAATAGCCGAAAATATCGACCTTGCAACCAATATCGCGAAAAAGTACGGCTATAAGTTCAGGATAATCACTCTTGACGGTCAGGTTATCAACGCCGGCGGTTCGTTTACGGGCGGAAGCACCTCGCGGTCAACCGGAATGCTGACAAGAAAGAACGAAATCGCGGCAATCGAGAATAACGCCAAGCGGATTGAAGCAAAGAATCAGATTTTAAAGGACAGGCTTGCTTCGCTTTCAGCCGAGGTTGAAAAGCTTGGCTACGACGTTGAGGGCGAGCGCGAAGAGATCCAGAGTATGGAAGCGGACAAGATCCGCTTTGAGGGAGAGCTGAAAAACTCAGAACTTTTGCTTTCTCAGCTTATCACCCGCGAGGGCGAGCTTAACAAGGCAAGAGAGTCGAGTCTATCCGCTATAGAATCCGCCGACAAAGCGTATGAGGACGGCGAAAAACAGCTGTCGGACGTAAATTCCGAGATAGAAGGTCTTGAAGAGCTTGTCAGCAAGGCTTCTCAGCGCTCGGACGAATCAAGGCAGAAGCGTGAGCAGCTTTCAAACGAGCTTTCGGACACTAAGCTTAAGCTTGTGGAGCTTGCCAAGGATATTGAAGCCGCACAGCTTGTTATAAGTCAGCTCAGCGGAGGAATCGACTCGGCAAGGTCAATGGCGGCTGAATACAATCAGAGAATAGCCGAGCTGAACGCTAATATAGCCGAAGAAAACGAGAATATCTCCGAGCGCGAGGCGGAAGCCAAGAACGCCGAAGCTACCATCCAGAGCCTTAATACAAGGATAAAATCAGAGCTTGACTCTTCGCTTGAATACGAGCGCAGGGAGAACGAAATCAGGCAGACCCAGCGGCAGATGAGCGACCGAAAGGAGACTGTCTCGGCGGAGATAACCCGCCTGAACGAAAGGATAGATTCCACCAATCGCGAAAGCGAAAGCATAATTAGCCAGCTCTGGGAAGCCTATTCGATGACGGTTGCGCAGGCATACGAGAGCGCGCAGGAGCTGGAAGACGTGTCGGCGGCAAACAAGCACCTGAACGAACTGAAATCAAAGATAAGGGCGTTGGGAACGGTAAACACCGACGCGATAGACGAATACAAGGAAGTGTCGGAAAGATACGAGTTTTTAAACGGGCAGCTTTCGGATGTTACAAAGTCGAAATCCGAGCTTGAACGCCTTATCTCCGAGCTTACCAAGAGCATGAAGGAAATTTTCAGCGAGAGCTTTGCAAAGATAAACGAAAACTTTAAGCAGATATTTGTCGAGCTTTTCGGCGGCGGCAAGGCGGAATTAAAGCTTACTGACCCCGACAACGTTTTGGAATCAGGTATAGAAATAAACGTAGCACCCCCCGGAAAGGTCATAAAAAATCTTTCGCTTTTGTCGGGCGGCGAGCAGTCGTTTGTGGCTATTGCCATATATTTTGCGATATTAAAGCTTCGCCCGTCACCGTTTTGCATTCTGGACGAGATAGAAGCCGCGCTGGACGATGTAAACGTCACACGATATGCGCAGTATCTTCGCAACTTCACCGATACAACGCAGTTTATAGTTGTAACCCACAGGCGCGGAACCATGGAAGAAGCTGACGTTTTGTATGGCGTTACCATGCAGGAAAAGGGCGTTTCAAAGCTTCTGAAAATGGATGTTTCGCAGGCTGTGTTCTCGGATGAAAATTAATATAAATCAAGAAAGGATGTTACCCGATGGGATTTTTTGATAAGCTGAAAGCCGGACTTTCAAAGACCAAATCGAGCTTTATCGGAGGGCTGAACTCATTGTTCTCCGGCTCGAAAAAGATAGACGACGATTTCTACGACGAGCTTGAAGAAACCCTTATTATGTCAGATCTCGGCGGCAGAACCTCGGAGGAGATAGTTGAAAAGCTGCGCCAAAAGGTCAAGGAGGAAAAAATATCCGATACCGACGGCGTTAAGGCTGCAATCAAGGAAATAATTGTGGAGATGCTCGGCGAGGACGAGCCTATAAACCTTTCAACAAAGCCTTCGGTAATTCTTGTCATCGGCGTAAACGGCGCGGGCAAGACAACCTCTATCGGCAAGCTTGCCTACCAGCTTATAAGCGATGGCAAAAAGGTGCTTGTCGCTGCTGCCGATACCTTCCGCGCGGCGGCGATAGACCAGCTTCAGGTGTGGTGCGACCGTTCGGGCGCGGATATCATAAAGCACGCCGAAGGCTCCGACCCTGCGGCTGTAGTGTATGACGCTATGGACGCCGCAAAGGCGAGAAATGTCGATGTGGTTATAGTGGACACCGCCGGAAGGCTTCACACAAAGAAAAATCTTATGAGCGAGCTTGCAAAGATATCCAAAATTGTCCACAACAAGGCGGGCGACTGCGCTTTGGAGGTCCTGATAGCTCTTGACGCCACCACCGGACAGAACGCCGTAAATCAGGCAAGAGAGTTTAACGAGGCTGCCGATATCACCGGCATAATACTTACAAAGCTTGATTCAACCGCAAAGGGCGGAATAGTAATTCCCATAGCCAACGAGCTTAAGGTGCCTGTAAAGCTTATAACCGTCGGCGAGAAGATAGAGGATTTGCAGCCGTTTAACGCCCACGATTTTGCCGACGCTTTGTTTGACAACTGATAGGGGGCAAAAGCCATGGATATGATACTTGCTTCAAACAATCCCCACAAGCTCCGCGAGTTCCGCGAGATTTTGGAGCCGCTGGGTTGTCACATTATCTCTCAGGAGGAAGCGGGAATACACGTTGATCCCGAGGAAACAGGCGAAACCTTTGAGGAAAATTCTGCGATAAAGGCGCGCGCGGTATATGAAATCTCAAAATGCGCGGTTATCGCTGACGACAGCGGTTTAGAGGTGGACGCTTTGGGCGGCGAGCCGGGCGTTCATTCGGCACGGTACGGCGGCACACGGGACGATAAAGTGCACAATGATCTGGTTCTGAAAAAGCTTGAGGGCGTGCCGGATGAAAAGCGAACCGCAAGATTCGTCTGCGCGATAACCTATATCGACGAAAACGGCGCGCAAAGCAGCTTTCTGGGCAAATTCGAGGGCAGAATCGGCTATAAGGAGCTTGGCAAAAACGGCTTTGGCTACGACCCCATTTTTATGGTGGGAGATGTCAGCTCGGCTGAGCTTTCGCCGGATGAGAAAAACGCCGTAAGCCACCGCGGAAAGGCTCTGCGGCTGCTGGCAGATTATATCAAGGAGAGAAAATAACTATGCTTAATTCAAAGCAAAGAGCGCAGCTTAAATCAATCGCCGCAGGTCTTGAACCCACATTTCAGATCGGCAAGGGCGGAATAAACGACGCTCAGGTTGCGCAGATAGACGATTATTTAAGAGTGCATGAAATAATAAAGATAAAGTGTCTCGACAATTCGATGTACACCTCGCGCGAGGCGGCGGAGGAAATCGCAGAAAGAATCGGCGCAGAGGTTGTAATAGCGATAGGCTCAAAGGCGGTTTTGTACAAGAGAAATCCGGAAAAGCCGGTTATCGAGCTGAAATAGGAAAGGCGGCATATGGGCTTGAAAACAGTGATTTTCGGCGGAACCTTCAACCCTGTTCATATGGGTCATATCGCCATGATAAAAGCTGCATTAAAAAAGCTAAAGCCTGACAAGCTTATCATGATGCCCGCGCACATCCCTCCGCACAAGCGAGCGCAGAATCTTGCCCCCGACTCGGCAAGGCTTGAAATGTGCCGTCTTGCCGCAAAGGATATCCCAGGCGTAAGCGTAAGCGATTACGAGCTTAAGACGGGAGGAAAGAGCTATACCGTCAACACCCTCGAAAACTATCACACCTCGCACCCCGACGAGCAGCTTTGCTTTCTGATGGGCAGCGATATGCTTGAATCGTTTTTGGGATGGTATAAAGCGGATAGAATCTTGGAGCTTGCCAGCCTCGCCTGCGTTTCAAGAAGCCGCGAGGACAGCCTTAGGATTCAGAACAGCGCGGAAAGAATCCGCTCGGCAGGAGGAAGGGTCGCGGTAATAGAATCCGACCCGGTGGATGTATCTTCCACCGAAGCAAGAGCGAGCTTTTTAGCATACGGCTGTTCAGGCGGACGAGTACCCAAGCCGATTGAAAAGTATATTTTAAAAAATAAGCTTTATAATTTTGACAAATCGAAGTATAATAAATATACTGAATTTCTCAGTCAGCGGCTTTCGGAAAAGAGATTTATCCATTCGCTGAACGTTGCCAACGAATCTGTTATGCTTGCGTATCTCAACGGCTATGATATCGATAAAGCCTATTTTGCGGGACTTATGCACGACTGCTGCAAGGAACTTCCGAGAGAATCCCAGCTCGAGCTTGTAAAAAGAAGCAGGTTTGAAGTCACAGACGTTGAGCTTGAAGCCCCAAAAACCCATCACGGCATAGCGGCAGAGGTATATCTGCGGGAGAATTTCGGCGTTGAGGACGATGAGATTCTTTCCGCCGTGCGGTATCACACCGTTGGCAGGGGCGGAATGGGTATGCTCGATAAAATAGTGTATATGGCAGACCTGATTTCGGCAGAGCGCGATTATTCCGACGTCTCGGTTATCCGTGCGGACACCCGCAGGGATATCGACGAAGGGCTATCAGAAGCTCTGAAATTCTCCATTCGCGATTCGGTGTCGAAGGCAAGAGCTATACCCCATCTGACGTTTGAAGCATATAACGACGCCGTTAAAGCAGCTTCATCCAAAAAACAAGGCAGAATGTAAGAACCTAAGGATATCACCGCCCTTGTGAGAGCGTTAATGAAAAAATCAAGATATATTTCAAAGCTTAAGCTTGCGGTGTTTGTATCCTGCATAATTTCGGGAACTGCAACCTATATACTTTTGTCACTTGCGGCGAACGCGGGCAGGAAGCAGGCTTTATTGAAAAACGTGCCTTCCGATTATGCGCGCTATGCTTCTATGGGATACGCCTACGAAACCGTTTCCAACAAAACAAATATAATCATATCCGTAACCGACGGCGACGAGCTTGCAAGATTGCAGCTGTGGACATTTGACGAGGACAAAAAGACTCTTGACATCCTTGAAATCCCTCCCGAAACGGCTTTAAGCGCGGATAACTTTGAGGGTACTGTATCGCAGGCTTTTGAATCGGGAGTATATCGCGATATTGTTTCAAGGGCGTTAATGCTTGACATATCCGGAAGCTTTGTGATGGACGCCGAGGCGCTTTCACATATAGCGTCGTCTTTCGGCGGAATCGAGATAAAGCTGTCTAAGCCAATCGAAATCGGTGAAAACACCCTTGCAAAGGGAAAGCGCACCGCCGCAGGAAGCGTTGCGGGTATCATCGCTTCGGACAGTGAAGCATATTCCGACGGAAGTCAGGAAAGGGCAGAGCTGTTCATTCAGATTACGGCTTCCATAATACGCTCGATGAACGACAGGGGAGCGGTGGAATGGTTTGCGGCATTGATGGACATAATCACCAATGAAATCAGCACGGATATGAACATCACCCGGCTTTTGGAGCTTGTAAATCTTTCAAACAGAATCAGAATAGATGATGTCAACATCATGCTTCTTCCGGGGCAGTCAACAAAAAACGGCTTCTATCTGGCGGAAACAGATAAAGCGGCGAAGCTTCTGAACGAGCGATTCAGAGTAAAGGGGAGCGACTTTGATGCAGATAAGCTGGGATTTACGATTACAGACGGCGTGATGGAGCAGTATCCGTCAGAAAAAACGAAAATAAAAGAAATCTTAAAATAAAGGAAATATTTAAATAAAGGACTGATATCATGACACAGAAAGAAAAACTATCCGCTATCATCAAGGCTCTTGACTCCAAGAAAGCCGAAAACATCAAAGCTATAAAGATAGGCGATCTGACTATTATCGCGGACTATTTTGTTATAGCCAACGGTACTTCAACCACCCACACACGTGGTCTTGCCGACGAGGTTGAGTTTAAGCTCGGCGAAAAGGGGATAAAGCCTGATCATATCGAGGGCTTCGACGGTGCAAGCTGGATAGCTATGGACTACGGCGATATCATCGTTCATGTATTCTACAAGGACACCCGAAAGGATTACGCCCTTGAAAAGCTGTGGGGCGACGGCGAAGCAGTTGACATCAGCGAATATATGTGATATACTACAATTTATTCTATAAATTTTGGCACTGTAAACAAAAGCAAATTTATTCACAAGGACTGATAGTATGAAATACAATTTTGAAGCAGTAGAAAGCAAATGGCAGAAATATTGGGAGGATAACAAGACCTTTGAAGCTAAAATCGACCATAGCAAGAAAAAGTTTTACGGCTTAGTCGAGTTTCCTTACCCTTCGGGAGCGGGAATGCACGTTGGTCATATCAAGGCTTATTCCGGACTGGAGGTAATATCCCGCAAAAAGAGGCTTGAGGGCTATAACGTTCTGTTCCCGATAGGCTTTGACGCCTTCGGTCTTCCTGCCGAAAACTACGCTATAAAAACCGGTATCCATCCCAGAATTTCCACCGACCACAACATACATCACTTTTCGGAGCAGCTTAAAAAGGTGGGCTTCTCCTTTGACTGGTCGCGCACTATCGACACCACCGATGAGGATTACTACAGGTGGACTCAGTGGATATTCCTTCAGATGTTTGAGCACGGTCTTGCCTTTAAGGATAAGACCCTTGTAAACTACTGCCCAAGCTGCAAGGTAGTCCTTTCAAATGAGGATTCGCAGGGCGGCAAGTGCGATATCTGCCACAGCCAGATAGTTCAGAAGTCTAAAGACGTTTGGTATCTGCGCATTACCGAGTACTGCGACAGGCTGCTTGAAGGTCTGAAAGAGGTTGACTATCTTCCCAACATCAAGCTTCAGCAGGAAAACTGGATAGGCAAGTCCACCGGTGCGTTTGTAAACTTTGAGCTTAAGGGTATAGACGAAAAGCTGAGAATATATACTACCCGTCCCGACACTCTCTATGGCGTAACCTTTATGGTTATGGCACCTGAGCATCCCATAATTGATGAAAACAAAGATAAGATTAAAAATATGGCTGATGTTGAGGCATACAGGGCTGAGTGTGCCAAGAAGACCGAGTTTGAAAGAACTCAGCTTGTAAAGGACAAGACCGGCGTTAAGCTCGACGGTATAGCGGCTATTAACCCCGTAAACGGCAAGGAGATTCCCATTTACATATCCGATTATGTAATGATGGGCTACGGCACGGGTGCAATCATGGCAGTTCCCGCTCATGATCAGAGAGACTATGAGTTTGCAAAGAAATTCGGAATAGATATCATCCAAGTCATCAAGGGCGGAGACATAGAAAAGGAAGCCTACACCGGCGACGGCGAGATGATAAACTCCGGCGTTCTCAACGGTCTTACCAACAAAAAGGACTCTATCGAAAAGATGCTTTCCTTCCTCGAAGAAAAGGGACTAGGCGAAAAGGGCGTTCAGTACAAAATGAAGGATTGGGCGTTCAACCGCCAGCGTTACTGGGGCGAGCCTATCCCGATAGTATACTGCGAGCATTGCGGAATGGTTGCAGTTCCGTATGACGAGCTGCCGTTGAAGCTGCCCGAGGTTGAAAACTTTGAGCCCGGTTCAGACGGCGAAAGCCCTCTTGCAAAGATTGATTCCTTCGTAAACTGCACCTGTCCCAAGTGCGGTGCTCCCGCAAAGCGCGAAACCGATACCATGCCTCAGTGGGCAGGCTCGTCGTGGTATTATCTTAGATACTGCGACCCGCACAATCCGGATGCCCTTGCTTCCAAGGAAGCTCTTGACTACTGGATGCCGGTAGACTGGTACAACGGCGGCATGGAGCACGTCACCCGCCACATGATTTATTCGCGCTTCTGGCATAAGTTCCTTTACGATATAGGTGCCGTCAACACCGACGAGCCTTATATGAAGCGCACCGCGCAGGGACTTATTCTCGGTCCCGACGGCGACAAGATGAGCAAATCCAAGGGCAACGTTGTTGACCCGCTGGACGTTATAAACGAGTACGGAGCGGACGTTTTAAGGGTCTACACCCTGTTTATGGGCGACTATGAAAAGGCGGCTCCGTGGAGCGAATCAAGCGTTAAGGGCTGCAAGAGGTTTTTGGACAGAATTTGGTCGCTTGCGGATATGCTTGTCGACGGCGACAGCTACAGACCTGAGTTTTCTTCTAAGATGCACAAGCTGATAAAGAAGGTAACTTTAGATATCGACGGCATGAAGTTCAACACCGCTATCGCTGCTATGATGACTATACTCAACGATTTCTACGCTGCCGGCTCAATCAATCGCGCCGAGCTTAAGGACTTCCTGATTATGCTTTATCCTTTCGCTCCGCATATTGCCGAGGAGATGTATCAGAACCTGAACTTCGGCGGATATATCCACGATGCAAAGTGGTGTTCTTACGACGAAGCTCAGTGTGCCGACGATGAAATTGAGATCGCCGTTCAGATTAACGGCAAGATAAAGGAAAGAGTTATGGTTTCGGCAGATGCCGAGCAGGCTGAGGTTCTTGCACACGTAAAATCGCTTGACAAGATAGCCGCCGAGCTTGCCGGAAAGACCATCGTAAAGGAAATTTATGTAAAGGGTAAGCTTTGCAATATAGTTGCCAAGTGACGCACTTTTGGTCTGATATAGCTCAGGATACAAATAATTTGTGAATTTTTCAAAATAGCTATTGACATATCGGCGTATTTGGGTTATAATGCTATTTAGTTACATTATCGCTGTTAGATTATAGCTGATGTAAAATCCTCTGCCCATGCGGCAAAGGGAGGGAACAATAAATGGCAGAAGTACGTGTTGGTAAAAATGAATCATTAGAGACGGCGCTCAAGCGTTTCAAGAGATCCTGTGCCAGAGACGGCGTTATCGCTGAAGTGCGTAAAAGAGAACATTACGAAAAGCCTTCGGTAAAGCGCAAAAAGAAGTCTGAAGCTGCTCGTAAGCGCAAATATTAAGCCGTTCTCATGTATATTACTAATTTACGCCTAAAGTGAAACAAAATATCATGCACAAAACCGCTATACGATGGGCTTTATCCCTGATTTTGGAACACTTTTGTCGAAAATAAGTATATTTAAAGAAAAGCGAGCAGTATGTCTGTTCGCTTTTGTTTTTGGAGGTCAAATGCTTTTAAGACCAAAGTATGTGTTTGCTTCGATCGCCGATATCACGCCGCAGTTCTTGGAAAAAGAGAACATCCGCGCGCTGATAATCGACCTTGACAACACCCTTACCACTCACAACAACCCAATCCCAAAGCCTGAAATAAAGCAGTGGCTTGACGGCATGAAGGCGATTAACTTTAAGATGATTATTCTCTCGAACAACCACTACGAACGTGTAAAGCCCTTTTCCGACGAGCTGGGTCTGGATTTCGTCTGCGACGGCGGAAAGCCCTTGACAGGCGGATATAAGCGCGCAGTCGAGCGATTAGGCGTTGACAAGCGGGAGGTCGCCTCGGTCGGGGATCAGATATATACAGACGTTCTGGGATGCAATCTTGCTGGCGTAAGGAGCATTTTCACATTCCCGATAGTTTACGAAACCGGCTTTTGGTTCAGGGTGAAGAGAACGCTTGAAAAGCCGTTTCTGCCGCGTAAATCACGTATCATAAAAGAAGGGAGCGACTTGTAGATGAGCGCAATATTCGGTCCTGCCGGAAGTGCGGAGGATTTTCTGAAAAAGTATAAGGCGTCCTCGGATATGCCAAAGTACTTAAGCGAAATGGGGTTGGACGCTTTTGAATATCAGTGCGGTCAGGGGGTAAGAGTGACCGACGCTTCCGCGCAGAAGCTTAAAGCCAACGCCGAGGAATACGGCATAACCCTTTCGCTGCACGCGCCCTACTTCATCTCGCTTTCAAGCGTAGAGCCGGAAAAGCGGGATAAGAGCATAGATTACATACTACAGTCCTGCGAAGCGGCTGTCAAAATCGGTGCGGAGAGGATAGTAATACACTCCGGCTCCTGCTCGAAAATGACCCGCGAGGCGGCATTGGAGCTTGCCAAGGACACATTAATGCGGGCGAGGAAAGCGGCAGTATCGCAGGGATATGAGAATATCCGCTTCTGCCCCGAAACCATGGGCAAAATTAACCAGCTTGGCAATTTTGAAGAGGTTATGGAGCTTGCAGCTTTAGACGACAGCTTTTTGCCCTGCATAGATTTCGGTCACCTCAACGCAAGAACTCTGGGCGGAGTAAACTCTAAAGAAGCCTTTGAGCAGATTTTAGACGGAATAGAAAACAAGCTCGGAAGCGACAGACTAAAGTGCTTCCATTCCCACTTTTCAAAAATCGAGTACACCCAAAAGGGCGGCGAGCTTAAGCATCTTACGTTTGAGGACAGCGTGTTCGGACCAGAATACGAGCCGCTGATGGAGCTTATCGCCAAAAAACAGCTCAGCCCGACCTTTATATGCGAAAGCGCAGGAACGCAGTCGTTCGACGCGCTTGCTATGAAAAAATCTTACCTAAGCTTTTTAGAATAATATGAAAGGATGATATAATTATGAACAAATTTGAAAGACTTTTTGAAGTACTGCCCGCCGATATCGACGCCGCACTTATCACCGGCGACGTCAACCGCAGATATTTCACCGGAATGAAGTCCTCTGCGGGAACTGTTCTGGCATTCAAGGACAAGGCATACCTTATCATCGACTTCCGCTATATCGAAGCTGCCACCAAGAAGGTAAAGGGCGCAGAGGTCATTTTGCAGGAAAAGCTGTTTGACCAGATAAACGCTCTCTTGGAGAAGCACGGAGCTAAGACGGTTGCTATCGAAAGCGACACCATGACAGTTTCACAGCTCAACACCTATAAGGAGAGAATTACTGCGGCGGTTATCGTTTCGTCGTCTGCTTTAAGCAAGGCTATAGGCGAACTTAGAATAGTAAAAACTCAGGACGAGCTGGACAAGATGATAAAGGCTCAGAGAATTGCCGAAGCCGCTTTCGAGAATGTTCTCAACTTCATCAAGCCGGGCGTTACCGAAAAGGAAATCGGGCTCTGCCTTGATTACTACATGCTTCGCAACGGCGCAGAGGCGTTGTCGTTTGACACCATCGCGCTGACCGGCGCAAATACGTCTTTGCCTCACGGCGTGCCCGGAGATACCGTTGTAAAAGAAGGCAGCTTTGTTCTGATGGACTACGGCGCAACCTACGACGGATATCACAGCGACATGACAAGAACAGTCTGCGTTGGTAAGCCTACCGAAAAGATGGAGCAGGTTTATAATATCGTCCTTGAAGCACAGCTTAAGGGCATTGCCGCCGTTAAGGAGTGCATTAAGGGCAAGGAGCTTGACAAGGTATCAAGGGATATCATAAAGGATGCCGGTTATGGCGAGCTGTTCGGACATTCTTTAGGTCACGGCGTGGGAATGGAGATCCACGAGGCTCCCAATGCTTCGTATCTGAGCGAGCATGTCTTTAAGGAGAACATGATAATCACCGTTGAACCGGGAATTTATATCCCGGATGAGTTCGGCGTGAGAATTGAAGACTTTGTTATCGTCAAGAAGGACGGCTGCGTTAATATGACACTTGCCGAAAAATCGCTGATTACTCTTTGATTTTTTGAATAAGGAATAAAAAATAGCATAAAAAATTCATTTCTTTGCTAAAACCCCTTGCATTATTTTCGATTTTAGGTTACAATAGAATGTAATCTTCCGCAGGTATAAGCTCTGCGGCAAAAAATCTAATAAATTTGAAATGGGCGGATCATATATTAAGCTGCCCTAAAGAAACGGAGGACACAATTTTATGATCACAGCAGGTGATTTCAGAAACGGTGTAACATTTGAAGAGGACGGCAACGTAATGCAGGTTATCGAGTTCCAGCACGTTAAGCCCGGTAAGGGAGCAGCGTTTGTAAGAACCAAGACCAAGAACGTTTTAACAGGCTCTGTTGTTGAAAAGTCCTACAACCCCACCGCAAAATTCCCCACAGCCTTTATTGAAAGAAGAGATATGGAGTATTCCTACACCGACGGCGAGCTTTACTACTTCATGGATTCCGAAACCTACGAGCAGATTCCCGTAAGCCCTAACGACGTTGGAGACAACTTCAAGTTCGTTAAGGAAAACATGGTCTGCACCATCCTTTCCTATAAGGGCAAGGTATTCGGCGTTGAGCCTCCCTTCTTTGTGGACCTTACCGTTACTCAGACCGACCCCGGCTTTGCAGGCAACACCGCAACCAATGCAACCAAGCCCGCAACCCTCGAAACCGGCGCTGAGATAAAGGTTCCGCTGTTCATCAACGAAGGCGATGTTATCAGAATCGACACCAGAACCGGCGAGTATATGCAGAGATCTAACTGATAGGTTTTATCCTGAAAGGAGAAACATTATGATTCTATCCGAAAAAGCGCAGTATCTTAAGGGTCTTATGGACGGTCTTAATATCGACGCTTCCGAGCCTACCGGCAGAGTTTTAAAGGCAATGCAGGAGCTTTTAGAGGAGATATGCACCACCGTTGACACCATCGACTCAGATGTTGATGATATCGTTGAGTTCTGCGAAACCATCGACGAGGACGTTTCAGACATCGAGGAAGACCTTTACGGTGAAGACGATGAGGACGACGAAGACGACGATTGCTGCTGCGATGATGATTGCGACTGCGATTGTGATTGCTGCGATGACGACGACTGCTGCGAGTTTGAGACTGTATGCCCCAACTGCGGCGACACCATCGAGCTTACCGAGGAAATGGTAAACGAAGGTTCTATCGAATGTCCCAACTGCGGTGAGCATCTGGAATTCGATATCGAAAGCATTGAAGGCGACGAGGAGTAATCGTCTTATCAAAATTTTATATTTATCTTCGGGGTAGGGTGAAATTCCCGATCGGCGGTATAGTCCGCGACGAACAATGATTTGTTTTTGATACCGGTGCAATTCCGGAACCGACAGTTAAAGTCTGGATGGGAGAAGATTGAATTTGGCGTATAAATCGCCGAGTTCAAGGCATTTGTGCGATTATGCGCATGCAGCCCGAAGCAATTGCTTCGGGCTTTTTCATTTGTAAAGGAGTATTTGATATGACTAGTCGTAAAAACGACCGTATAAACGACCGTAAAACCGAAAAAATCTCGATTCGCTCAATATCCGCCTGTGCCATGCTTTCGGCTGTGGCATTCGTTTTGCAGTTTTTAGAGTTCTCACTGCCGATAATACCTTCATTTGTGAAGCTGGACGTTTCCGACATCCCCGCGCTGATAGGAACCTTTGTGCTGGGTCCTACGTGGGGGATAGCTATTGAGTTTATCAAAAATCTGATTCACATTCCCTTCGGAACGTCAATGGGAGTGGGCGAGCTGTGCAACTTCCTTTTGGGAGCGGTGTTCGTCTTTTCGGCAGGTCTGATATATAAATTCAAGCACACCAGAACCGGCGCGATAATCGCAAGCCTTTGCGGAGCCTTGCTGATGTCTGTAGTCAGCCTGCCGCTCAACTACTTCTTTGTATATCCTGCCTATGTGGTTATATACAAGCTCCCACTTGATTCTATCATAGAGATGTACAAGGCGATTCTTCCGGCGGCGGCTTCTACTCCCACTGATAACGCGCTTTTCAACTGCTTGCTTATATTCAACGTGACATTCACATTCTGCAAGGGCATTCTTGAAGCTTTCCTTTGCTATATCGTTTATAAGCCGATAAGCAGGCTGTATCACAGATAGATAAATTATATGAACATATTAAACAGCAGAGGTTGATATATTCTGCTGTTTTTTATATAGTCTCTTGATATTTGCCTTCCATAATGCTATAATTATACAAAATAATTAAACTTGGAGGGATTATGAAACAGATATTTAAAAGAGCGGTTTCCTTGGCACTCTGCGCGTGTATGCTTATTTCGGCAAGCGGCTGCGGCGCGAAGGACAGCAATAACAAAAACGAAAAAACACCCGAAAGCGTGCCGATGGAGGAGAGAAACATTGTGAAGCCTGAAGACGTGAATATTGATACAACCATAAGCGTTTCTCCGCTGAACGCTTCTGTGATGAACGGCGGAAAATTTGAGGGCTGGGGAACAAGCCTTTGCTGGTGGGCAAACCGAGTCGGCTATTCCGACAAGCTTGCTCAGCTGACGGCTGACCTTTTCTTCGGGGAGGACGGTCTGCGCCTCAACATCATGCGCTATAACATCGGCGGCGGTGACGATCCTGAGCACAATCATATAACAAGAACCGACTCCGAGGTTCCCGGGTGGCTCTATTGGAACGAAAAAAAGCAGAAATACGAGTATGATTACAAGGCTGACAAAAACCAGCTCAACGTCTTAAAGCGTGCCTATAAGGCGGCAGGGGATAACGCTTTGGTTGAGGTCTTTTCCAACTCTCCGCCCTACTTTATGACGGTCAGCGGATGCTCCTCCGGCGGACGGGACGGCAACGTCAACAATCTTAAGGACGATTGCTACAAGGAATTTGCGGAGTATCTTGCGCACGTCACCGATTATATTCAAAACAAGCTTGATATAACCGTTGCAAGCGTTGCCCCGATGAACGAGCCCAACACCAACTTCTGGTGGTACGGCAGCAACAAGCAGGAGGGCTGCCACTTCGACGCGGGCAAGAGCCAGTCGGATATCATCGAGCTTACATACGACGCTCTGAAAAACTACGACCTCGGCAACGTCATAGTTTCCGCCAGCGACGAAACCAGCACCGAGCTGCAAATCAACGAGTATCTGAGCTATTCCGATAAGGCAAAGGCTTCCATCGGCAGGATAAACACTCATACCTATAACCCGACCAGAATAGGCGAGCTGGGTCAGCTTGCCCGCGATGAAGGCTTTAATATGTGGATGAGCGAGGTTGACGGCAACGGCACCGTCTGCGATGGCGAAATGGGTCCCGCACTTTGGCTGAGCGAAAAGATAATCTCGGATATAAATGCGCTTTCGCCGTCGGCATGGGTGCTGTGGCAGGTAATCGACAAGCACATCAGTAAGGACGGCTACAACGGCAAGCAGGATTCGGGCATGATAGACATTACCGCCGGCTTCTGGGGAACGGCTGTGTGCGACCACGACAATAAAGATGTAATCCTCACCCAGAAGTACTATGCCTTTGGTCAGTTTTCACGATTTATCCGTCCCGGCTCTACCATTATCCACTGCGGCGGGGATTCGCTTGCGGCGTATAATCCCGAAACCAAGGAGCTTTCAATAGTGGTTATGAACAAGTCGGATAAGCCTAAAAACGCCAACATCAGCCTTTCGCAGATGAAGACGGTGGGCGATACCGTCAGGGCTTACCGCACGAGCGGAACGATGGAGCAGGGCGAGCATTGGCAGGAACTTGACGACATCTACACCTACGGCAAGGGCTTTGTAGCAGAGCTTGCGCCGCAGTCCGTCACGACCTATGTTGTCGGCGGTGTGGAGATGGGCGATATCAGCCTTGAAGCTGTCCCGATGGATAATCCCACCGTAACCGGCTCGACTCCTTGGAACAACGGCGCGGACACTGCCGACAAGGCGGTTGACGGCGACACGCTGACCTTCTTCGACGGCGTTGAGGATGGCTGGCTGGAAATCGACAGGGGCAACACTGCCGAGTTTGACGTTATCGCCTATGCGCCGCGCACCGGCTTTGAGGGCAGAATGACCGGCGGTAAGTTCTACGGCTCGAAGAACGGTAAAAAGTGGACGGAGCTTTACGAGGTGACGTCTGCTCCGACATCCGGCTTCAACTATGTATTCTTAGATAAAGCTTATAATTTCAGATATCTGCGCTATGATGTCCCGACAGGCGGAGGCGAGCACCTTTGCAACATCGCGGAGATAAGTCTTTACAAATCATCACAAAAATAAAAGGAGACAAAGCTATGCCAAAGTGGTTAGACAACGCTGTTTTTTACGAGATTTATCCGCAGTCCTTTAAGGACACCAACGCCGACGGTATCGGCGACTTTGAGGGTATTATACAAAGCCTTGACTACATAAAAGAGCTTGGCTGCAACGCAATCTGGATGAACCCCTGCTTTGAGTCTCCGTTCGGTGATGCGGGATATGACGTCTCGGATTACTACAAGGCAGCTCCCAGATACGGCAGCAACGAAGACCTGAAAAGGCTGTTCAAAGAAGTCCACAAGCGGGATATGCACATTCTTTTAGATCTTGTCCCGGGGCACACCTCGGTTGACCATAAGTGGTTCAGAGAGTCTATGAAGGCGGAAAGGAACGAGTACACCGACCGCTATGTCTGGACGGACAGCATCTGGGAGGAGCCCGCCGGAATGGGCTCGATAAAGGGAATCTCTGACAGAGACGGTGTGTGTGCGGTCAACTTCTTCTCACATCAGCCTGCCCTTAATTACGGCTTTTATAAGTGTGACAGACCTTGGCAGCAGTCGCCGGACGACGAAGGACCAAAGGCGACTTTAGAGGAGCTTAAAAACATTATGCGGTTCTGGCTGAAAATGGGCTGCGACGGCTTCCGCGTGGACATGGCAGGCTCGCTTGTAAAGCACGATGAAGACGGCAAGGGAACAATAAAGCTCTGGCAGAACGTGAGAGAATTTCTGAACCGCGAGTTTCCCGAAGCGGCAATGGTTTCGGAATGGGGCGAGCCTGATAAATCCTTGCAGGGCGGATTCCACATGGACTTTTTACTGCACTTTGGTCCCTCACATTATAACGACCTTTTCCGCTGCGCTGAGCCTTTCTTTTCATCACGCGGCAAGGGCGACGTTTCCGAGTTTGTCTCCAAATATATCGAGAATTATGCCAAGAGCGAGAAAAAGGGGCTTATCTGCATACCCTCCGGCAATCACGATATGGACAGGCTTGCACGGGCTTTGCACGGCGACGAGCTTAAAATAGCGTTTGCATTTCTTATGTCGATGCCAGGCGCGCCGTTTATCTATTACGGTGACGAAATTGGTATGAGATATATCGAGAACCACGTATCTGTAGAGGGCGGCTACGGCAGAACCGGCTCGCGCTCACCTATGCAGTGGGATTCGTCGGTGAACTACGGCTTCAGCTCGGCTCCTGCCGAAAGCCTGTATATCAGGCAGGACGGCTGCGCCGACGCTCCGACGGTCGCTTCACAAATGCAGGACGGCTCATCGCTGTATAATGAGGTCAGAAAGCTGATAACCATTCGCAAGCAGCACGAAGCACTTATGTCCAACGGTGAAATCGAGTTTGTGTATGCCGAAAAGAACTCCTACCCGCTGGCATATCTGCGAACCGGCGGTGGGGAAAGAATACTTGTGGTTATAAATCCCTCCGGCAAGCCGTGCGAGTTTGAGTGCGGATATATCCCGAAGGAAACGGTTTACAGCTTCGGTGGTGAGATATCCTCAAAGGGCGGCAGAATATCCGTTCCTGCCTGCTCAGCAGGATTCTATGCGGTTTAAGACCGCAGATGGCAAGTTGGGGATTATAACCAATGTCTGAACTTTTTGAAAAAATGGCTATTATATTTTAGAAATTTAATTGATTTTATAATTCTGATATGTTACAATATGCTTGTAAGTATGGAATGCTATACTGTATAATATTCCGAAGCTTACCAAATTTATTTGGAGGAATTAAAGATGAAAAGATTATTAGCAGTATTGTTGGCGCTCGTGATGGTGCTTTCATTGGCAGCCTGCGGCGACAATGCCAACGACAATGCAGACGTCAAGCCTGACGATACCCAAGCCACCGAGCCGGTAACCGAAGCTACCGAACCGGTAACCGAGGCTACCACAGTAGCAACTACCGAGGCAACCACCGAAGCCACCGAGCCGGAGCCGGAACCCGAGCCGGAGCCTAAGCCTGTTTATGTTGCGGATATGTTCACACCTATTCCCATAACTACCGAAAACTTTGGCAGAGGACAGGTTTCAAACGAGCTTATTGAAGCTGACAACGCAGCCCTTACATGGGCTGAGGGCAATGGCGTAACCATCGCCGGCGCTACCTTGGTTTCCTTTAAGCTTCCTGAGGGCGTTACCATGGGCAACACCATCTGCGTTCACATCAAGGGCGAGTCTGTAGGAAACTTCAGAACATGGCTTATCGACGACGCTGAGGTAACCGCTTCCGAGCAGCACAACATGGAGGTTGACTATAAGTTCTTCGGCGGCGAGTTCGATGAAATCATCGAGTACACCGTTCAGTATGTTGACAACACCATTACCGACGATACCGCTACCCAGTTTGCTTTCAAGGCTTCCTCGTGGAACACCACTCTCGACGGTCTTACCGTAACCGAGGTTGGCGTGTTCAAGGGTACTCTTGAAGAATACAAGGCAGCTACCGCAGACGCTGTTCCCGCTGATGGCGAAGAGGCTCCCGCTGAAAATGCTGAGGGTGAAGAAGCTCCTGCCGAGGGCGAAGCTGAGTAATACCAACCCCCTAATGATGTATTTTATAGCGAAGCGCATCGGATTTTTCCGGTGCGTCTTTGCTTTATGTGCGAAAAATGTATTGACAAACGCATTGCTATGCTGTATAATAATAAACGATATAACCTTATCAAGAGTGGCGGAGGAATCTGGTCCTATGAAGCCCGGCAACCTGTTTTCAAGGTGCTAAATCCAGCGGTTTATCCGAAAGATGAGGAACATATTTGTTTTGTCATGCGTTCGGCTATCCGGACGCATTTTTGTATGCTTAATCAGCGATAAAACATCAGTAATATTATGTCAACGTGAAAGGAATGCTATAAAAATGAAAAGCTTGTTTACATCAGAATCGGTAACAGAGGGTCATCCCGATAAAATCTGCGACCAGATTTCCGACGCTGTTTTAGACGAATGCCTTAAGCAGGACCCAATGTCCCGCGTGGCGTGTGAAACCACCTGTACAACCGGTCTTATACTCTGCCTGGGTGAGATAACCACCAAGGCGTCTTTGGATATAGCCGGCATAGTTCGCGGGGTTGTAAAGGATATCGGCTACGACAGGGCTAAGTACGGCTTCGACTGCGAGACCTGCTCGGTGCTGACCTCTATTCATCAGCAGTCGCCGGATATAGCTATGGGAGTGAATAATTCGCTTGAGGGCAGGTCGGACAACGCCTTCGACACCGGCGCGGGCGATCAGGGAATGATGTTCGGCTATGCCTGCAACGAAACTCCAACCCTTATGCCGATGCCGATATACTATGCACACAAGCTGGCTAAAAAGCTTTCCGAGCTTCGCAAGAGCGGCGAGCTTTCATATCTCCGCCCCGACGGTAAGAGTCAGGTTACGGTCGAATATGAGGACGGCAAGCCGGTGCGTGTGGATACGGTTGTAATCTCTACCCAGCACGACGCGGCAGTCTCGCAGGAGACCATCAGGGAGGATATCATCGAAAAGTGCATCATGGCGGTAATCCCTGCCGAGCTTTTGGATGAAAACACTGTCTACTACGTCAACCCGACCGGCAGGTTTGTTGTCGGCGGACCCGCGGGCGACTGCGGTCTTACCGGCAGAAAGATAATTGTAGACACCTACGGCGGATATTCCCGCCACGGCGGAGGAGCCTTCAGCGGCAAGGATCCGACCAAGGTTGACCGTTCAGCTGCATACGCCGCGCGGTATGTCGCAAAGAACATAGTTGCCGCAGGTCTTGCGGATAAGTGCGAAATTCAGCTTGCATATGCCATCGGCGTGGCGCACCCTGTATCTTTGCTTGTCGACACCTTCGGAACCGGCAAGGTAAGCGACGATGAACTTACTGCCGCAGTGAGAAGAGTATTTGACCTTAGACCATCTGCGATTATCAGCTCGCTTGACTTAAGACGCCCAATATACCGTCAGACGGCTGCATACGGTCACATGGGCAGGGAGGATATAAACGCATCCTGGGAGCGAACAGACAAGACCGAGGAGCTTCTTAAAGCTGTAGGAATCAGGTAATAACAGCAGTGCAATCGCGCAGAAAGGCGGCAAATAGATGGAACCAAAGGTATATTTCAGCAATGACGATATTCTGATACGCAATATGGTTAACTCCGACGCTGAGATAATTGCCGCCGAGGAGCGCGCTCAGGGCTGGGAGCAGTCTGCTGACAAGTATTATGAGCGGCTTCGGCACAGGGAGCAGGGCAAGGCAATCCCACTTGTCGCCGAATATAAGGGAAGTATCGCGGGGTATATTTCGGTCTACCCCGACTCCGAGTGGGGAGCGTTCGGCGGCATGGGTTATCCCGAAATAGTTGATTTGGGAGTGCTTGAAAAGTTCAGAAGGCTTGGCATAGGTACCGCCCTTATGGACGTCGCCGAGCAGATAGCCTCGCAATACGCCGATACGGTATATCTGGACGTGGGACTTCACAGCGGCTACGGCAGCGCGCAGAGGATGTATGTCAAGCGCGGATACATCCCCGACGGCTCGGGGGTGTGGTATCGCGATAAGGTCTGCCCATGCTATGCCGACTGCGTCAATGATGATGATTTGGTGCTGTGTTTATCAAAAAAGCTGCGGTCATGATAGCTGTAAATGATGATTGCATAAAAAGAAAAACGGCGCACCGAAGTACACCGTTTTTATGGAGCTGATACCCAGATTTGAACTGGGGACCTCATCCTTACCAAGGATGCGCTCTACCGACTGAGCTATATCAGCAACCCCTTGACACGATTTATCCGTGCCACGATTATGTATTATAATACTTATAATCTGATTTGTCAATAGGTTTTTAAAAATTTTTTCTGTTTTTTTATAAATTTTTTTAGTGTTATAATCCCGCTTTTGTTGGTGGCTTATATAAGAGACAGTCAAACAATGAAAAATAATTAAGGAGTCAACTATGGACATAAGGAGAATATCTGGCAATTTCACGGTGTGCAAGCTTACGAACATATCAACAGTTAATTACGAAGCGGAATATTGCTTTGTGGGTAATGCAGAGAATGAAATCTCGCTTGTATGCAGAACAGTAGATGTCCCAAGAAATATTGTTGAGCGAGATGACGGCTGGCGTGGTTTGCGGATAGATGGAGTTCTGGATTTATCACTCATAGGCGTACTTGCGCAAATATCCACGCTTTTGGCAGAGGAGAAAATCAGCATATTTGTGGTTTCAACATTCAACACCGATTACATTTTTGTAAAGAAAAAGAACGAAGCACGGGCGTTGAAATGCCTGAGCAGGGCGGGATATAACATACTGCCTTTAGGCAGACGCACAGCTTCAGCAGGACGTTATGAACAGATTTGACAATGAATTCTGGCAAGCACTGGATGAGCTTGTCGTAGGCTCGGGAATTGTAATAGACCGTCCCAAGGGAAGCACGCATCCAAGATATCCCGCTATAATATATCAGGTCGATTACGGATACCTAAAAAGCACATCCTCCATGGACTGCGAGGGGATAGACATCTGGGTGGGAACAGGCGAAAAAAGGATAGATGCTGTTATGTGCATAGTCGATTTAAATAAGCGCGATTCCGAGATCAAGCTGCTGATAGGCTGCACCGAGGAGGAAAAGAACATCATCTACAAGTTTCACAACGAATCGAAGTATATGAAGGGCATTATGATATTGCGCTGAGCAGATACATAATAAATTAACCGCAGTACTGAGTAAATCTGTACTGCGGTTTTAATCTGTTTACTTTTTCTTGATGTCCGGCTTGGCTTCTATCTCCGGCTCTTCAACGATATCCAGCGGTGGAGAGTCGGTCACCGTGCCTATGTTTACCCCGGGCATAGAGTAGTATTCCTTGTCGGTGGGCATATTCTTTGACTTCAGGCGGGAATCCACTATCGCGGTGATGATGTCGAACATTACCGCAAACAGCGGCACACCGATTATCATGCCAACGATTCCGAACAGGCTTCCGCATACAAGGATGGAGAACAGCACCCAGAAGGATGAAAGCCCGATTTTGTTGCCTAAAACCTTTGGACCGATGATGTTGCCGTCAAGCTGCTGAAGGGCAACCACGAACAGCAGGAACCAGATGACCTTGCCGGGCTCTGCAATAAGCACAAGCACTGCCGAGGGGATGGCTCCGATAAACGGTCCGAATACAGGGATGATGTTTGTTATGCCTATGATAATCGAGATTATCATTACGTATGGCATCCTGAATATCAGCATGCAAACCGCGCATATGCAGCCTATAATAAAGGAGTCGATTATCTTTCCGTATATAAAGCTTAAAAGAGCGGTGTTTGTTGAGGAGGTTATGGTAAAGATTTTGTGATATGTCCTCTCGCTGAACAGTGCGACTATCAGCTTTTTAGCCTGAGCCTGCAAAGCTTCCTTGCTCGAAAGGAAGTATATTGCAAGGATAAATCCGAATATGAAATTCTTGACCGAATTTGCAAAGTCCAAAAGACTTGTGAGTAAGCTTGTGAGCTGAGGGACAAGGCTTGAAGCTATTTTGCTTATCGTAGCCGAAATATTGTCCAGCTCATTGGTGACTATCTCAGCAATGCTGGGGTTGTCGTCCAAAAGCTTTGCAACCCACTTTTCGGCGGCTGGCAGAACGTCGTTTACAAGACCGTCGTATATTCCGGGGATGTTGGATATCAGTTCAGGGATTACCGATAGAATTATCGCCGCGATGACCGCGATGATGAAAACCGAAGCCACAACTATTCCGATTGCTCGCCCCGCCCTGGGACGCGGCTTTTTTCGGAAAAGGAATCGTCCCAGAAATTTTTCAACGTTCTTGGTTATCGGGTTCATTACGAACGCCAGCACCGCTCCCCATATAACAGGGGCGAATATCCTCAGCAGGTTGGACGAAAGACTGCTTACCGAATCCCACTGGAACATTATAAGCACTATTATAAGCGTGAGAATAATGAACGCAAAGCAGTAAGTGAAGATTTTATTGTATTTTTTGTCTGAGAAGACTCTCAAAGCTATCAGTCCTTTCAAAGGGAATACGCTATTTATAAGTATACACCAAAATATAGGCAGTTGTCTACACAAAAATAAAATTTAATAAAAATCTTAAAGAAATTTTACTCAATCTATTTCATTTTTGTTCGATTCATGATATAATTATATAGATTATTATGTAGTTTTGGAGATAGATTTATGACAGACAATGAATTTCTTGCACTCAAGCGCCGTGCGCTTTCAAAATATTTTTCCCGGCTGAACGATATGCAGAGGGAGGCTGTTTTCACCGTCAACGGTCCCGTGCTTATCCTTGCGGGAGCGGGAAGCGGCAAGACTACCGTTTTGGTAAACCGCGTTGCAAATATGGTGTACTTCGGCAACGCTTATAACGATACATCACGGTATGCTGGCACCACTCCGGAGGATGAAAGGTTTTTGTCCGACTACGCCAACGGTCTTACCGACGATTCCGAACGTCTTCGCTCGATAGTGGCAGTTGACTGCGTTAAGCCGTATAACATCCTTGCAATAACGTTTACCAACAAGGCGGCAGGGGAGCTTAAGGAAAGGCTTGAAAAAATGCTGGGCGATTCATCAAGCGGCATAACCGCAGCCACATTCCATTCCGCCTGCGTAAGGATTCTGCGCAGGGAGATTGAAAAGCTCGGCTATGCCTCGAACTTTACCATATATGATACCGACGATTCGCAGAGGCTGATAAAAACCTGCCTTTCGGACATGAATATCTCCGATAAGATGTTCCCGCCAAAGCTTGTTCTGGGCGAGATATCCCATTCCAAGGAAGCGGAGGTTGATCCGGAGGAATATACCCGCCTTGCCTTCGGCGATTATCGCAAGCAGACTATTGCAAAGGTTTACGAAGCTTATCAGAAGCGTTTGCAGAACGCCAACGCCGTCGATTTCGACGATATAATATCCCTAACCGTCAAGCTTTTTGAAGAGTTCCCCGACGTTCTGGATCACTACAGCAACCTATATAAATACATCCTTGTGGACGAGTATCAGGACACCAACATGGTGCAGTATAAGCTGGTTGCGCTGCTGTCAAGAAAGCGCAAAAATATCTGCGTAGTCGGAGACGACGATCAGAGTATCTACAAATTCCGCGGGGCAACAATCGAAAATATTCTCTCCTTTGAGAATCAGTATGAAAACGCCAAGGTTATAAGGCTGGAGCAGAACTACCGCTCCACCCAGAATATCCTTACCAGTGCAAACGAGGTAATAAAAAACAACAAGGGCAGAAAGGGCAAAAGCCTGTGGACAGACGCAGGCGACGGCGAGAAGGTGGTTTTGTACCGCGCCTCCACCGAGCAGGGCGAGGCAAGATTTGTTGCTGAGAAGATACTGTCTTCTGTAAAGGCAGGCAGAAAGTATTCCGCAAACGCAGTCCTTTACAGAATGAACGCCCAGTCCAACGCCGTTGAACATGCTCTTATGGCAAGCGGAATTCCTTATAGAGTTTTCGGAGGAGTTAAGTTTTACGAGCGCAAGGAAATTAAGGACATCATTTCCTACCTGTCAGTCATAAACAACGAAAACGATATTTTAAGGCTGAAAAGAATTATAAACGAGCCGAAAAGGGGAATAGGTGCGGCGAGCGTTGACCTTTTGGAGCAGATATCGGGCAATCTCGGCGAATCACCATTGCAGATAATGCGCACCGCTCAGGATATACCCATGCTATCGCGCACAAGCCTAAAGCTTACTCAGCTTGCCCAGATGTTCGACGAGCTCCGCGAACATTCAACTGTTATCCCGCTTCCTGAGCTGCTGGACGAGCTTATGGAGAAATCGGGATACCAGATGTATATGCAGTCGCTGGGCGAGGAGGGTGCGGCAAGGCTTGAAAACATCAACGAGCTTAAGTCCACCATGATGAACTACTATCAGGACGCCGAAGAGCCTTCACTTTCCGGATTTTTGGAGGAAATCGCCCTGTATACCGACCTTGACGAAATGAACCCCGAGGACGACTGCGTTGTTTTAATGACCGTTCACGCCGCAAAGGGTCTGGAATTTGACAATGTGTTTGTTGTGGGAATGGAGGAAAACATCTTCCCAAGCTCGCGCAGCCTTGATTCTGAGGCGGATATAGAGGAGGAAAGGCGCTTGGCATACGTTGCCATAACAAGGGCAAGAAAGCGCCTCTATCTCAGCTCTGCCCAGCAGAGAATGCTTTTCGGCTCGACAAGCTTTAATAAGCCGTCGAGATTCATTTCCGAGCTTCCCGCCGAAACTGTAGATAAACAGTCGGAAAGAACCGCAGTCGACCCTGTAAAGACCGAGCGCAGACACGAGCCGTCGGCATCGCCGTTTGCTTCTCAGATGGCTAGTCTCAAAGCCTCGCGCCCTTCAACCGGCGCTCCGGCATCAGCTCAGAGCTTTACGGTTGGCGAAAGGGTATATCACAATATATTCGGAGAGGGAACGGTGCTGAAAGCCACTGCTATGTCTAACGACACCATGCTTGAAATAGCCTTTGAAAAGGTAGGAACCAAAAAGATAATGGCAAACTATGCCAAGATTAAAAAGCTTTAAAAAGCACTCATAAATAGAGGAAATATGGATTTGATAATAACACCGGCAAAGCTTTGCGGAACCTTCAGGGCTGTGCCATCCGAGGAGGAAGCGCTAAGATTTCTGGTCTGCGGCGCGCTTTCAAAGCCTTCCTCGGTTATAAAAGGCGTTGGAATGACCGAAAACGTCTCCCGCCTGATAAACGCGCTTAAAATCATGGGGGCGCAGCTGAGCGTCAGGGATGACTGCATACGCTTTGCCGACATGGTAATAAAGAAAAGCATATCCGTCGACTGCGGAAGCTCATTTCCTGCTTTGGCATATGCTCTTCCGATAGCCGCCGCATATGGCGTCAATGCAAAGTTCTGCGGCAGCCAGTCTCTTGCCGATGATAAGCTTGAAAAGTTTATAGCCTGCCTGTGCAGCCACGGTATAACAACCGATTACTGCGGCAAAATGCCGTTTAAAATAAGCGGGAGCCTTGGCTCTGGAATATACGAGCTGCCGCCCGATTCGCCGCATCAGCTTATATCTGGGCTTATGCTTGCCCTCGCGATATTTGAAACGGACAGCATGATAGTTTTCAGCTCTCAGCCCAAGCATAAGCCGTATATAGATATGACCTTAAACGCTATGCACCATAGCAGAATTCAGGCGGTTTGTTCGTCGGACAAGTATGTAATCCGCGGAGGTCAGAATTTCTGCCTTTCGGAAGCAAGGGCTGGGGGAGATTTTCTCATCGCTTCAAACTTCGCCGCTGCCAACGCTATGACCTCGAATATAAGCGTCACCGGACTTGACGCTGCATCCTTCCAGCCCGAAACCGCCGTGTTTGAAATAATCCGCTCGGTGATGTATTCCGGAAGAAAGGGCTTTGATTACGATTTTTCGGGATGTCTTTCTTTAGCACCGATAATGGCAGTGTTTGCCTGCTCTCTTAAGGGCGAATCTGTCCTCAGGAATATCGGCGAAGAAGCAATAGGCAATATATCCGCGATGATAAACGGCGCCGGAGGGTGCGCATATTCCGACGGTGGTAATCTGCGCATAAAGGGCAGAAAATCTCTGGCAGGAGGAAGCCTTGATTCCTGCGGCAGCCCTGAAATCGTGTATGCCGCCATGATACTTTCAACAATCTGCCGCGGTAATCTGACGGTTAACAACGCGGAATGTGCAAAGGAATACTGCCCCGAATTTTTTGAAGCCTTCCACGACCTTGGCGGAATAATGGAATACAGCACCGGACAACCACCGATATTGAAAAACTGATTTGTTAAAGGAAGCTGATTTATGATAAAGCACAACGACTATCTCAACCCCGAGCTTAAGCTCGACGATACCTATGAGGTAAAAATACTTTTAGCATACTTTATGTGGCAGTTAGGACGTCCCATAACCCGCGACCAACTGACCGAGATCGCCACGGCGGACGGTTATGTGAACTATTTCCTGTACTCCGACGTTGTGGAGCAGATGTTAGACAGCAAAATGATTCTGACAAAGGATATCGACGGCGTTGAGTATTACTATCTCTCCGAAAACGCAAAGAGGGGAGCCAACGATTTCAAACGGCTTGTTCCAAAAAGTTTCCGCGACAGAATACTCTCCAGCGGCTTGAAATTTTTTGCCAAGCTTAAAAACGACAACGACGTTAAGGTGGATGTTGTAAAGATGGACAGGGGATATTCGGTCAACTGTCTCTGCACCGACAGCGGCATTGCGCTTATGGACTTGAAGCTCTTCGCCCCCGACGAGGAGCAGGCAAAGATGCTGTCCGAAAAGATATCCCTGAATCCCACTGATTTCTATGCCAAAATAATAGATTTCGCCATAGAAAACGAGGAATACGACCCTGTACCCGAGGAGGTCAGTGACATATGAACAGCTTTTTTGCCTTGACATCGAGGATGAAATATATCAACCGCTGGGGGCTTATGCGCAACTCACGCGAGGAAAATATCGCGGAACATTCGCTTGACGTTGCGATTATCGCGCATCTTTTGTGCGAGCTCAGAAACTCGCGCTTCGGGGGAAATGTAAATCCGGAAAGAGCCGCGGTTCTGGCAATCTTTCACGACGTTCCGGAGATTATAACCGGCGACCTTCCAACGCCTGTAAAATATTTCAGCAGCGATATCAGCAAAGCGTATAAAAAGGTGGAAGCGGCAGCGGTGGACGAGCTTGTTTCGCAGATTCCTGCCGACATTGCCGAGGATTACCGCGCAATTCTCGCGCCGGATGATAAAGAGCTTGCGTCTTTGGTAAAGACGGCGGACAAGATTTCCGCGCTTATAAAGTGCATAGAGGAAAGAAAGTCGGGCAACAACGACTTTGCGCAGGCTGAAAAGCAGACTCTTGAAGCTATTAAGCGGATGAATCTGCCCGAAGCAGATCTGTTTATATCCGATTTCCTCCCTGCATACGAGCTTACGCTGGATGAGCAGACCAGAAAATAAGGAAGATTTTACTTCCGTGGTTCTTATTGATTTATTTTGATAATATGATATACTTATATTATTATATTAAGTAAGGTGTTATATTTGCTGAAAAGACTATTTATAAAAGACTATAAAAACACCTCCGACCCAGCCGTCAGAATAAGATACGGCGTTGTTGCGGGGGCGTTCGGAATAGCAACGAATATTTTGCTGTTTGTAATAAAGATAATCATAGGTCTGCTGGCAAACAGTATTACAATAGTGGCGGAAGCTGTAAACAACCTGTCCGACGCCGGCTCTTCGATTTTAACGATGATAGGCTTTAAGCTTTCAAACCGCCCTGCCGACAAGGATCACCCCTACGGTCATGCAAGATACGAGCAGATAACCGCGCTTTTGGTGGCTATACTTGTGCTTTGTATCGGAGTGCTGTTTGCAAAAAGCTCGGTGGACAAAATCATCCGCCCGCAGGAGCTTTCCATCAGCGTGGTTACATATGTGATACTTGTGATTGCAATAGCTGTAAAGCTTGTTCAGATGCTTACCTATCTCGACTTTGCCAAAGCTATCGATTCCGAAGCAATAAGGGCAACGGCTATGGACTCGCGGAACGATACGATTTCCACCCTTTCGGTGCTTGTAAGCATGATAATAATGCAGGCGTTCAGAATTAATATAGACGGCTGGGTTGGTCTTGCGGTGTCGGTATTTGTCATATGGTCGGCTGTTGGAATGGTTAAGGACGCTATAAATCCGATGCTCGGCGTTCCTCCCACAAAGGAGCAGGTCGATTCGATATGCTCGCTTATCGACGGCAGGGAAGAGCTTTTGGGCTATCACGACCTTATCATCCACAGCTACGGCGTGGGAAAGGTTTTCGCCTCGATTCACGTCGAGTTCGACGCTAAAAAGGACGTTATACATATCCACGACCTGATAGACAACATCGAGCGTGAAGCAAAGACCGAGCTGGGCATACTTTTAACCATCCATATGGACCCGGTGGACGTTTCAAATCCCCGCCGCAGCAGGTTTTATGAGCTTGCAACCGAGGGTATCAAAAAGTACGACCCCGATATTAAGCTTCACGATTTCCGCTTGGTTGACGGTCCCACGCACACTAACGTTCTGTTTGACATAATAGAGCCGTTTGACAAAAAGTACGATATAGATAAGCTGAAGGAAACACTTGCACAGGAGTTTTCCGGGGAAACAGGAACCTTCTACTTTGTTATAAATGTAGATAAAAAGATGAACTGATGAAAAAATTACGCCTTGCCAGATCGGATATAGCCCTGCTTGTGATATTTGTTTTAATGCTTTTGATAAACCTTATCGCAAGGCTTTCAACCGGCTTTTCCGATTTCTATGTACAAAAAATATATCCGGTGATATCAACGCCGTTCATCCGGCTTTCGGGACTTTTCGGCTTCTCGGTGGGAGAGGTTATGATAGCAATAGCTGTCGCCGCGCTGCTGATAGGCATTCCTGCGCTTGTAGTATTCTTAATAGTCAAGCGCAAGGATAAGAGACTCAGCCGGAAAGTGACAAAAACCGCTCTGAGAGTGGTTTTGTGGGCGGCGGTATATGTCTTTACCACCGAAACGCTCAACTGCTTTGTGATGTATCAGTGCTCGACATTTTCACAAAGGTATTTCCCCGAAACCGAGCATACCGAGGAACTGCTTTTAGATACCTTGGGGGCGGTCTCGGTGCGGCTTTCAGAGCTTGAATCGGGCTTTGAGCGCGGGGAGGACGGCTATATAGTCCTTCCGGACGAAGGCTATATTGATGACTGCAAGCAGGCTTTAAAGGATATTTCCGGCGAGTATTCACAGCTGTCGGGATACTATCCCACCCCCAAAAAGATATTCTTTTCATTCTTTATGTCGCAGGAAAGCCTTATCGGGCTTTATATACCGTTTGCATTTGAAGCCACCTACAACCGCGACCCGCAGGATATCTCAAAGCCCTGCACCATCTGTCACGAGCTTTCGCACTTAAAGGGGATAATTCAGGAGGACGAAGCAAGCTTTGCCGCGATAATCGCATGTACACGCTCTCAAAGCAGGGCTTTGCAATACAGCGCGTATCTCGACGCTTTCTATTATCTTTATTCCAACGCAAGCGAGCTGATGGGTACCGAGTATGAGGACAAGCTCCGCGAGGCTGTAAGGAACGTCCCCGCAAACGTCTGGGATTATGACCTTTACTCGTTTAAATCAAATTATTGGGAAGAAAACGAGGAGAAGGAGATAATCCCGACAGAGACGGTTCAGGCTGTTTCCGAGGCATTTACCGAAGCAAACCTGAAATTCAACGACGTTGAAGAAGGAATACTCATCTACTACCGCGTGACCGAGCTTTTGATGGACTATTATGCTTTGAACGGAAGCATTTAGTATATTCAGTTGAAAAAGAAGACATTTGGAGGAACATTAATTATGAAGACAAAAAGAATACTCAGCGTGGCTCTTGCAGTCATTATGATTCTGACCGTCATGACTGCCTGCGGTGAAGTCAAGCCGGAATACGCCTACGACGACGAAGCGCCGTCCTTGTGCGAAGCCTATGCCGATTACTTCAATATCGGCGCGGCAATAAACTCGTGGGATCTTGCCGACGAGACTACCGACAGATTCAAGGTCATAAACAAGCACTTCAACACCTATGTAATGGAAAACGAAACCAAGCCGGATCAGATTCATCCCAAGGAGGATACATACAACTTTGACGCAACCGATAAGTTCGTTGAATTTGGCGAGAAGTACGGCAAAACCCTTCGCGGTCACACTCTTGTGTGGCACTCGCAGGTTCCGAACTGGTTCTTTGAGGATAACGGTGAACAGGTTTCTGCCGACCTTCTGGTTGAAAGAATGAAGGAACATATAACCACTGTTGTAACCCGCTATAAGGGCAAGATTGACACTTGGGATGTTGTAAACGAGGTATTGGACGACAGCTACGGTCTTCGCCTTTCAAACTGGCTTAAGATTATAAAGGACTATGACGGCGACGGTGACAGGTACGATTTTATCGAGATTGCCTTCCGCACCGCTCACGAAGCCGATCCCGACGCAAGGCTTATTATCAACGACTACAGCCTTGAAAGCTCCACCGACAAGGCTATAACCATGTATAATATGGTTAAAAAGATGCTCGAAGAGGACGTTCCGGTTGATGGCGTTGGCTTGCAGATGCATGTCGGAATTGATATGGACGTTGAAAAGGCGAGGGAAAACATTGAAATCCTTGCCAAGCTTAAGAAAATTAATCCCGACTTTGTAATTGAAATCACCGAGCTTGATATGTCCTGCTACGGCTGGGGCAACAACGACCTAACCATCGATTTCAAGAGTATTGAAAAGGACTTCAATGCCAAATATGTTGAGCTGTTCAATATGCTTATGGATCTGTCGGAGGAGGGCTTGCTCGACTCGGTGGTGTTCTGGGGCTTTAATGACGGTAACACTTGGCTTAACGGTTTCCCCATAGAGGGAAGAACAAATTATCCCTTCCTTATAGACGCCGACCTTAAATTCAAGTCTGCTTTCTGGAAGGTTATTGAGCTTCCGAAAAAAAGATAAGTTTAAAATCTTAATTTATTAATATTGCAATTTAATATA
>ENA-UOOC01000536-UOOC01000536.1-human-gut-metagenome-genome-assembly--contig:-C48old-NODE-536-length-37547-cov-6.476582_pt1 | contig 37547 bp, 31 predicted proteins | sample MGYA00242469_ERZ724016 | MGnify/ENA metagenome assembly ERZ724016 | reverse complement strand
GGAGCGGATATATTCAGCCGCGAGCTTTCGCAATTCTATGCAAAGAACAATATCGATTATCTTCCATCGACTGTTTTATACGCTTTGGGCGGACATTCCTACGATTACATTGCAAAATGCCGGTATGCTGAATTTTACATCGAAAACGGCTGGTATGATGAGAATAACAAGCTGAATCTTTTGACGTATGAAAACTTTTTACATCAGAATTATGCTGATGTGAAAAAATTCTTTGAGATCAATTCCGAACAGATGGGCAAGTATCAGTTGCTTTTAGGCTTTGAGGAATACAATAACGACTTGAAGGTGTATTTTTCAAACAGCAAAAGACTGTCGCAGTACTCGTTCTATCAGCGCGGGAAGCACTCTATATACCTTATGAATGTTGATTCGCTGATGCATGAGTATATCCATTCTGTAACCGTTGAAAACAACCCCTCAGATTCAGGCTGGAGTGTGGAGGGAGCAGCAAGGTATTTCTCGTATAAATACGATTATTACGGAATCGCCATGCTTAACGCCGATTATAACAAGCCGTCAAGCGGCAAAGAGACCTTGTATGTGCAAGAGTACAAGGAAAAAATCGGTCGCGACATAAACATGGAGACAGATTTTACCGAAATCGAAAACATAGCCGTGTACAGCCGCAGCTATTACGGTCCGAATTGCAGCTATGTTGCGGGTTCTTCGTTTGTTGCCTATATGGTGTCGCAGCTTGGAGAGGACGAGGTTATAGACATGATTTTCTCGGAGCAGGGCGTGGAGCAGTCGATGTATGAAGAGATGGTCGATGATTGGACGTCGTATATCAAGGCAAATTATGGGGATTACAGCAAGTATGAGTAGCTTTGATTGAAAGCAGTGCATCTTCCAACGAATTCGAGCTAAATTTAACGAATAATTCACAATTCAACTGATACAAACGGTTAAAAATGTGATATAATCAATGCATCGTAATTTTTGCATCCGTGCTTAATTAACGCGATTCAGGAGGAAAGGCAAATGATTCTTGAACTAAAAAACATAGAAAAATCCTTTGGCGAGAAAAAGGTTCTCACCGGAGTTTCATTCAAAGCAGAGGGCGGCAAAGCCTTTGGTCTGCTTGGCAGAAACGGCGCGGGAAAAACAACGTCTATCCGAATCCTGATGGATGTGTTCCCGGCAAACAGCGGCGAGGTGCTGATTGACGGCAAGCCCATCGACTACAGCAAAATAGGAATCGGATATCTCCCCGAGGAGAGAGGACTATATCCAAAAAAGATTATCATCGACCAGCTTACATATTTTGCGGAGCTTAAAGGAATGAGCCGCAAAGCAGCCGTGCAGTCAATCGACCACTGGCTCGACCGGCTTGGCATGAACGAATATCGCAACAAGCGGCTTGACACGCTTTCCAAGGGCAACCAGCAAAAGATTCAGCTCATCACCGCCCTTGCCCACAACCCCGATATCGTCATTTTAGACGAGCCTTTCTCCGGTCTTGATCCGGTAAACGCTATGCTTTTAAAGGATGTAGTAAAGGAGCAGATTGCAAAGGGAAAGATAGTTTTGTTCTCCAGTCATCAGATGAGCTACATTGAAGAATTCTGCGACAGCATTGCTATCCTCAACAAGGGCGTTGTCGCCTTGCAGGGCGATCTGCACGACATCAAGCGCGACTATCCCCGCGATAGATTGGTTGTACGCACCGAGTCTCCAAAGGCGATTATGGCTGATTTCGGCTCCTTATGCACCGTGATGGATAACGGCGATCTGATGATCCGGCTTGCAGACGTCTCCGAAAAGAAGTCTGTAATGACCCGTCTTGTCGAAAACTATGATGTTGACGAGGTAAGGGTGTTTGAACCCTCCCTCAACGACATCTTCGTGGAATATGCAGGCGACGCTGCAAAGGAGGACTAAGCAATGAAACAGTTTGAAAAGATATTATGGTTCGAGCTTAAATATTACTTTAAAAACAAGGTGTTTATCGGCGTAACGGCATTTCTGATGGTACTGATTGCAGTTGTTATGTTCTTCCCACGGATTGTTGCAGTGTTCGACACCGGCGACGTTCCCGACGCCCCCGAAGACATTCCAATAATGCTTGTAAGTGCTGACCCCGCGCAGTCGGATATGGTGTCGCAAGCCTTTGCCGCTTCGTTTGCGGACTACGACGTGCAAATCACCAAGGATGGGGTTGACACAATCAAGAGCAAAATCACCTCCGGCGGGGCGGAGTGCGCCTTTGTCATCACCGGACCGACCTCGTTTACATATTACGTTGGCAACCTTTCGATGTATGACACGAACGCCCGAACCGCAGCGGAGGTTATGCAGCAAATCTATCAGATGAACGCCATGATAAGCGGCGGTATGTCCGCCGAAGACGCTGCCGGCGTTATGAATGTACAGATTGAAAGCAGCGTCGAAAACCTGGGCAAGGATCAGTCGCAGAACTTCTTCTACACCTACATTATGATTATGGCGCTGTATATGGTTATCCTGCTGTACGGTCAGATGGTTGCAACCAATGTGGCGACCGAGAAAAGCTCCCGCGCTATGGAGGTTCTCATAACAAGCGCAAAGCCTACCTCGATGATGTTCGGCAAGGTTATTGCTTCATGTCTTGCGGGATTTATCCAGATAGTCGCCGTGTTCGGCTCGGCAATTCTGTTCTACAATCTGAATAAGTCCTACTGGGGCGACAACCAGATTGTAGACTCAGTCTTCAACATCCCGCCTGAGCTTCTGGTGTATATGCTTGTATTCTTTGTTCTGGGATTCCTTATTTACGCATTTTTGTTCGGGGCAGTCGGCTCCACCGCTTCAAGGCTCGAGGACATCAACACCTCGGTAATGCCGCTTACAATGCTGTTTATCATTGCATTTGTCGTGGTTATGTTCTCCATGGGCTCCGGCGATATTGACAACACCCTGATGGTGGTGTGCTCCTACATTCCGTTCACCTCGCCGATGTCGATGTTTACAAGAATCGCCATGAGCACTGTGCCGTGGTACGAGATAGCAATTTCAACCGCAATCCTTATCGGCTCGACGGTCGGCGTTGGTGTTCTGTCCGCGAAGATCTACCGCGTGGGTGTGCTGATGTACGGCACTACGCCCAAGATAAGCAGCATTATCAAGGCTATCCGCAAGGCGTAATCAAGTATAATTGGATTTGAATAAGTCATATAAAAAAGCAAGCGTCCGGCTGTTTGGACGCTTGCTTTTTATGTATCACAATAGTTTCATATTTTCAACATGACATCCACCATAAAATTCTGCTCGTCATGAGAAGCTCTGGCATAGCCGTTATACATCTCCGCAACCGAGGTGATTGACAGCAGCCCCAGACCCTCGCCGGTCTGCTTGGTGGAAAGATACCCACTGGTGCTTTTTCGCGCCTTGCCGTTAAAGCTGTTTGTGGACACGATATACAGGCAGTTTCCCTGCCTTACCTCAACCGACAGCGCAAAGCGGCGCTTTTCCACGGGCACGGTGTTGCAGCCTGCAATGGCGTTTTCCATCAGGTTTCCCATCAGACTCGATATATCCAGCTCGGAGATGGTCAGCGGCTCCGGTATGGCTATCTGCCACAGCGTTTTTATGCCCTGCGAGTCTGCCATCGACTTGTAGTAGTTGAATAAAGCGTTCAGAGCGGCGTTGGAGCAGTAGTTTACCGACTCCTCCGCCTCAAGCCGCTGCTCGTATTCCGCAAGATAGGTTTTAAGTCCGCTCAGATCGTCCTTTTCTGCCAGTGAGGAAAGCACATGAACCGACTGTCTGAAATCGTGCCGCAGAAGCTTTGTCTGGTTCATATGATTCTGCAAGGTCTGATACTGCTCCGCCTGCATATCAAAAAGCCGCGAGCGCTGGGTAAGCTCCATGTGCTTAAGCAGCACCTTTGCTATGTGATAGAAAATCACATGCAGCAGCAGGAACATAATAAGAAATACCGTCTCCAACGCCAGGAAGGATACATATATCCGTCCCACATAAAGAACCTGATAGGAGTACGGAACCATAAGCATATTAGTCAGAAACAAAACGCAGTGTACCGCCAGAAGGGGATACCATACCCCGGTGTCGGAAAGCTGTTCCACAAGACCCGAATAGATTTTCACACAGGGAAACGCCAAAGCTGCCAAAAAAGCATAGCATATTACAAGCTGGAACAAAGCCGCCTCGGTCGAAAAGCTTGCCGCTCCCGATTCGGGATGGAGGCGAGCGTCGAAGGCATAGGAAAACTGGGAGGGAAAGGTCATCAGGGTGCAAACGCCAATAAACACCGACAGCGCGCAGGAAAGCCCGACTCGTACGCTTCTGCGGTAAAAAAGAAAGAACAGCACCAAAGACGGCAGCAGTAACAAATTCATATCCAGATTCCATACATGGCAAGCCACGGCGGATAGGATGGCATATGGCAGGAAAATTGCAAGGCAGTATATAATCGTCTTTTTAGGGGAAAAGCGCAGACGGTTTTTCATCGGAAGATAGCACAGCCCCGCAGCCGGAAACAGAATCAGAAACTGCGGCAGAAGTGACAGGTAGGCTATTATATTTTCGATCATTTTTCGTTCCTTCCCATGTCCTGACGGCGGCGGATGGTTTCAAAGCTGCGGTTCATTACCGCCTGCTCCACCCGACGCGCGTCCCTTACACGCATTGGCAGGGAAATTCCGTTTTTCATGATACAGCAGCCATCCGCAAACGAGACAATATGCCCCACGTTCAGGATTATTCCGCGATTTGCAAGGAAAAACCGGTCGTCCTCGCCGGTGCGGGCTAAGAACTCTGCGGCGGTCATGCGCTGACGCATTGTCGAACCGTCGGCAAGGGTGATATTAAGATAATGCCCGTCGGTTACGGCGTAGACAATATCCTTTAAGAAGACCTGATATGTCTTGCGGTCGCTGACAAGCTCGATATATTTGTGCGTGAAGGGAAGAAGCCTCAGTGCGTCGTCAAGCACCTTGTCAAGGCGTTCGCTGTCTATAGGCTTGGAGATGTAATCAAAGGCGTGGCAGCCGAAAGCCTCCGGCATAAAATCGCGGCTGGAGGTGATGAAGATTATAAGACATTCGGGGTCGGCTTCTCTTAAAGCCGTTGCGGTTGCGATACCGTCAATGCCGTCCATATATATGTCAAGGAAGACTATTGAGAACATCTGCGGCGGTCTGCCCTTAACGGCAGCGAGGAACTCCTCCCCACCCGAAAAGGATGACAGCTCAATCTGCAGATCCCTGCTTTTGCTGTATGCTTTGCAAAGCGATACCATCTTGTCCAAAAACAGCATTTCATCGTCTACAAGCGCGATTTTCATCTCAGACATCCCCCATATCAACTGCATTTTATAAAAGTATATCACAAATCAATGTAATTTTCTATACCTCTTTAAGACGTTCCTGCCAGAAAACGATACGTTCCTGCCAAAACGCTGGATTTTTAGATTTCCTTCTGATATATTTACAGTGTACGAATACTTTACACACGAAGGAGATGTTATTATAGTGAATCTAAATAATTCACGCGAAAATAAGAACAGCGTCTGGCGGCGGCTTTTAAGCGTTGTGCTGGCGGCGTGCATGGTGATTTCCATGACTCCGACCGTTATTGCGGAAGACAGCCCTGCTGCCACGGCGGAGGGTAGCCCTGCCGCTAACACGGAGGGCACCCCGATTGTGACGACTTCGCCGGAGGTCGTTGCTTCTGCTGAGCCTGTCACTCAGGCGGCGGAAACGGCTGAGACTGCCCCGACAGAGCCTGCACCGGAGGTTACCACTCCCGCAGAGACTGAACCGGCAGTGACCGACCCGACAGATCCTGTTCTCGAGGAACCTGTTCCCGATAGCGAGCAGGTTCAGCTGATCAGGCAGCTTATAAGCGCACTCCCCTTTGAGGTTACCGAGGAGAACTCCGAAGAAGTCCGCATGCGCTTGCAGGAAATTTCAGATCTGTATTCCCAGCTCTCGGCGGCTGAGCAGGAAGAGGTTGATATAACACCATGCTTCTTGCTTCAGGCGCAGCTGGGGGAGCTTGATTCGGCGGCTATGCTGACAGGCGGAACGACCGAGACAGAAGCCACGCTTGTTACGGGAAGCGATGACACATGGGAAGGCGGATTCTATAAAGTTTCCGGCGAAATCACGAATAGCAAAAGAGTTACAGTCCGCGGCAATGTAACCCTGATTTTAGAGGCTGGCAGCAAGCTGACGATAAAAAGCATTGGTATCTACAATGGCGGCAGTCCTACCATCAAGGGAAGCGGTGAGCTGGTGGCAGATTGTACCACCACCAACGAAAGCTTCGCGGGTATAGAAGTCAATGAGAACTGTACGCTCGTCATCGAAAGCGGCACAGTGTATGCCAGAGGCGGTGCTTCCTTTGGATGTAGTGCTGGTATTGGCAGCAGCTACAATAATTCCTGCGGCAGTATCATAATCAAAGGCGGCAATGTTACCGCCGTCGGTGTACAATCTGCCGCGGGTATTGGTGGCGGCTACAAGGGCAGCGGCGGAAGTATTACAATTACCGGCGGCACCGTAAATGCTACCGGCGTGCAGGGCGGCGCGGGTATTGGCGGCAGCGAAGATGGCAGCGTCGGCAATATCACAATCAGCGGCGGTAATGTTACCGCCACCGGCTGCACCGGTAATAGTGCCGGTATCGGCGGCGGTAAATATAATACCGGCGGCACGGTTACCATAACCGGCGGCACCGTCATCGCTACCGGACTCAATGGTATCGGCGACGGCAAAAGCGGCTCCGGCTGCACCTTCTCCACCGGCGTAAACGGCAATGCCGTTATTACTGCGAACAGTATCACCGACAAATACAGCCAATCCGCATGGAGCGGCATAATATATGACAATGCAAACGGCGGAGTTTACGGCAATCAGACTTTGATCCAAGACCTCACCGCAGAATCCGGCAAAACCCTTACCATAAACGAGGGCAGCAGCCTGACCGTTCCGGCGGGCATGACCCTCACCGTTGACGGCTCAATCACCAACAACGGCACAATCATCAACAACGGCGGCAACATTGCCGTTAAATACGGCGGCGATATCAGCGGAACAGGCAGCATCACCGGCGAAGGCAGCTTCACCACCGAAAGCCTGACCGAGGAAATGGTTATCGCTCCCACGGATATAGCCGGCGGCAGTGCAGACCGTTCCGATGATGTCAAGGCAGGTATGCGGTATCAGCCGGTCACAATTTGCGGCAGGGAGTTTACGCCAAATCTCTCCGCATGGACGGTTTCGGCAGCAAAGGTTGATGATCTTACATATACTGTCAATTACACTCATGCTAACGGTACAACATTCAGCAAGACCGTCAGCATTTTACCGGCTGAGTTGACAGTAGCGGCTGTGGAAATCGCGGATAAAGCCTACGACGGCAATACTGACGCGGCTGTTGCAGGCGTTACCTTCACCGACCCCAACAGTGCAGAAGTAATCGTTGCAGACTACACCGCAGCGGCAGTGTTTGACACTTCGGATGCCGGAACCGGCAAGACGGTGACGGTAACCATAGCTCTTGCGGGAGACTCCAATTACACGCTGACAAGCGGAGAGTTTACTACAACCGGCAACATCACTCCCCGCACTCTGACCGAGAGCGATATCACAGTCACCCTCGATAACTACACCCACACATGGGCAGGCGAGGAAATCAAGCCCATTCCCACGCTGACAAGGGATAATAACGGCACACTCGTAACCATCGACCCAAGCGAGTATGAGGTGTCATACGGCAACAACGGCGGAGAAGGTCAAAGCTTCGGGTTTAATAAATCACCGTATGTAAGCATTACCGACAAAGAGGGCGGCAATTACAGCTTTGATAGTATATTAGAATACTTTACAATCACCTGCAATCATAATTTCGGCTTTACCGGCGGCAGCTGCACCGGCTGCGGAAAGCAAGCCGACGTTGAGGTGACCGACGGCACAACGTCGCAGGGCTACATCAGCACAACCGAAGCCCCGATTGACGCGACAAAGCTCAGAGAGATTGTTAAATACGCTGATACCCTATCAAAAAGCAGCGGCAATCCGGTTACTGTAAAGCTGCATTCCGGATGGGAGGTCCCGTCGGATTTTATCCTGAGAGTAAGCCACAGAATTAATTTTGTTGCAGATGAAAACCAGATATTTAAGGCTGGCTCAATATACAGGGACTCATCAGATACCGAGCTTACATTGGATGCTCCCAGCGGCACGTTTTCAAATGCATTTAGCTGGGAAGGCGCAAAATTCACCCTGAATAACGGCACAATTACAAGTGTTACGCTGCTCGATAACAATAGCTTCATTATGAACGGCGGAACCGTTGGGTATATATCGGATAATGCCGAAACAACCCCTTCTTCCGTCACAATAACAGGCGGAACAGTAAGAGTAACTCTTACCGCTCTTCCCGCAACAAGCCTCACCGTCACCGGCGGAACCATTGGAGAGCTGAAATATAAAGGAACCGGAACCGTCACCAACACCAAGCTATCCGGCGGCAGCTTTACCACAATAACCTTGCCCGAGGGAGAACCGGTAAGCTCGATTCTCGCAGATGGATATGCGTTCTACGATTCCGCAACCAACACCGAAGTGGCAGATACCAGCGTCAGCTCGCTTTCAGATGTATTCGTAGCAAAGGCAGGCTCTCATGTTGTATCTGCTGACCTTGACTTCACCGGCGAAGTAGAAAACCCCGGCGTTTTGGAGACAGACGGATATCACTGGGAGTCCATACCAAGTGCTGCGGACGAATCCAGAATGGTATGCACCCTCACGCTTAAGGACTGCATAGTCCCCGGCAATATAGCCCTGCCGGACAACGCCGAATCAATCACCATCAATTTGCAGGGTGACAGCAGCGTCGGCGGATTTGTAAGCACAATGACAAAATACGGGGAAAATTATAATGACCCGTTATATGGTTTTAATCTGACAATCACCGGTACAGGCTCGCTGACGGTGGGCGGAAGTCTCGGCGGCAGCAGCGGAGATAACAGCTTGCTTACCATAGACAGCGGCGCGACGGTGACCGTCAACGGAAGAGTAGAGGCAAACGGCACTCTGATTGTCAATGGTAGCCTGACCTCATCAGTCATGAAGGACGCCGCTTATGTCGGCAAACTGTCAATCGGAGCAGGCGGCAAGCTTGCAGTTTCGGGCAGCGCGGGCGTCACCCTTAACGGCATTTACGACGGCAGAGGAATAGACTTAACCAACGCCTTTGTGATCGCCGAGGGCGGCAGCTTCACCGCCGACTGTCAGAGCTACAATATCAGGGTAATAGCTTCCGTGCCCTTAACGCCGGAACAGCAGGCGACAGTCTTCAGCATCCCCGAGCACTATCTCTCCGACGGCTACTCAGTCCGCTATGTGTCTGACGGCAGCAACAACCTGATGACCGCTGTCCACGCAGACGTCACCGACGCTACCATACTCAGCAACACCGGCATGGGCGGACAGCTGAAAATCAAGTATCAGCCCTACACGGCAGTGGTCGACCCTGCGGCTTACGATTACACCGGCTCGGCGATCATCCCGACGGTTGTCGTAACGAATATCATAGACGGCACGACTATAGCCCCTGCAAACTACACCGTCACTGCCAAAAACAACAACCTCCAGGGAACCGCCACGGTAACCATTCAGGCTGTCGGCGAGTATGATTTTATTATCACCAAGACCTTTGAAATAACCTGCACTCATACAGCCGGAAATAAGAATACCGGAGTATGCGGTATCTGCCACAAGCAGATGGTTGCAGGAGCAATTCGTTATAATTACACAACGCAGAAGGATGAGGTCAGATCCTTTGATGACCCTGTGGAGGCATGGAATTACGCACTTGGTAACTCATGTGACAATTTGAATATCTATGCGGATGTGACCGTTGATCAAGTGCTTGAAATCCCCGCGGGCAAGGATTTGTTCCTGAATGTTGAGAACAATAAAACCCTTACCGGCACCGCAGAATCAACTATTGATGTATATGGTCAGCTGGATTTTGGAAGAGGAACAATCGAAAACACCCACAATTGCAGTATACGTGTATATGCAGACGCTGATGAAAACGGTTTCACTGTTTTTCGAATGGATGAGCAGAATAAAACCGTTGATGGTGTTGAAGTGTATGGAACCGGCAAAGTAGAGCTTCGGGTGGGCAGCGTCACAGATCACATTACAGTGTCCGATGGCAGAACAGTCAAAGAGCTTTTGTATTTCAGATCTACCTATAAATCTGCCGACGGATGGGTTACCGGAGAAGCTCTTAATGCGACGACCTTGCGCGGTCCGGTGGATATTGTTGACGCACCGGTTGCATTTCAGACCGGCTATTCCGAAAGCAAGCTAAATCCGGAGTATAAGCAGGGCGGTAGCGTTGTACCTCTGTCATTGGTTGCATACCCAACGGACGCTATTGCTGATATGGCAATACAATGGTATGCTATAGTTGACGGCATCGAAACGCCTATCGATGGTGCTAACGCATTAAAATACACTCCGAGCGTTGCAGAGGTTGGCGTAACTAAGTACTTCTGCCAAGCAACCCTTGAAGGCTACACCGCCAGAAGCGAGATATTTACGGTAACTGTCACCCCGTGCGAGCATACGGGAATAAACATGGAAAATAACATCTGCGCAGACTGCGGAACGCCTTTGGCGGCAATGGTTTCTTATGTCCTCGGTTCGGGCGAACCGTCCGAAACTTCGCCTGAGCCTATCGCAAAGTACTTTGTAACTTTCGCCGACGCATGGGAATACGCCACCACAACAGCACCGAGCGATTATACGGATGTCACCGTTTTCGCCGACCAGACCGTTGAAGCCCCGCTTGCAGTCCCAGCGGGCAGGAGGATATCCCTGTCGTCGCATATGGGCATAGAAGGCGGAACGGCAACGATTACCGGCACCGGCGAAGCAACCGTAATAGTAAACGGCGAGCTGCATCTTAGTGAAATAACCGTCAGAAATAATACTCACCACGCCATAAGCGTAGATTCGGCGGTCAGCGGTGAGGGAGAATATGCTCTGTCACTGACGTCAGTAGAATCATCGCCGACAGTTGTTGACGGTCTTGATGTAGCAGGCGACAGCGTAATAATTTACGGCGGAACTGTTGAAAACCACATCACCTTGCCGGAGGGCAGAAAAATCAGCGAGCTTTTAGAAGAATACAGCGGCAAGACCTTTAAATATGTCGCAGCAGGTGACAACGGCGTTTCAAGATGGATGTCCGATGCCGAGCTTGAAGGCAGCAGCGTTAATGAATCCGTAACCGTTGCAAAAATGCCGGTCAGATTCCTGAATACGGATACAATCATGTATCGCTATGAAAAGGGTGCTGCGGCAGACGAATTAGTTGATGAGCCGGATTTTGATAACATAACTTACCCCACTGCTTCTGATGATGCAACAGTACAATGGTATAAGAAAGTCTCCGCAGACGCAGAGCCTGAGCCTATCGAGGGCGCAACCACCACCTCATACACCCCCGATACTTCGGCTAACGGCACAACTCAATACTATTGTGTAATAACTCTCGACGGCTACACCGCCACAAGCGGTATCTATGAAGTAACGGTTGCCGAGACGTTCACCGTAACCGTAACATCAAGCCTCGACGGCAGCCCCGACACGACGGTTGCTCCCGTTCAAGGCGGCGGTCAATATGAATACGGTTATGAAGCGACGGTTACAGCCGAGCGCGTGCAGGGCTGCAAATTCCTTGGCTGGTACAACGGCAGCAGGCGGGTTTCTGCTGACTTCAGCTACACCTTCACCGTCACCGAAAATATTGACCTTGTTGCAAAATATGAGTCCTACGGCACGGCAACCGTCACCATCGAAGGCATTAACGGTGCTGAGTTTATGGTAAATAATGATGAAGCTGCACAGAGCACTTACACCACAGAAGCACCTGTCGGCACTCCGATAATGATTACCGCAGCAGACCCCAACAGAGTAAGCGCATGGCTTAACGGCAGCGACAAGGTTATCGGCAAGGGCGAAGAAATTACAGTCATTGTCACCGGCAACACTACAATCAAGCTGATGTATACGGCAGATGGTTCTTCCGGTCGGGCAATGGTTGAGTATGTCAGCGGATATGGTCAGCTGCTGAGCTATGAGTATTACAGCGCAGGCGATACAATTGTTGAGCCTGTTGCCCCCTCAAAGCTGGTCTATACCTTCACCGGATGGAGCCTTACCGCAGAGGAAATCCAAGCCAGGATTGACGCCGGCGACAAGCAGATTACTGTAACGCCGGTGTATAAGCAGAACACCAATACATTCACGGTTACAGTTAATTATCCGGACGGCACTTCAGAGAAAGTTTCCGGTGCAGAGGGCGATATAGTTACCGTTACCGCTAAGGAGATAGAGGGCAGGGTATTCACCTGCTGGACAGCTTCTAACAGTTTGATTCTGAGCTACGACCCGAATTACTTTGTACGCTTATCGTCAGATGTAACTCTGACAGCCAACTATTCTGATAAAGCTGTTGAAGTTAAGCCTACAATAGCTATTACTGCTAAGTTTGCTTCTGTGGTAAACGGCAAGAATAAGGTATCGTTCACTGCGACAAGAAGTGTGTCGGAGATGGAGTATCAGATTATAGAGCATGGTATTATATACACCACAAACAGTGAACAGGGCAATGAAGCGGCATTGATTTTGGACGGAACTAATGTTAGAAAAGCTCAGTCCAGCGATATGAGCGTCAGTGGCGTTTACACATTGAACTTCACAGTTGGTGAATATGTTGATAACAAGCTGTATGTAAGAGGTTACATGATAGTACAAAACCTTCAGACGAATAATATTGAGACAATTTATTCGCTTGTTGAGTCAGGAAGCTTTAATGAACTTAAGTAAATAAATAGGAGGAAAAATTTATGGAAAAAGAACTGTATACAACTCCGGAAATGGAGATAGTTGAGTTTGACACAGAAGATGTCATTGTTACGTGTATTGATGAGGGTGAAGTAAGTCCATTTGCTTGATATTTTCCCCTGCCCGCAGACAGCCAACCTCTGTCTGCGGGCAATGCCCGTTTTGTAATGCAGAGCGCACCGCCCCGTATTCCAAAGCAGACATAACTAAATTCTGGAGGAACCACAATGAAAAAGCTTACAGCAATTCTTTCTGCCCTTGTGCTGATACTATCCATCACCCCCGCGGCGTTCGCGACGGTATACTCCGAGGGGTATTTTAAGTACACCATTGCCGACGAATCCATAACCATAACCGAATATTTCGGCAGCGAGGAGACGGTAACCGTCCCTGCAATGATTGCCGGAATACCGGTAAATACCATAGCTTCGGGCGCGTTCTCCGGCAGCGGAATCAAAGAGCTTAACCTGCCCGACACCATCACCAGCATTGAAAACGGAGCCATCGACGCGGGGGTTGTTATCAACTACAACAGCAATCTGCCGTCCGGCGGTCAGACCCAGCCTGATCCACCGCAGCCCGATACGCCGCAGACTGATCCCACTCAGCCCTATTATCCCCAGCCGCCCTTGCCCGGACTTATTGCAAATCCGATTCCGCCGGTAACGCAGACACAGACCGAAGACGGCGAAGAGGATATAGTCGTCTCGGAGGAGACAGTTCCCGATGATATCACCGTTTCGGAAGCGACCACGGACGATAAAGCGCAGTCGGAACAGCCAAAGCAGACCCAGACTCAGGCAACCAAGCCCGCAAAGTCCGACGAGACTAAGCCTAAGCAGTCGCAGACAAATCAGCCGCAGCCGTCCCAAGAATCAGCCGCAACCACCACTCAGAATGCGATTGAGGAGGTAGAAATCGAGCTTGACATACAAAGCACCGAGGCTGTGACAACCGTCGCAGATGAAACCACCGATTCAACCGAAGAAACCGAAGCTGCACCCGCTGCAGCGTCCGAGCCCGACAAGGACGATTCGCACAAGCCTGCCGGAGCTGTTGCTGTCTCGGCTGTTGCAGCGGCGGTTATCGCGGTGATTGCAGTTGTCGGAGTGATTTTGTGGAAGAAAAAGAAATGAAGCAAATAGTTATTTCACTGGCGGGGAGAGCAATAGGCATAACCCCGCTGTTTTCGGAGCTTGAGCATTTTTTTGCAGGACTACATCACCGAAGCCGCGCCCGATTTCACCGTTGGCGCAAGCGCTGCGGATATCGCCTTTGAGCGAGAAAAGTCCGCCCGCGAGGATAGGACAGAGGGTCACGAGATACGGCGCTTTTCAGACGCATATCTCGAAACGCTGGCAGTGTATCGGAAAATCGCGGTGAAGCTTTTAGACGACGACATACTGCTTTTCCACGGCTCGGCTATTGCCGTGGACGGCACAGGGTATCTCTTCACGGCGAAAAGCGGAACCGGCAAAAGCACCCATACAAGGCTCTGGCGGGAGCTTTTTGGCGAGCGGGCGGTCATGGTCAACGACGACAAGCCTCTGCTTTGTATTTCGGACGGCAGGGTAACCGTCTGCGGCACCCCGTGGGACGGCAAGCACCATCTGAGCAATAACATATCGGTGCCGCTGAAAGCCATATGTATTTTAGAGCGCGGCGCGCAGAACCGCATTGCTCCCATCACCAAGCGCGAAGCCCTGCCGATGCTTATGCAGCAGAGCTATCGCCCGAACGATACTTTAGCAATGATTAAAACCATGGAGCTTGTAGACAGGCTTGGCAGCTCGGCTGCGCTGTACCGTCTGCAATGCAATATGGAGCGCGAGGCGGCGGAAATATCATACAAAGCAATGTCAGAAAGGAAAGATATAAATGAAGCTTAAAGATGGATTTATAACAAGGCAGACAGACGGCGAACAGATTATGGTAGCCGTGGGCGATGTGGGATTTGCGGGACTTGTCCGCTCCAACAAAACCGCTGCCTTTATTGTCGACTGTCTGAAATCGGAAACCACCAAGGAATCTATCGTCGACGCAATGTCTAAAAAATACGACGCTCCAAAGGATGTTCTTGACAGGGACGTTGAGGGGATCCTTGCAAAGCTGCGTTCAATCGGTGCACTTGATGAATAACGGCATAACCTACGAGCAGTATCTTGCCGAACACGGCTCGCTGACCTATACCTTTAAGGGAAGCAGCATGAATCCCATGCTCCGCGAGGGCAGGGACATCTTCGCCGTAAAGGCGAAGACCGCCGAACGCTGCCGCAAATACGACGTTGTGCTTTACCGCCGTCCGCCGAATCAATATGTCCTTCACAGAATCATCAAGGTCAGGGAGAACGACTATGTCATCATCGGCGACAACTGCGTAACCAAGGAATACGGCATCCGCGACGAGGATATCATCGGAGTTCTGACCGGATTTGTCCGCAAGGGCAGGGAGTATTCCGTTACAGACCGCAGATATCTTTGCTATGTGCATCTGTGGTGCGACTTTTTGTGGATACGTATAGGACTGCTGCGTCTGCGCGCGCTGGCGGGTCGGGTAAAAAGAAAACTGAAAGGGTGATTTTGGTGAGAAGCTGCGAAAAGCAAATTATCTATCTTATAGCCTGCGCCCTTCACGATACCGCACCTGACGAGTCTGTTGTTGCCGGTATCGACTTGGAAGCCCTGTTTCGCTTGGCTAACGCACATTCGCTAACGGCTGTCACCTGCATGGGTCTTGAAAAGGGTCGTGCACTTGATTCAGCTCCTAAAGATATAGCCCAAAAGTGGAAGGAAGCCAAGGCTAAAGCTATCCGCAAAAATATGCTGCTTGACGCCGACCGACGCAAAATTCTTGACGAAATGGAAAGGGCGGGAATATGGTATCTGCCGCTGAAGGGCTGTGTTTTAAAGGACTTGTACCCCAAATTCGGCATGAGGCAGATGGCGGACAACGATATTCTTTACGATTCGTCAAGGCTGGAAGATTTGAAGCGGATTTTTAGGGAGCAGGGCTACAGCTGGCAGGATGCAAAGGGCAGCGTCCACGACCATCTTGAAAAGCCGCCGGTGTACAATTTTGAAATGCACAGGGCGCTGTTTGCGCATGAGTCATACCCTGTTTGGGACGAAAAATACAGTGCGGTTAAAAATATGTGTATCCCTGATGAGGGCAAGCAGTTCGGCTTCCATCTGTCCGATGAAGACTTTTATGTTTATATTACCGCTCATGCCTACAAGCACTTTTCAAATTCGGGTACGGGGCTTCGCACGCTTGTGGGTTTTTACGTCTACAACCTTAAAAAGGGCAGGGCGATGAATCGGGATTACGTGGATTCCGAACTGAAATCGCTGGGAATTTACGACTATGAAAGCATAAGCCGCCGTCTTGCGGATAAGCTTTTTGCAAAGCCGGATCCCGATTTTTCGGACAGCCTGATCGATGATGAAGCAGAGCAGCTTGAATATTATCTTGGCAGCGGGACCTATGGAACAGTCTCAAACCGTGTGTCAAAGACAATGACTGAGATTCAGGGAGATGGCAAGCCTATCCGCGGCGCAACAAGGCTGAAATACATCTTATCAAGGCTTTTCCCGGGAAGACAGTGGTGCAAGGACGCTTATCCCTTTTTCTACAAATATCCGGTGCTGCTTCCCATATTGTGGGTATACAGGATTTTCCGCGGACTGATTAAGCGAAGAAAGCATATCGCAGGAGAAATCAGGGCTGTTAAAAAGCAGTGATTATTGTCAGCGATTCTGATACAATTTCATATAAGAAATCCCGTCGGGAGAGTGCATCCCGATGGGATTTTTGTATCTGCCGTATAGTCCGACAGCGATATTTCCAAGTCCGTTTGCGGAAATTCAGTCGCAGAATCCGGCATGTTGCGCAGATAAGTATTGAAAATCTTTTGGGATATGCTAATATGAATTAGTGGGGAGGCGATGGCGTGAAGATATCAATAAACATAGACCCAAGACTTACCGAAACGGAAATCGTTATAAACTGCGGCAGTCTTACCGAGGAAACGGAAAGCATTATTGCCGCGCTGCGCATGGAGGACAATCAGATAACGGTGATAAAAGACGGTGAGACTCACATACTTGATATTTCAAAAATAGCATATATCGAATCGGTTGACAGAAAAACCTTTGTTTACACCGAAAGCGACTGCTACGAGTCAAAGCTAAAGCTTTACGAGATGGACAGCAGGCTTTGCGGCAGCAATTTTCTGCGCATAAGCAAATCATGTATCGTGCGGCTGAAATATATACGCTCGCTGAAATCCGAGTTCGACCGCAGGATAAGAATAACTCTTGAAAACGGCGAACAGCTCATCGCTTCAAGGCAGTATGCAGACGAGCTGAAAAAAAGACTGGGGGTAATGTAAATGGATAAGAACTTTTCGGCACTGAAATTTCTATCGCAGGTGTTTATAATATACGGCGTTACGGCGCTTTTGCTGAATATCTTCTGTACTCTGTTCGGCGATATGTCAAAAAACATTTCCACGATTTTTTCTTTAGGAAGTGCTGGCGTGAGCGTTGCAACAAGCTTACAGTTTTTGCTTGCGGTGACGGTGATAACCGCCCTGCGCGTAGTTTTTATGACCGATGTCCTGATAAAAAGAATGCCCATTGCCATAAGGATAGTTGCTATGTTTTCGGCGGCATTTGCAATAACGGTCGCGTTTATCCTGCTTTTCAACTGGTTTCCGGCGGATATGCCGTTGGCGTGGATAATGTTTGTGGCGTGCTTTGCTATAAGCTGTGCCATCAGCACGGCGATATCCGTGATAGCGGAAAAGCACGAAAACCGCAGGCTTAAAGAGGCACTTGAACGCTGCAAGGAGGAGAAGTAGCATGGAAACGTCAACTAAATCGGCAATCCGCGCGGACAATATCGTAAAATCCTTCGGAAAGAAAAAGGTTTTGGGCGGGGTCAGCTTTAACGTAACAAAAGGGCAGATATTCGGGCTTTTGGGTCCATCTGGAGCGGGCAAGACTACTCTAATTAAAATCCTTACGGGACAGCTCACCTGCGACTGCGGCACCGCCCTTATAAACGGCGTCCGCGCGGATAAGCTTAAAAGCGGGGAACGCAAACGGTTTGGCATAATGATGGATGATTTCGGTATCTACGAGCGTCTGTCCTGCTATGAAAACCTGAAAATCTTTGCGGAAATATACGGAATCGGTAAGGACGGCATTGTAAGCGCGCTGAAAAAAGTGGGACTTGACGGTGCGGAAAAAACGTCCGCCTCAAAGCTTTCAAAGGGCATGCGCGTAAGGCTGAGGCTTGCAAGAGCTTTTATGACCGACCCCGATATAATCTTCCTCGACGAGCCGACAAGCGGGCTCGACCCCGCAACTGCTGAAGAGATTCACAAAATAATGCTGGAAGAAAAGGAAAAGGGCAAAACAATTTTTCTTACCACTCATACAATGTCGGAGGCGGAAAAGCTGTGCGACGAAATCGTGATGATAAACGAGGGCGGCATAGTCGAACAGGGAAGTCCCAAAGAAATATGCAGGCGGTATAACCATCAGCGTATGCTGCAAATTCACCTTTCAAGCGGCGAGGATATACAGCTGCGTCACGATGAAAAGGCGGCACAAAGGCTGTCGGAGCTTATCGCAGACGGCTCTGCGGAAACAATACACACCACCGAACCCAACCTTGAAACGGTATTTATGGAGCTGACCGGAAAGGAGCTTGCGGTATGAGAAACATCAAAGCTGTATTTTTAAAGCAGATAATAGATACCGTTAAGAACAAGGCTGTATTGATTCAGTTTCTTATGTTCCCGATAATGGCGGTTATCATGGAAAACTCGATTATGATACCAGATATGCCCGAGCATTTCTTTGCTAAGCTTTTTTCGGTGATGTTCACCGGCATGGCTCCGCTTACCTGTATGTCGGCAATTATCTCGGAGGAAAAAGAAAGCAACACACTCCGCGCGCTTATGATGAGCAGTGTTAAGCCGTGGCAGTATCTTATTGGCACAGGCGCATACGTTTTTATCATGTGCATGGCTGGCACGGCTGTTTTTGCCCTGCTCGGAGAATACAGCGGCGCGGAGCTTGCGGTATTTCTTGCCGCAATGGCGGCTGGCATTATTTTGTCGGAGATTATCGGCGCGGTTATAGGCATTTTCGTAAGCAATCAGATGGCTGCAACCTCGCTGACGGTGCCGGTAATGATAGTTTTTTCGTTTGTCCCGATGTTGTCAACGTTCAACGAGAGCGTCAGAAAGGCTGCGAAAATAGTATATACCCAGCAGCTCAGCGAGATTATAAACGGCATTGGCAGCTTAGAAATATCGGCGGAAGCAGTTATTGTTGTCGCAGTGAATTTTGCCGTGGGCGTCTTGCTGTTTGCTTTGGCTTATAGGAAAAAGGGACTGGAATAGTGCTTTAATTGCGTAAAAGCCGCAGAATCCACAATATAGGATTCTGCGGCTTTTCAGTATAATTCAGTTAGACCATATAGGACTGAGGCTTTCAGGAATCATCAGTCGTTGATATACCTTTTCAGTATCCTTGCAACCTCATCAATGTCGATCGGCTTTGCAACGTGTGCGTTCATGCCGTGATCCAGACAGCGCTGAATATCGTCGGAGTAAGCGTCGGCAGTCATGGCGATTATCGGGATGTCAGCGTCGGGGCGATCCATTGCGCGGATGGTGTCGGTAGCCTCGTAGCCGTCCATAATCGGCATTCTTATATCCATCAGGATAGCGTCGTAATATCCCGGCTCGGAGTTGCGGAACAGATTTGCGCATACCTCGCCGTTTTCTGCCCAGTCAAGGGTAAGACCAAGGTCGCCTAAAAGTTCGTTGGCAATCTCCCAGTTAAGCTCGTTGTCCTCCGCGACAAGCACGCGCTTATCTGAGAACTGAAGCTTCGGCTTCTCCTCGACCGGCTGCTCATCCTCAGCACCCATATAGGGCTTTAAGCCGTAGAACAGCGTTGAGCGGAATAGCGGCTTCATCAAAAATCCGCTGATTCCGGCGGCTCTGGCTTCGTCCTCGATTTCCGTCCAGTCGTATGCCGACATCAGAAGGATGGGAACATCGTTTCCAAGCTGCCGCCGCAGCTCGCGCGCGGTCTGAATACCGTCCATATCCGGAAGCTTCCAGTCGAGCAGGATTACGTGATAATCGGTGTGCATCTTGTGGTGGCGGGTTGCCATCTTAACGGCGTCCTCGCCGTCAAGCACCCATTCGGCGCGAATTCCTATGGAGCGCAGCGAATCGACCGTGCTTTCGCAGAGCTGCTGGTCGTCGTCCACAACAAGCATTATCCAGTCGGGAAGAACCATGTCCTCAATGCGTTCCTCAGCCTTCATAAGGTCGAGGACTACCTTGAACTCGGTGCCAACGCCCTGCTTGCTTTCCACCGTGATTTCGCCCTTCATTGCGTCGACAATGTATTTGGTGATAGCCATTCCAAGACCGGTGCCTTCGGTGCGGTGGATGCGCTTGTTGTCCTCGCGGGCAAAGGACTCAAATATGTGCTGGCGGAACACCTCCGACATTCCTATGCCGGTGTCCTTTACCTGAATCAGTATGCGGACATAATCATCGCCCCTCGGCGAAGGCTCCTCGTGCAGTGATACGTCTATCGAGCCGTTTTCGGGCGTGAACTTTATAGCGTTCGACAAAAGGTTAATAAGCACCTGATTCAGGCGAACGCTGTCGCAATGCACGTTTTCGGAGAGAATGTTGAATATGGAAATGTTGAATTTCTGGTGCTTTGCCTTCACCTGCGGCTGAACAATGCTTACCATGCTTTCCATAACGTCGCGCAGGGAGACAAGCTCCTCGTTTAAGGTCATCTTGCCGCTTTCTATCTTGGACATATCTAAAACGTCGTTGATAAGACCCAGCAGGTGGCGGCTTGACATGGTTATCTTTTTCAGGCAGTTCTGAACCTGCACCGGATCGTCCATATGAGCGGTGGCTATTGCCGTCATGCCAACAATGGCGTTCATCGGCGTGCGTATGTCGTGGCTCATGTTGGACAGGAACTCGCCCTTTGACTTGCTGGCGATTTCAGCCTCCTTCTGTGCTTCCTCAGCCATATGCTTGGCTTCCTCCAGCTCCTTCACCTGCGCGCGGTTGAGGGTGAAATATCTCAGGAACAAAACGATAAGTACAAACAGTATTACCGCACACACCGCCGCCGAGGCAAGCATAGAGCGGGTTCCCAAGGTCTTTACAGATTCATTCAGCGAGCCGTATGGCATCAGCGTTACTAAGTACCACACGCTGTTTGGCAGACTCGAAGCATACATATGCTGACGCACGCCTTCAATCTGAACCATGGTGGAGTAATCCTTGCCCTCCTGCATAGCGGCTTCAAACTCGGCGATGTATTCCTCCGGCGTCTGACCGTTGGTTTCCTCATATACCGCACGGACGCGGTCGAAGTAATTGTCTCTGACGGTGGCGGAGTTGCGCACTACAAAGGTGCCGTCCTTGCGGATTACAAGGGAGTAAACCAAAGAGTTTTCCTCTTCCAAGGAAAGAATATCCGAAAGGTAGCTTATGGGAAGCTCGCCTATCATGGCAACGCAGTCCTCCATGCCCGGAATATCCAGTCTTACAGGTGCGCACATAAGCACCACCTGATCGCCCGAACCGTTGTATCCTACGGCGACGCGGCTTTCGCCAGCCTTAAGTGTATCCAAAAATACCGCGGGTCCGGAATATTGCAGCGGATCGCCGTAAATAGTCTCTAAGTTGCCCTCGCTGTCGCACCAGCTTACCGATTCGTAATCGCGGCTGTGACCGTAGTAGGTCATCCATTTGAAGTATTCCTCCTTATTGCTTTCGCACATGGGAGGGATGTTCTGGGCAAAGGTGGTCATCGGGGTAAGGCATTGGTCACTAATAGCGTCGAAGTGCTTTGAAATACGGTCGTTGATGTTGGACATATATATGTTGCCCAGCTGTGTTACCGCCTGATCGTTCTGCCTGTTCAGATAAAACGCCAGTGCACCGAAGGCAATAACGCACACAATGCACACGCTGATAAGGCTTACGCTCAGAAAATGTTTTATCTTATCTTTCATTTTTCAGCTCTCCTTCTGAAAAAGTTTGCTTTTGCAGGGCTTCCTTTAATACCGCCATTAAATTCGGTATGTCAATCGGTTTTGCAATGTGACCGTCCAGTCCGGATTCAAGCGCCTTCTGCCTGTCCTCTTCAAAGGCGTTGGCGGTCATGGCGTAAATCGGGATATTCGCTTTCCGCTTGTCCTTTAGCGCACGTATACGGCGGGTTGCCTCATAACCATCCATCTGCGGCATTTGTATGTCCATAAGAATTATATCGTATCGGTCGGCGTCCGCCTTTTCAACATTATCAACGGCAACCGTACCGTCGTTGGCAAGCTCTACCACAAAGCCCTGCTCCTCTAAGATGGTGGCAGCAATCTCCTGATTCAGCTCGTTGTCCTCCACCAGAAGGATTTTTTTGCCCGCAAAGGCTTCGTCGGGAATTTCAGTGGGAGTGTTCGCCGCTTCTTCTTCCTCTTCAAGAGGTCTTAAAAGCACCTCACGCAGCTCTGACATAAACAGCGGCTTAGAGCAGAACGCCGTAACGCCTGCTTCGCGCGCTTCCTCCTCGATATCCGTCCAGTCGTAGGCGGTAAGGATTATAATAGGCTTTGAGTCGCCGATTATGGTGCGAATCCGCCGGACGGTTTGATTCCGTTCATATCCGGCATTATCCAGTCGATTATGTATGCGGCAAACTCATCGTCGTTTTCAATTGCAAGCTGCGTGCGCAGAACGGCTTCCTTGCCGGATGTCGTCCATTCCGCCCTCATGCCGATTTTAGTAAGCATGCGCGTAACGCTTGCGCAGGTGTTGAAATCATCGTCGGCGACGAGTGCATGAAGTCCCGCAAGCTTGGGTATCTGCTCATAGTGCAAAGTGTTTCCGCAGATTCTGAATTGCAGGCAGACTGTAAACTCCGAGCCCTTGCCGATTTCGCTTTCTACCGAGATGGTTCCGCCCATCATGTCAACAATATTTTTCGTGATAGCCATGCCCAGACCCGCACCCTGAATACCGCTGACGGTCGAGGTCTGCTCGCGGGTGAACGCCTCGAATATGTGCTTTTGGAACTCGTGGCTTATGCCTATGCCAGAGTCCTTCACGCGGAACATATAGCTGGCGTAACCGTCCGGCGCGTCGTCCTTTTCAATGACCCTTATGCTCAGCGTTCCGCCCGGAGTTGTAAACTTGACGGCGTTGCTTATAAGGTTTAAAAGAACCTGATTAAGCCTTAGCTTATCGCAGAAGATATCCTCGTGAACCACATCAACGGTATCGATGTAAAGCTCAAGCTGCTTTGCGTGGACATTTGCCTGAATTATGGTGCGCAGGTCGTGCAGAACGTCGGGCAGATGAGTTTCCCGTTCGTCCAGCTTTACCTTTCCGCTTTCTATCCTCGACATATCCAGAACATCGTTTATAAGCGACAGCAGGTGTTCGCTTGATACCGATATCTTTCCGAGATAGTCGGCAACCTGCTTTTTATTGTCGATATGCGCAGCGGCAAGCGCGGTAAATCCGATAATGGCGTTCATCGGAGTGCGGATGTCGTGGGACATACTGTTTAAGAAGGTGGTTTTTGCCCGATTGGCGTGCTCGGCGGCAGCCAGAGCGTCCTGCAAAACCTTTCTTCTTTCCTCCTCCGCCTTAACCTCCGCGTCGGCGTTGCGGATTCCCATTATAAGGTGCAGTCTGTCATCGCCTGCGATTACAAATTTAACCTGCTGATGATGTATTTCGCCGTCCATAACCGCCCTGAACGGGATTATAGTTACGTCCGTATCCTTAAGTGCGTCCTTGATTGCGGCTGTCGACACCTTTTCGCGGAACTCCTCCCTGTCGTCGGGATGCACGTATTTTTATATTATCCGCTCCCACGTTTTGTCGTAGGGATTTACCTTTCCGCTCTCGTCTTCAATCATCTTTCCACGCGACTTAAAGGCGACCGAGGTTCCTTTTTTTAAGTCTACCTGTGTGATCTCGGTATAATCGCGGCTTAAAGCCTTAACTATGTCCATCTGCTCAAGCTTGATTTTATTCTCCCTTTCCTCGGAGACGTCCATAAAGCTTACTGCCGCATGGTTGCTATCAACGCCGCGGTTTACTTCAAAGCGCAGCCACCGCATACCTTCTGCGGTAAGCTCGCGGACTACAAGCGAGTATCTGGTTTCAGTTGAAAGCCGCTCTTTCATTGTTTCTATGCGGCTGGCATGGAAAAGCTTTTCCTGATCGTCCTCGTGGATAAAGCTTGTTATGTAGTCGTCGAACCGCTCCCAGTGGTTGTCGTCGCCGTATTTCTCATCGAAAAAGTTTTCGCGGTTGAATACCGAATAGGTGCCGGAGGAAAGATCCACATAAAAGGTGGATACAAACACGTGGCTGTAAGCGTCGAAGAATCCGATCGAGCGTTTTCATATGCTCGGTTTCAACTCCGACCTTGTGTCGGGTGACGCAGTATTTTCCGCCGGTCAGCACGCAGAAATCAGCTTCGACAAATCCATCGTAGAGAGAATCGTAATACACCACCGAGGGATTGTCCGAGCAGTCCGCAATCGGGCAGTGGGCGCAGGGTGTGTCGCGGTTCATAACCGCCTTGTAGCATATATCGCCCACCTTGATTCCGGGATACAGCTTTTCCACCGCCTTGTCAAACTCGACAAGGTGAAAATCACGGTCTATGATATAAATGTTGTTCTCATAATTTATTTTCATTTGTCAGTCTCCCAACTTCTTATCGGGTATACTTCCCAAAATACACATCTATTATATGCTTTGGCTGTCGAGTTGTCAACACCCTTAAAGGCGTGTCAAGCCGCCAGTTTGCAAAAAAGTTTTAAAATATCATCAAAATACCTCTTGACAACCGAAACGGTTTGTGCTATAATTCACTACATCAAACCGTTGAAGCGGAGATAACGGCAATCATGCCTTTACAGAGAGCCTGCGATGGTGAAAGTCAGGTAAGAAACAAGTTGTCAAATGGACCGCTGAGGGCGCAGTCAAATGTGGAGTGATTATCACTGCGATAGTCACATTATCACAAAGTATTCTGCGACGTTGAAGGCAAACGTTATCTGCCGGGGATATGTTGGTATCCTGCTGAGCGCAAGTATATGCAAAACATATACAGTATATGTTAACATATACATTGAATCAAGGTGGCACCGCGGATAGAGTTGCGTTGCAAAGCAATGTGATTTATTCGTCCTTGACAGAGATAATTCTGTCAGGGGCGTTTTTGTTTAAAGTTCTTTGGCAGAATGCCGGAGGACTTTTTTATTTGGAGGTACACACATATGGAAATTTTACCGAGTCTTAGTGAAGTAAGAAAAATAGCGTCAGCCGGAAAATACAACGTTCTGCCGCTGAGCTGCGAGCTTTTGTCCGACTTTACAACGCCGATTGAAACAATGAGGATACTTAAAAACGTGTCCACTCACTGCTATATGCTTGAATCCGCTCAGGCGAACGAAACGTGGGGAAGATACACCTTTCTGGCCTTCGACCCCAAGCTTGAAATCACCTGTATCGACGGTGAAATGAAGGCGGGCAATTTCAGGGTGAAAACGGATAATCCGTCTGGCTATCTGCGGCAGCTTCTTGCAGATTACAAAAGCCCGCGGTTTGATTATCTTCCGCCCTTTACCGGCGGACTTGTCGGATATTTTTCTTATGATTATCTCGGCTACAGCGAGCCTACGGTCAGGTGCGAGGTTGAGGATACCGAGGATTTCAAAGACGTCGATTTAATGCTGTTCGACAAGGTTATCGCGTTTGACAATCTCAGGCAGAAAATAATCCTGATAGTAAATATGCCGCTTGACGACGTTGAGGTTGGCTACAACAAGGCGGTAATGGAGCTTGGGCAGCTTGCAAATCTAATCAAAAACGGCGAAAAGAAGAAGGAACCGAGTGGGAAACTTTTGGGCAAGGTAACGCCGCTGTTCGACAAAGAGCAGTTCTGCGGCATGGTGGAAAAAGCAAAGCACTATATCCGCGAGGGCGATATCTTTCAGATAGTGCTTTCAAACCGCTTAAGCGCGCCGTTTGAGGGCAGCCTGCTCAACACCTACCGTATGCTCCGCACCATAAACCCATCACCGTATATGTTCTATTTTTCGGGGACGGATGTCGAGGTTGCGGGGGCTTCTCCCGAAACCTTAGTCAAGCTTGAAAACGGCGTTCTGCACACCTTCCCGCTTGCCGGAACAAGACCGAGGGGAAAGACCGCCGAGGAGGACAAAGCCCTCGAAGCCGAGCTTTTGGCAGACGAAAAGGAGCTTGCCGAGCACAATATGTTAGTTGATTTAGGCAGAAACGATCTGGGAAAGGTAAGCAGGTTCGGCACAGTAAAGGTCGAAAAGCTTCACTCAATCGAGAGATACTCGCACGTTATGCACATCGGCTCAACGGTGCGCGGGGAAATCGCGCAGGATAAGGACGCGCTTGACGCAATCGAAGCGGTGCTTCCCGCAGGGACTCTTTCGGGTGCTCCAAAGCTCAGAGCATGCCGACTGATAGGCGAGCTTGAAAACAACAAGCGCGGTATCTACGGCGGGGCAATCGGGTATATCGACTTTACCGGAAACATGGATACCTGCATAGCCATCCGCATAGCCTATAAGAAAAACGGCAAGGTGTTTGTGCGAAGCGGCGCGGGAATCGTGGCAGACTCGGTACCCGAAAAGGAATTTGAGGAGTGCCTGAACAAGGCAAGATCCTCGCTTAAGGCGCTGGAGCTTGCACAGAATGAGGAAGTGTAAGGGAGTATGACAATATGATTCTTTTAATAGATAACTACGACAGCTTTTCCTACAATCTTTATCAGCTTGTCGGCGAGATCAATCCTGATATAAAGGTCATCCGCAACGACGAAATGACGGTTGAGGAGATAAAAGCAATGAATCCCGAACGCATAATCCTTTCCCCCGGTCCCGGAAGACCGGAGGACGCGGGAATCATAATCGACGTTGTAAAAACGCTCGGAAAGGACATCCCTATTTTAGGGGTATGTCTGGGACATCAGGCGATATGCGCGGCGTTCGGAGCGACTGTCACCTACGCCAAAAGGCTTATGCACGGCAAGCAGTCGCAGGTAAAATTTAATTCGGACTGTCTGCTGTTTGCGGATTGCCCCGAAACCGCTCCGGTTGCGCGGTATCATTCGCTGGCGGCGGATAAGGGCACCATTCCTGAATGTCTTAAAATAACGGCTTTAACCGACGACGGCGAGGTTATGGCGGTGCAGCACAAAGAGTATCCCATATACGGAGTGCAGTTCCACCCCGAATCCATCATGACGCCGGACGGCAGACAGATGCTATATAATTTTTTAAAGGAGATATGAGAAATGATTAAGGAAGCTATTGTAAAAATCGTAAACAAGCAGGATTTGACCTATGACGAGGCATACACGGTTATGAATGAAATTATGAGCGGCGAGACTACTGCCACCCAGAATGCCGCTTTCTTGGCGGCACTGTCCACCAAAAGTGCCAGAGCCGAGACTACCGACGAAATCGCAGGCTGCGCTGCCGCAATGAGAGCGCACGCGACAAAGGTCGAGGCGGGCGACAAGCTTTTTGAGATAGTAGGAACCGGCGGAGACAACGCCCACAGCTTTAATATCTCCACCACCTCAGCCATTGTAGCGGCTGCAGGCGGAATGAGGGTTGCAAAGCACGGCAACCGCGCGGCTTCATCTCAGTGCGGAACGGCGGACTGCCTTGAAGCCTTGGGAGTAAACATTAATCAGAGTCCGGAAAGGTGCAAGGAGCTTTTGGACGAAGTTGGTATGTGCTTCTTCTTTGCGCAGAAATACCACACCTCGATGAAATATGTGGGAGCAATCCGCCGCGAGCTGGGCTTCCGCACAGTGTTCAATATATTAGGCCCGTTGACAAATCCCGGAACGCCATCAATGCAGCTTTTGGGCGTGTACGACGAATACCTTGTCGAGCCGCTGGCTCAGGTGCTTATAAACCTTGGAGTAAAGCGGGGAATGGTGGTGTACGGTCAGGATAAGCTTGACGAAATCTCGCTGAGCTCTCCTACGACAGTATGCGAAATCAGGGACGGCTGGTTCAAATCCTATACCATCACCCCTGAAGAGTTCGGCTTTGAACGCTGCACAAAGGATGATTTAAAGGGCGGCACACCGCAGGAAAACGCTGAAATCACCCTTGCCATACTGAACGGCGAAAAGTGTCACAAGAGAAATGCCGTGCTGATGAACGCGGGCGCGTCGCTGTATATCGGCGGAAAGGCGGACAGCATGAAGGAAGGCGTTGCGCTTGCGGCGGAAATAATCGATTCGGGCAAGGCTTTGGAAACGCTGAAAAAGCTGATAGAAGTAAGCAATCGTCCCGAGAAAGAAGTATAAAAGGTGGTATATATGACAATTCTTGACCGGCTTGCCGCACACGCCCGAGAAAGGTGCGAGAGAGCAAAGGCGGGTGCCACGCTTGACGAAATAAAAAGCAGGGCGTTGTCCCTGCCGAGAGGTGATTTTGCCTTTGAAAACGCCCTGAAAAAGCCGGAGATATCCTTTATCTGCGAGTGCAAAAAGGCTTCTCCGTCGAAGGGAATTATCGCCCCCGACTTCCCGTATCTGAAAATTGCAAAGGAATATGAGGCGGCAGGAGCGGACTGCATTTCGGTGCTGACCGAGCCGAAGTGGTTTCTGGGCAGCGATGATTACCTCAAAGAAATCGCGGCGGAGGTCTCCATTCCATGCCTGCGAAAGGACTTTACCGTTGATGAATACATGATATACGAAGCAAAGCTTTTGGGAGCGTCGGCGGTGCTGCTTATCTGCTCGATTTTAAGTGAGGAGCAGATTAAGGAGTATATAGGCGTGTGCGATACGCTCGGGCTGTCAGCCTTGGTTGAAGCTCACGATGAAAACGAAGTGAAAGCTGCAGTAAACGCCGGCGCGCGCATAATCGGAGTCAACAACCGCAATCTTAAGGATTTTTTGGTTGATACCGAAAACAGCCGCAGACTTAGAGAGCTTATCCCGAATGAAGTGCTGTTCGTCTCCGAAAGCGGAGTTAGCGGGGCAGAGGATGTTAAAAAGCTCTGGCATATCGGCGCAGACGCTGTTCTTGTGGGCGAGGCACTTATGAGAGCGCCTGACAAAAAAGCCAAGCTTGCCGAGCTGAGAGGTGCTATATGACGAAAATTAAGCTGTGCGGGCTTTCAAGACCTATTGATATACAAGCCGCCAACAGGCTCAGCCCCGAGTATATAGGCTTTGTCTTCGCACCCAAAAGCAAGAGGTATGTGCCCGATGAAAATGCGAAAGAGCTGAAACGTCTGCTTGCTCCCGAAATAAAAGCGGTTGGGGTGTTTGTGGATGAATCGCCGCAGACGGTTGCAGAACTTCTGAACGCCGGTATCATCGACATTGCCCAGCTTCACGGCGGAGAGGACGATGAATATATTGAACTTTTAAGAGAGCTTGCCGGCAAGCCGGTTATAAAAGCCTTCCGCATTGAATCCGAAGAGGACATAGCGCAAGCCGAAAAAAGCTCAGCCGACTATATTCTTTTAGATTCGGGAGCGGGAACAGGAAATGTATTCGACTGGAGCCTGATAAAAAGCATAAAAAGACCGTATTTCTTAGCGGGAGGGCTTGACTGCGCAAACGTTAGCGAAGCAATAAGAACGCTGAACCCATATGCGGTAGACGTCAGCTCCGGCATTGAAACCAACGGATTAAAAGATATAAACAAAATGGCGGAGTTTGTCTCCACAGTAAGAAAGGAATGTTAATATGACAAATCCAAACGGACGTTTCGGCGTTCACGGCGGGCAATATATCCCCGAAACGCTGATGAACGCTGTCATCGAGCTTGAACAAGCGTACAATCACTATAAAAACGACCCGCAATTCAACCGCGAGCTTACCGAGCTTTTAAACGAATACGCCGGAAGACCGTCAAGGCTGTATTTTGCGCAGAAGATGACTGCCGACCTCGGCGGCGCGAAAATATATCTCAAGCGCGAAGACCTCAACCACACCGGCGCGCACAAGATAAACAACGTTCTGGGTCAGGCACTTCTGGCTAAAAAGATGGGCAAAACCCGCCTGATTGCCGAAACCGGCGCGGGACAGCACGGAGTTGCCACCGCCACAGCCGCCGCGCTTATGGGAATGGAATGCGTGGTGTTTATGGGCGAGGAGGACACCAAGCGTCAGGCGCTCAACGTTTACCGTATGCGACTTTTAGGCGCGGAGGTTATCCCGGTAAAAACCGGCACGGCAACCTTGAAGGACGCCGTATCCGAAGCGATGCGCGAATGGACGTCGCGCATCAGCGACACCCACTACTGCCTTGGCTCGGTTATGGGACCTCATCCTTTTCCGACTATCGTCCGCGATTTTCAGGCGGTCATCTCAAGGGAAATCAAGCAGCAGCTGCTTGAAAAGGAAGGCAGACTGCCCGACGCCGTTATCGCCTGCGTTGGCGGCGGCTCGAATGCGATCGGCAGCTTTTACAATTTTATCGAGGACAAAAGCGTTCGGCTGATAGGCTGCGAAGCGGCTGGCAGGGGAATCGACACCTTTGAAACAGCCGCCACCATGAACACCGGCAGAATAGGCATTTTCCACGGCATGAAGTCGTATTTCTGTCAGGATGAATACGGACAGATAGCTCCGGTTTACTCCATTTCGGCGGGGCTTGATTACCCCGGCATAGGTCCCGAACATGCATATCTGAGCGATATCGGCAGGGCGGAATATGTGCCTATAACCGACGACGAGGCGGTTCAAGCGTTTGAATATCTTGCCAAAACAGAGGGAATCATACCCGCAATCGAATCTGCTCATGCAGTGGCGTATGCAATGAAAATCGCGCCGGAAATGGACAAGGACAAAATAATAGTGATAACAATTTCGGGCAGGGGCGACAAGGACTGCGCCGCTATTGCCCGCTACAGAGGGGAGGATATCCATGAGTAATATAGGCAAAGCATTTGAAAACGGCAAGGCGTTTATCCCGTTTATAACCTGCGGGGACCCGGATCTGGAGACTACAGCCGCCGCCGTTAAAGCCATGGTTGAAAACGGTGCCGACCTTATCGAGCTTGGTATACCTTTTTCCGACCCCACAGCCGAGGGACCTGTTATTCAGGGAGCCAACATCCGTGCGCTGAGCGGAGGTATCACTACCGACAAAATCTTTGAATTTGTCAAAGAGCTTCGCCGCGACGTAACTATCCCGATGGTGTTTATGACATACGCAAACGTTGTATTCTCCTACGGCGCGGAGCGGTTTATTTCCACCTGCAAGGATATCGGCATAGATGGGCTTATCCTGCCCGATCTGCCGTATGAGGAAAAGGAGGAATTTCTGCCGATATGCCATAAATACGGCGTTAATCTGGTATCGCTTATCGCGCCGACCTCCGAAAACCGTATTGCTATGATAGCCAAGGAGGCAGAGGGCTTTTTGTATATCGTTTCAAGCCTCGGAGTTACCGGCACACGCAGCGAAATCAAGACGGATTTGGCTTCTATTGTTAAGGTGGTAAGGCAGAATACATCAATCCCATGCGCTATAGGCTTTGGAATCTCAACGCCCCAGCAGGCAAAGAAAATGGCAGACATCTCCGACGGCGCTATCGTCGGCTCGGCAATTATAAAGCTGATTGAGAAGTACGGCAAGGACTCGCCGAAGTACGTGGGCGAATATGTAAAGTCTATAAAGGACGCTATAAGATAATATTATCTCTCCGGCGGGATGCTCTGTCGGAGAGATTTTTTCTGTGCGGCTTCCTTAATATTGATTTCTTTTCAACAATGTGTTATATTAATCTTAACAAATTTTAAGGAGCTGCTATGCTTAACATCACTCTTTGCGACGACAATTCGTCTCAATGCGCTTATATAAAATCACTGGTTCTTGACTGGTCGGAGCAGTCGGGGACTGAGGTTCGCACTTCCGAATTTTCGTCGGCGGAGGCGCTTTTGTTTACTTATGATGAGATAAAGCCGGACATCCTGCTTTTAGACGTTGAAATGCCCGGCATGAACGGCATGGAGCTTGCAAAAACTCTGCGTTCGCGCTCGGAGACGGCTCAGATAATTTTTATCACCGGATTTCCGGACTATATTTCGCAGGGGTACGACGTTTCGGCGCTGCACTATCTTTTAAAGCCGGTAGACCCCGAAAAGCTGTTTGAGGTTCTTAGCCGTGCAGCTAAAGCCTGCGGCGAAAAGGGCGAACCCGAAACGGTTGTTTTCCGCGCGGGAACAGAAAATATCAAGCTGCGGGTATGCGATATCGAGTATATTGCAGCTTTAGGACACACGACTGCGGTAAAAGCGGGCGGGAAGACCTACGACCTCAGCATCAGCATATCCGAGGCGGAGAAAATGCTCGGCGATGGATTTATAAGATGTCACCGCTCGTATATAGTCGGGTTGAGATATGTAAGCTCGGTCTCGGGCGACAGCGTTACCCTTGACGACGGCACAAAGATACCGGTATCGCGGAGTATGCGCAAAACGGTCGCCGAGGAGTTTATCAGGTATTACAGGAGAGATGCAAAATGATTTTTTCGCGAATCGCGGACAGGCTTTTAGAAAAGCGGGTTGCGGCTTATCAGGACGATTTAATAGAAAAGCACTTTGAAGAGGTGCAGAGCATATACGACAAAATGCGGGGCTGGCGGCACGACTATCACAACCACATACAGGCTCTTTTAGCTCTTGTCGGGGACGACGAGCGCACCCGCGACTATCTTTGGAAGCTCAATAAGGATTTGACCGAGGTTGACACCGTTGTAAAGACGGGGAACGTCACCGTGGACGCTATTTTAAACTCTAAGCTGACCCTCATCAAGTCCAAGGATATACCGGTTGACGCTGTTGCCAAGGTGCCGGACGACTTGAAAATCTCAGAAATAGACCTCTGCGCGATTATCGGAAATCTTTTAGACAACGCCATCGAAGCGGTGCTTCCATTGCCGCCCGAATCGCGGTTTATAAGGATATATATAGGCATGCTGAAATCCCAGCTGTATATTTCGGTGACAAATTCGACCGCTTCCGAACCCCGCAAAATCGGTGAAAAATATGTTTCCACCAAGGGCGAGGGCAGGGGAGTGGGGCTTATGCGGGTGGACAGCATCGCTCGCCGCAACGGCGGAACGGTTAATCGGCAGAACGAAAGCGGAGTTTTTGCAACCGAGGTATTGCTGAATAACAGGTAGACAATGGGTCGGGTGACATAAAAATTATTGTCATCCGACCCTTTTTTGACCGTTTGAGTGCAATTCGTGCGAAAAAACTGCATTTCGTGCAGAAAATGTGCGCAAAATGATTTTTGTGCTATACTGAAATCATCCCGAAAGGGAAACACATCATAATTTTGAGGGTGATGAAATGAAAAAGAAAGAAAAGCCCAAGTATTCGGCGGTGTCAAACATCATCTACGCGCTTAAAAACGAATGGCGTTGGGCAAAGGATAAAATTCTTTTCGACCTCCCGCGATACCCCATCGAGTTGTTTACCATGCTTGCGGGGATGTACTTTCCCAAGCTGATTATCGACGCAATAACCATGGGGCAAACTGCATGGTATATCGCAGTTTTGGTGGTGGGGTACTATCTTATTCTGCTTGCGCTGAGAATAGTATCCGGCTATACCTCCAACCGTAGGTTCAGATATCATTATTATGTTCCCATGAAATATCAGAACAGGCTGACTATGCGCAGATTCACAACCGATTTTCAGAACACAGACGACCCCGATATCAATCTGAAATACAATAAGGCGGATTCAGACGCCAGCACCACCAGCGGCGCGGCAAACAATATGTATACCACGCTTGCCGGAATAATCAGCTCGATACTCGGAATGGCGTCCTGCGCGGCGATTATCACCGTTATATCGCCCTGGATATTGGTTACGGTTATCATCGAAGCGGCAATCTATTACCTTTTCAGCTGTGCCAACATGAAGTACGCCCGCGACCATGCCGACGAAAACGCTGATGTAAACAGGCGAAAAGGCTACATAGCTGGATTCTCCTCTAACTTTGAATACGCAAAGGACATCAAAATTTACGGTATGCGCGGTTGGATAGACGATATGTTCAAGCAGTTTCAGTCGGAGTCGTTAAGACTGTATAAAAACGAGCAGACCCGCTGGTGCGCTCAGAGGGTGACAGGAGTGCTTCTTTACACCGTCCGTCACGGCATATCCTACCTTTTCCTTACCGCAATGCTGTTCGACGGCAAAATCACCCCCGGCGACTTTGTGTTCATGCTTTCGGCGGTGGGAAATCTTGCGACCGATTTAAGCCGGATTTTATGGTCGTTCAACACCCTTTACGACTATTCGCGGAGAATGGGCTGGTATCGTGAATACTTCGACATTCCGGAGAGGTTTAACCACGGCGAGGGCGAGCCGATACCCACCCGAGCAAATATGCCCATGGATATTGAATTTAAGGACGTAAGCTTTAAATACCCCTCGGCGGATGGCGAAAAGTATGCCTTAAAGCACGTCAATCTAAAGATAAAAGCTGGCGAAAAGCTGGCAATTGTGGGCAGAAACGGCGCGGGCAAGACCACCCTTGTAAAGCTTTTGTGCGGGCTTTACTATCCATCAGAGGGCGGAATATTCCTCGGCGGAACGGATATCGAGAAATTCAATGTAGATGAGTACTACTCGCTTATCTCGGCGGTCTTTCAGGATATCAACATAATCCCGCTGACAATAGCGCAATTCGTCGCCGCGACGGATATCGACGAGGATGTTGACCGCGGCAGGGCAATGAAGTGTCTTGAATTGGCAGGTCTTGGGGACAAAATCAAAGAGCTTGAAAAGGGCATGGATTCGCGGCTTATGAAGGGTATATATGATGATTCTATAGACCTTTCCGGCGGCGAAAAGCAGAAGCTTATGCTTGCCCGCGCTCTCTATAAAAACGCTGGAATCGTTGTTTTGGACGAGCCGACAGCCGCTTTAGACCCGATTGCCGAAAACGAGCTTTATTTGAAGTACAATATGCTTACCAAAGGCACGACCTCGCTATACATCTCCCACCGCCTTGCTTCAACCCGCTTCTGCGACAGGATAATCTATATCGAGGACGGCGAAATAGCCGAGTGCGGAACTCATGACGAGCTGATGGCAATGAACGGCAAATATGCATATATGTATGGTCTGCAATCCAGATACTACAGCGAAAATGTAAATGTAAGGGAGGCGGAGGCATGAATAAGTATAAGGACAGTCCCAACATAAGGGCGCTGAAATATTTGTACGGACTTTATCCCAAATATTTCAGAATGAGCATATTCAACCGAACCGTCGAATCGATTCTGCCCTACTTTGGAATATATATGTCCGCCGAGATAGTAAATGAGCTTGTCGGCGGCAGAGACCCCAAAAGAGTACTCCTGCTTGTTATAATCACCCTTGCGGGAAATTTCGTAATAGATGTATTCGGCAACATCTCCGACCACATCTGTAATATATACGCTCATTCATGGCACGACGCCGAGGCGGCTTGTTTCAACGACAAAACCCTTTCGCTTGACTACAGCGACCTTGAAGAGCCGTCGGTAAGGCAGCTTCGGCGGAAGATAATTGAATCCTCATGGATATCAGACCATGGAATTAACAGCCTGAGGAACAGCTTTTTCAACCTGTTTTCGTCCGCCGCCGACATTGTAATCGCGCTTATTTTCAGCCTTGGCATGGTTATAAGCATATTGGCAAACGGACTTAAGCCCGTGCCGGTGATCTGCCTTATGGTGTTCATTGCCGCCGCGGTCGGTCAGACCTTGTATGCAAAGGCGAGAGCCAAAAAGATGTCTGCTCTGTGGAAAGAAGCCTCGGATAACATGATGAACGACAACCGCATAGAAAGCGAAATGCATTCCTACAACATGGGCAAGGACGTAAGAATTTACAACCTTAAGGGCTTCTACCGCAGAATAGGTGAAAAGCTTACAAACGACCTGCTCAGCTTATACACCAGAATCACCTCAAAGCAGTTTAAGCTGAGCGTACCCGAATCCGGCATAGGCTTTTTAAATGACTGCGCCCTATACCTCGCCACAGCGCTTTCTGCCGCCGCGGGTGCATTCGGGGCGGGAGATATCGTTAAATATGTCAGCGCGATAAACAGGCTTTCAACAAGCATAGGCTATCTGTTCCAGCACGTTAACGACATCAAGGCGAACACGCCGTTTATCGAGGATTATCTTGCCTATCTCGACATCCCCAGAAAGATGTATCAAGGCACGCTTCCGATAGAAAAGCGCGCCTTCTGTGAGGGCGGCGACTACAACTACAAGATAGAATTTAAAGACGTCAGTTTTAAATACCCCGGCTCGGAGGATTACGCTCTGCGTCACTTAAGCGTGACCTTTAACATTGGCGAGCGGCTGGCGGTAGTCGGACGGAACGGCTCGGGCAAAACCACCTTCATAAAGCTTTTGTGCCGCCTGTACGACCCCACCGAGGGCAGAATCCTGCTTAACGGCGTGGATATCTCCAAGTACGACTACGACGAGTATATGAGAGTGTTTACGGTGGTATTTCAGGACTTCCGGCTGTTCGGCTTTAAGCTTTCGGAGAACGTTGCGGCGGGGCTGGATATCGACGAGGGCAACTGCCGCAGCTGTCTTGAAAACGTAGGCTTTGGGGATAAGCTCGCCGAGCTGCCGGAGGGGCTGGAGACGTATCTATATAAGAATTTCGACAAAAACGGCATAGAGATTTCGGGCGGAGAAGCCCAGAAAATCGCGCTTGCGCGGGCACTTTACAAAAACGCGCCGTTTATCATCTTAGACGAGCCCACAGCCGCGCTTGACCCGATATCCGAGGCGGCGATATACGAGCAGTTCAACGGCATAGTCGGAAACAAGACTGCCGTTTATATCTCGCACAGGCTTTCAAGCTGCCGCTTCTGCGACAGGATCGCGGTGTTTGACAAGGGCAGCATAGTCCAGATAGGCACCCACGACAGCCTTTCGGCAGAGGATGGGCTGTATAAGGAGCTTTGGGCGGCTCAGGCGGCATATTATGTTAAGGAGAGAGATAGGGTTAAGGTGGAGGATATTAGCTGATGATGAAATAAGCCCGCAGGGAGGAGACTCCTTGCGGGCTGTTGCTTATATGTCTTTGGTTGTTTTCAGTGATTTTATTAACATTCGCTTTATTTCTTCTGCCAAGCTGAGCATAGAGTCGTAATCATACTCGAAAATGCCGGTTCGCTTTAAAAGTGTAAGCCAGTATATGCTTTCGCCGGTTTCTTTTAACGATATATGAAGCTTAGAAACAAAATCCGCGCGGCTGTTGCCGTAAATCGCTTCATTCAGATTAGCACCAATGCTTGTAGCAGAGCGAAGAAGCTGCTTCGCGATTGTAGTATCCCGTCGAGATTTTGATATTGCTTCGTAAAATAATACGACAGAGGTAGCTAGGTCGAGAGACTTGCTGAGCAAAGGACTGTCCATATATCATACTCTCCTTTAATATAGTGTACCGTACAAACCAGCGAGCCGCGAAGCGGCGGCGTCCAGCGGCGAAGCCGATAAAGATCCGTCGGCGAAGCCG
>ENA-UOOC01000509-UOOC01000509.1-human-gut-metagenome-genome-assembly--contig:-C48old-NODE-509-length-38839-cov-4.866749_pt1 | contig 38839 bp, 28 predicted proteins | sample MGYA00242469_ERZ724016 | MGnify/ENA metagenome assembly ERZ724016 | reverse complement strand
TTTCCGTTGTGCAAAGTAGTCAACAATTTGTTTGCGGACACGGTAACTGATAGTCATAAACACACCTCGCGAGAGTCTCAGTGTGTCGCATTTGTGGGGGTCAGTTCATTTTCGGGGGTCAATTTAAAGGACGCTTGACAGCTTGTGCGCTTCAAAGAAAAGTGCGGGAAACGCATCGGGGGAGGCCATTGTTCTGCATCACGGCGAAATTAAACGGCAGGACGATGTGTGGTATCTGCCGTACTACATGGCAACGCTGCTTTGAGTCGAAAAGTCGAACGATCCGAAAGGTCGGCGTAAAATTTGCGTCAAATTCTTTAGCCCAAAAATTTCGAAGCCGTGCTCTTTTTTCTCAGGAAGAGGAAAAGAGCGTGGCCGTTTTTTGTTTTGGGCCGCTTTGAATCTTTGACGAAATTGGTGCCCATATGACTGCTTGCACTGCTGCACGCCCGCGCGTTATGGTCGATATGTCGGCCACGTTGATTCACCACGGCCACGTTCGGCTTCTGAAAAAAGCAGCCGAGATCGGTGATGTCGTGGTGGTGTTGACCACGGACGACGAAATCAAAAAGAAGAAAGGCTACACGCCGGAATTGAGCTTCGAAGAGCGCAAGGAAATTTTGGAGAGCATCCGCTACGTGAAGGAAGTGGTGGCTGGTCCCTGGCTCATCACCGACGAATTCATGGATAGCGTCAATTGCGACCTTTTGGTGCACGGCGCCGACAATGTCAATCATGTGCGCCCGGAGCGCCTCGTCATTTTCCCGCGTACCGAAGGTGTGAGCAGCTCCACGCTGCGTGAGCGCGTGCTCGATTGCCTCATTCAGATGAATATCGACAGCAAGAAAGGCAATACGGGCGACAAGGTGGCTCGCTTCATGATTGAACTCATCAAAAAAGAGTTCCGACTCGAATAATTGCCGATGCAACGAAGACGCAGCCTTGCGGCTTTGCTGACTTTGCCCCTGGTTTCGGCTGCGCCTCTGTGTGCGGCTGAGGCAAGGCGTCGTATCACGGTCTACACGGCTGTGGAGCCCGAGTGGCTTGCTGTTTATCGCAATGCCTTTGCCGCCGTTCGTCCCGATATCGAAATCACTTATGTGAGAGCTTCGGGCGGGCCGATTTGTGCACGCCTTCTTGCGGAAAAAGACCGCGTGCAGGCCGATGCCGTGTTGGGCGTCTCGGCGATCGCCCTGGAAAATCTTCGCGCCAAGGGGGTTCTTGAACCGTACGCTCCCAAGGAAGTTGAAAAGCTCAATCCCAAGATGGTTGAAAAAGACAACCATTGGTTTGGGATTAACGCCTGGGGTGGGTCGGTGTGCGTCAACACGGATCTTCTCCGGAAAAAAGGACTTTCGATGCCGCAAAGCTGGGCCGATTTGCTGCGGCCTGAGTTTGAGGATCAGATCGTCATGCCCAACCCGAGAGCTTCGAGTACAGGGCTGATGTTTCTTCACGGTTTTGTGCAGGGGTTTGGCGAGGAAAAGGGCTGGGAAGTGATTGAAAAACTGCACGCCAACATGCTTTTTTATGCGGCAAGCGGTGCCAGGCCGGCCGCCATGGCGGCGCAGGGAGAAATTCCCATCGGACTGAGCGCTGCGGCTTTTCTCAAGCCTTTTTTGAAGTACAAAACGCCTGTCACGGTCGTCCAACCCGAAGAGGGAATCGCTTGGGATGCGGAAGCCTGTGCGCTGCCGCGCGGTTGTCCGCACCCGCAAGAAGCCAAAGCTTTTCTCGACTTTTGTGCAAGTCCTGCCGTCGGCGAAATTGCGGCCGCTTTCAGCGGCATTGCGGCACGCAAAGGTTTCAGCACCGAAGAGGGAAAACGCATTGCCGAGCGTTTTTTGCCGATGGATTTTGCCCGTGCGGCAAGGGATAAAGAGGCGATGCTGACGCGCTGGCATGCACTTGCAACACGCTAAAGAAAAGGATGAGACAAGGATGACCGAACGCCAAGCCGCCGGTCTGCAGCTTAGAGCCATCACCAAGAGGTACGGCGAGCAGACGGCTCTGCATGAAACAACGCTCAAGATTCCGGCGGGACGCTTTACGTCCATCTTGGGGCCGTCGGGCTGCGGCAAGAGCACGACCTTGATGCTCATTGCCGGGCTGGAAACGCCCACTTCCGGTTGTGTATTGGTCGATGGTGAAGATGTGACGAATACGCCCGTGGAAGCACGCGGCATCGGCATTGTTTTTCAAAATTACGCGCTTTTTCCCAATCTCACCGTCAAGGAAAACATTCTCTACGGACTGAGAGCAAGAAAAGCGACAGATGCGGAACAGAGCTCGCGCTTGGCTGAAATGCTGGAGCTGACGTATCTCACGGATCTGGCCGATCGGTACCCGGCCGAGCTTTCCGGCGGTCAGCAGCAGCGCGTGGCGATTGCCCGAGCTCTGGCGCCTCGACCTCGTTTGTTGTTGCTCGATGAACCCTTGTCTGCGCTTGACGCCTGGTCCCGAGCGTCCATCGGCGAGCAACTCAGGGCCATTCAGGAAGCCTCCGGTGTGACGACCGTGATGGTGACGCACGACCGACAGGAAGCGCTGTCGCTGTCGGATTATGTGGTGGTGATGAATGCCGGCCATGTCGAGCAGGCCGACGCCCCCAACGAAATTTACGACCGGCCAGCAAGCGAATTTGTGGCCACATTTGTGGGCGGCATGAATATCGTACGCATGCCTTTGATTCGGGAAGGGGCGGCAACGGGTCTGCGCTATGCCGACGTGAAGCTGCACCGAGCCACGGAAGCGGCGCTCGCGCGTCCCTACACATTTGTCGGAAAAGTTCAGGCCGTGCAATTCATGGGCGACACGGTGCGCGTCAAGGTGCTGATGAATGACTTTCAGACAACCATCACGGCTGACGCATTGCGCATCAATACGGATCGGTCGGTGTTTGCGCTGCACTCACTCATTGCCGTTGAATTGCCGGAAAGCGCCTGGCGCACATGGGGCGCACAATGACGGTCATCGGCTCGAAAACCGAGGCGTTTCCCCAACTGCTTCTCGGAGGGCTTGCGGCACTCTTGGCTGCGGGGCTTCTCTGGCCGCTTGCCGAGCTCGCGATTCTTGTCGCGGACGAAGGCGCGGGAGCGGCAGCGTTTTTGACGCCCTATAACCTTCGCGCTGTCGGCAACACCATTGCCATGGGTGCTGCCGTTGCCTTGACGGCGACTGTGCTGGGCTTTGCGGTGGCCTATGCCATCACGGTGACGCGCTCTTTCGGTCGAGGTGCGCTCAAAGTGCTTTTTCTGGCTCCCTTGTTTGCGCCCTCCATCATGCCTGCCATCGGACTCATCTACTTGGTGGGCAGCAACGGCTTGCTTCTCAATCTGGATCTTTACGGTCCCTTGGGTGTTTTTCTGGCGGGACTTGTTTTTGCGCTGCCGCATACGGTGATGCAGCTGCGGCTCAATTTGGCAACCTTGGACGTCAAACTTTTGGCGGCAGCAAGAAGCCTCGGTGCCGGTCCCGGGCGACGCTTTGCCACCGTGACGCTGGTGCACGCGCGAGCGGGGCTCGCCAACGCGTTCATGATCGCCTTCATTTTGACGATCACGGACTTCGGTGTGCCAAAGATGCTCGCGGGTGACTTTCCGATGCTGGCCACCGAAATTTATGCGTTGGCGGTGGGCGAGCAGAACTTTGCCGCGGCGGGTCTCCTCAGTCTGGGGCTTCTGATTCCGGCACTTTTGGCGCTGCAGGTGACCCGACGCTTTTCGCAGAGGCAAACGAAGGCCGTGTTTCAAATCAAAGACCCCGATCCGTCACCGGTGCGCGACGCCGTGGCCGGCATTTTGGCCTGGTGTGTGGTCGGTGCCGAATTACTGGTGATCGGCGTGGTGATCTACGGCTCCTTCATTACGTTTTGGCCGTACGAGACGCAACTTACTTTGGCCAATTACGCCTTCAAAAACTCCGCCTACGGCATCAGTCCTTGGCTGCATTCTCTGACCGTGAGTTTTGCCGTGGCTGTTCTGGGAACCGGTTTGGCCTGGATCGGCGCCTATCTGACGGTTCGTATGCCTCAGATGCCTGGACTGTTGAGAACGGGTTACGACAAACTGGCTTTGCTGCCCGTCTGCATTCCCGGAACGGTGCTTGGTTTGGCTTGGGCAATGACATTTTCCGGTACGGCGTTGTTTAGCGGCGCTCTGGGCAGTCTGCTTTTGGTGATTGCCAACACGACGATTCATCTTTGGAGCGTGCCGCATATCACGGCCAAGGCTGGCTTAAGCGCCATGAACGCTCGGTATGAAACCGTCGGCGAAACGCTCGGCGCCAAGCGACTGACAACGATCGCGCGCGTGATTGTGCCTTTGAGCCGCGCCGAACTTTGCGATATCTTCTCCTACCTTTTTGCCTCGGCGGTAACGACGATCTCGGCGGTGGTGTTCCTTTATACCCCTTCGAGCATAGTGGCGGCCGTGGCAGCCATTGACATGATTGACAGCGGCTTTATCAGTGAGGGTGCTGCCATGTCGTGCTTGATTTTTGTTTGTGCGTTGGCGGTGCGCGCGGCGGCGCTTTTGGCTTCCGGCACCGCACTTGCCAACCGAGCTTCCCGATAACGACCATGCGACGCACGCTTCCCATTACGTTCGTTATTTTGAGTGTCCTGCTCGAACCGCAGGCCGCACACGCCTATCTTGATCCCGGTACGGGCAGCATGCTGCTTTCCGTCTTCGTGGGCTTGATTTCGGGCGTTTACTTTGTGATCCGCAAGCTTCCCTCGACGCTCAGAAGTCTTTTTTTCAGACTCACCGGCAAAACGGATGCGCTCAAACACAACACATTGACGTTTTATGCCGAAAGTGCGGCGTACTGGTCGACGTTCAAGCCGATTTTGGTTGCGCTTGAGAAACTTGGCGTGCAGAGCTCTTATCTCACGAGCGACGAGAAAGATCCGGTCTTTGCATCCGGCCTTAAGTGCGTGCATCCGCGCTTTATCGGCAAGTCCAACACGGCCTATACGGCCTTGGGCTTTTTACAGACCAAGGTGTTTGTTCTCACGACGCCCGGTATTGACGTTTTGCAGATTCGTCGTTCTCCCGGGGTCGGTCGTTATGTGCATGTGGTGCATGCCGTGGGGGACATTCATACTTACAAGCTTTTTAGTTTCGACTATTACGACGCTGTCTATTGCGCCGGGCCCGGACAGGTCAAAAGCTTGCGTGCGCTGGAGTCGCTGCGCGGCACGCGCCCCAAGGAACTCCCGCAACTCGGATGCCCCTATCTGGACGGCTTGGTGGAGCGTGCTCGCAAAGCCGCACCTCCCGAAGAGGGAACCGTAATTGTGGCGCCAACCTGGGGCCGCAACGGGTTGTTGACGCGCACGGGAGCCATGATTCCGAAGATGCTTGCGCAAGCAGGTTTCCGCGTGATTCTGCGCCCTCACCCGCAAAGCTTTGTGTCCGAACCGGAATTGATGGAGCAATTGGCGCAGGAACTTTCTTCCTTTGACAACGTTCAATGGGATCGGCACCCCGACGGCTTTGCGTCGCTCTCGCGTGCTCAGCTGATGGTAAGCGACATTTCGGGCGTGATTTTTGACTTTGCTTTCGTGTTTTTGCGTCCGGTCGTGAGCGTTGGTGCCGGTCCTTTGAAGGACGGTTTTGAAGCCTGGGAAATTCCGCACGAAGCCTGGGAGATGAGTGCGCTTGATACGCTGGGTAAACGCATCTTGCCGGGCGATGAGAAAACCGTGGTTGATGTCGTACGCTTTTTGCTTGCTTCCGGAGAGCGTGCACGCGAAAAGATCCTTGCCTTGCGCGAGCAAAATGTCGTTAATTTCGGAGACGCGGGGATGCCGATTGCCAAAGCACTGATTGCCGAGGTTGAACGACTCAAGACTCAATCAACGCGCAAAGCGCAGACCAAAAAGGAGCCGTAAGCGATGTTGGATTTCATTTACACGCTTCTGATTGCGCCGCTCGAATACTGGATGCATGCGGCCTTGGTCTGGGGTTATTCTCACACCGAGGCTTGGGGGCCAGCCATCGTCGTGATGAGTCTGGCCGTCAACATCGTGATTCTGCCCATCTACATCAAGGCCGAAAAGTGGCAGGAAGGCGAACGCGCGCTTCGTAAGAGCTTTGAAGACAAGGAAGCCATGATCAAGCGCACCTTCAAAGGACAGGAGCGCTTTGCCATGATTTCGACGATGCACCGGCAGGCGGGCTATTCGCCCTTTTTGTCGCTGCGCTCGTCGCTGGGCTTTTTCCTGCAGATTCCGTTCTTCTTTGCGGCGTATCACTTCCTGTCGCACTTTGAGCCCCTGGCGGGGGTGTCCTTTCTGGGCATTGCCGACTTGTCCAAGCCCGACGCCATGATTCGTCTCGGCGCGTTTTCCGTCAATGTGCTGCCGATACTCATGACCGTCATCAATCTGGCAAGCGCTCTCGTTTACACGCACAACATGACGCGTCGCGACAAGATGCAGCTCTACGGCATGGCCGCGGTGTTCCTGGTGCTGCTCTACGATGCGGCTAGCGGCCTGGTGCTTTATTGGACGTGCAACAACATCTTTTCGCTGGGCAAAAACATCGTCTACAGTCTGCTTGAGCGTGTGCAAAAACCTGCGGCGGCAGTCTTTGCCGTTGTACGCAGCCGCTTGGCGCGAGGCTCTGCCGAAACATTCCCGGGAGGGGCTCTCTACGGCGTGCCACTGATGCTCTGGGCTGTCGCCGTCTTGCTGGCGCTTTTGTCTTCCAATCAGGCGACTTTTGTGCCGGAAGGCATCAAAAACGCCGTGTCGCTGTTGTCTGACTTTGCCTACATCGCCAGCATTGCCGCGGCTATTGTCCTGGCCGTGAAGCTTCGTCTTTGGAAGAACCACTGGGTGATTCTGCTGTTGACGATTTTTGTGGCTTACTACAGTCTGCGCGTTTGGGGAAAGTGGTACTTCGTCGGAGCCAATCGCAAGAGCTTTGCCTTGAGCGCCGGTTTTCTCTTCCTGATCCCTGCGTTGGGAGTATTGCACGCCGGCGTTGATCTGCGTCGGTTCCTCTACAGCGAAGCGCACAGTGCGCGTTCCACCAAGCCGGCCGAAACGCTGCTTGCGCCGGCGGGTATCTGGATCACGCTGCTGTTGGCGGCCTATCTGCCGGTTCAGGCCTATTGCACGGCCGTGGAGATTTTTTCAACGCCCGACGTGGTGCTCGCAAAGTCGCTTTTGTGGTGCGCCGGCATCGGTGTTGCCGTGTGGATTTTTGCTTTTTTGGCAAGTCTTTCCGGAGCACGAAATTTTGCGGGCTATTTCCTGGGGGCGGTGACGCTTCTTTTTACCGTTTACGCATTCTTGCTTCCGCTAGATACGGGGACGATCGACGCCTTCCAGATCAGCAATCCGGCGGCGCTTTTCCGCTCTGCCAATCTCTTTACCGACTTTGCCGTGATTGCCGCGGTGTTCGGGGCGTACGTCTGGCTCATTCGTACCGGGCATACGATTTGGATCAAGAGTGTCTTTGTGCTGTGCATTGTGGGCTCGCTCATCAACGGGTCTTACCTTTTGTGGCAGAGCCGAGGTCAATGGCACAGCGGTGCAGCGCAGCGGGAAACGGCTGCCGACGAGATCCCGGACTATAACGATCGACTCTTCGGTTTTTCCAAGACAGGAGAAAACATTGTTGTTGTCATGATGGATGCCTTTACGGGCACCCATATGGAACGGATCCTCAAAGATGCTCCGGAACTCAGGCATGATCTGGAAGGTTTTGTGTGGTATCCCGATACGCTTGCGGCAGGCCCTTCGACCAATGCCGGCATCGCTTCCATTTTGTGCGGTTACGATTGCACGCCGGTTGCCATCAATGCGCAGGGTAGCGACCCCGTTGTCGAAAAAATCAATCGGGGGTACGCCAAGTTTGTCAATCGTCTGGGCGAGAGTTGGGATGTGGCTTTGTACGAGCGCAATTGGCTCGAAGAGATGCGTTTGCGCAAGTACACCAACCACGATGTGTTGGGACTTCGTTATCTGAGCGACGCCTATACCGATCGCTATATCGAACGCAACAATCTCAAGATCGGCCGAGGCAATACCGACGAGTTCTTGCTTGCCGTTTCGGTTTATTCCGCGGTGCCGTGGAGTGCCAAAAATCAGATTTATCGCAACGGCCGTTGGTTTGAAAGTTTCCTCGGAGATAAGAACGAGGTACTGGTGCTCAGAGCTCTCAAGGATTGGGCGCTTTTTGATCAGTTGCCTGAATTGTCCAACGCCAAGGCGCAAAAGAACACGTTCAAGTTCATCGACACGGAACTTACGCACACGCCGTGGTTCATGGATCCGGGCGTGTGCCGCATTGTCTCCAATCCCAAACGGGAGATCGGGGCCGATGGCGTGCCGTTGGCGCATTTGGCCACAGAAACGTGCGCACTCAAAGCGCTTGCCCGCTGGTTTGATTGGATGAAAAAAGAAGGCGTTTGGGACAACACGACGGTGGTTCTCGCAAGCGACCATTCTGCCGGCGACGATCCCGCCTATAGCAAACTTTTCAATGATACCGGCATGGGACGGGAGCCGACGCGATCCAATGCTTTGCTCATGATTAAAAAGGCCGGTCAAACAGGGGAATTCAAGACGGATGCAACGCCGATGACCGCAGCCAAAGCGGCGTCGCTTTGGACGGGGGTTGAGCCGCCGTTGCCGCGCGTCTTCATTTCGGGGAAGTCTCGCGGAGAAGGTTATCTGATCGAGCAGCTCTGGCAGGTTGAGGGCAGTATGTTTGACGCCAAGAACTGGACGGAAAAGAAACCGTAAGGAGATTGATGATGTCGTGCACCGGAATCGTGTCACGAGGTAAGTCCGCCTTTGTCGACGGTTTTGAATTATTTGATGTCAAACTATTAAATGACATCACGTTGCGCGTAGCCATGGGAGGCGGAGGAGACAAGACGCCGCTACTGATGGTGCATGGGCATCCGCATACGCATGTGATCTGGCGTAAAGTAGCCCCGGCGATGGCACAAGATCGCAAGGTCATCCTGGTGGATCTGCGCGGCTACGGCGATTCCACGAAGCCGGAGAGTACGCCCGATCACCGTCCCTACAGCAAGCGAGAAATGGCGCGCGACCTGCAATTGTTGCTTCAGTCTCTTGGGATTGAACAATGTGACTTCGTAGGACATGACCGAGGCGGACGTGTGGGGCATCGTTTTGCGCTTGATTGGCCCGAGCTGGTGCGCAAGGCCGTTTTCATCGATATTGCGCCGACGGCTACGATGTACGAACGCACTGACAAGGAGTTTGCCTCGCGCTATTTCTGGTGGTTCTTCCTGATTCAGCCAGAACCGTTCCCGGAAAAGCTCATCAACTTTGATCCGGAATACTTCCTGCGGCACCATATCAAAGGTCAGCTCAAGATTGAGGGGACCCTTAAAGAAAATGTTTTCCAAGAATATCTGCGCAGCTACCGTAATCCGGAAACGATTCACGCCATCTGCGAGGACTACCGTGCCGCCGCAACGATTGATCTTGCCGACGACAAAGCTGATGCGGACAAACGCATTGAAGCGCCTTTGCATCTGCTCTGGGGCGCGCGCGGCACGGTCGGCAAGCTTTATGACGTTGTGCAGACGTGGCGCGATAAGGCGACTGTTGTGACGGTACGAGCTCTTGACTGCGGTCATTCGCCGCAGGAAGAGTGTCCGCAGGAGTTTTTGAGAGAAATCAGACTGTTTTTAGATGGTAAAGAGTAGAGATTGACGATATGGCGAGATTTCATGAACTGATCACAGGATTTCATAGCTTTCGCAACGAATACCTGCTCAGGGACAAAGAGTTTTTCGAGCAGCTGGCACACGGTCAGAGTCCCAAAACGCTCGTCATTGCCTGCTGCGATTCGAGAACCGATCCGGCCATCATTCTCGGATGCAAGCCCGGCGACCTGTTCGTGGTCCGCAGCATCGCCGCCATTGTTCCGGACAAGGACTCCGCTGGCGAACACGACGCGGTGATCGCGGCCATCGAATACGGCATCAAGCATCTTCAGGTGCATGACATCGTCGTGATGGGACACTCCAATTGCGGCGGTATTCACGGATTGCTCAATCCGGAAAAAATTCGCTCGGAAGAATTCATCTCGCGTTGGGTGTCGCTGGCGCTTCCTGCCGTTCGGCGCATTGACCACGAAAATCCCGGAATTGACTCACGCATGCGTTGCCGCCTGTGCGAGGAGGGGGCTGTACTGCTGTCGATCGAAAACTTGCTCTCGTACGACTGGGTACATGAGCCGGTACAGGCCGGGCGCCTGTGTCTGCACGCCGTTTACTATGACCTTGGACGCGCTTGTCTTGCCTTGTGGAATAGCGAAACGGAAGATTTCGAAGAGGTTCAGGCCTTGCGTTCTGCGTAATCTCGAAAACCTAAAAAATCACAAAATTTGTGATTTTGCGCAACATCGGTATTTGCAATAACATCTTTATTAAAATAAAAAATCAATAAAAATCAAAAGGATAAAAAATTAATAGTCTTGATTTTTGCAAAATATCTTGACTGCAAAACGGCAAGAGAGTAGAGTGACCTGAACTTTCAAAAACTTGCTTTTTGCAAGTAGAGATCAGTTTCAATACAGGGAGTTTTGCAAATGTCGAGCGACAATCGGATCATTATTTTTGATACCACGCTTCGCGATGGTGAACAGGCGCTGCCGCAGAGTCTTTCGGCGCGTCAGAAGCTGCAGATTGCGTTGGCGCTCGAAGAGCTCGGCGTCGACGTTTTGGAAGCCGGTTTCCCGATCTCTTCCAAGGGTGACTTTGAAAGCGTTTCCCAGATTGCCGCCACACTGAAAAAGACGATCCCCTGCGGTTTGTCGCGCTGCGTTGCCAAGGACATTGAAGCGGCCGGCGAAGCACTTCGCGTCGCGGAACGCTTCCGCATCCACACCTTCATTGCCACAAGTACGATCCATGTGCGCGACAAACTGCGCAAGTCGTTTGACGACATCGTCGAAATGGCCAAGGCCTCCGTGAAGCTTGCTCGTAACTACACCGACGACGTGGAATTTTCTTGCGAAGACGCAGGCCGCACCCCGATTGACGAACTGTGCCGCATGGTGGAAGCCGCCATTGATGCGGGCGCCACGACCATCAACATTCCCGATACCGTGGGCTACACACTTCCGACGGAATTCGGCGGCATTATCACCAACATCTTCAACCGTGTTCCCAACATCGACAAAGCTGTGCTCTCAGTTCACTGCCACAACGACTTGGGCATGGCAACGGCCAATTCGCTGACGGCTGTGCAGATGGGCGCGCGTCAGATCGAATGCTGCATGAACGGTTTGGGCGAGCGCGCCGGCAACACGTCGCTGGAAGAAGTGGCCGCTGCTTTGAACGTTCGCAACGGTTACTTCGAAGGTCTCAAGACCGGCATCGTGATGAAGAACATCGCCAGAACGTCTTCGCTCGTTGCCAAGATCTGCCACGAGCCCGTGCCGCCGCACAAGGCCATCGTCGGGTCGAATGCCTTTGCGCACAGCTCCGGCATCCATCAGGACGGCGTGCTCAAGAATCGCCAGACCTACGAAATCCTCACGCCCGAAAGCGTGGGCTTTAAGGGCAACAATATGCGCATGACGGCGCGCTCCGGCCGCCATATGATTCGCACCTGTCTGCAGAATCTCGGCTACACGGAGAAAGACTACGATCTTGACGATATTTACGCCCGCTTCCTGAAGCTTGCCGACAAGAAGGGGCAGGTGTTTGACTATGACCTTGAATCTCTGGTGTTCTTCACCAAGCAGGGCGTAAACGATGACGATACGTATCGCCTTGATCGCCTCAATGTGATGAGCGGCAGCGGCGACATGACGGCAACGGCCACGGTGAGACTGCAAGTCGGCAAGCGTACCCGTACGGACTCGAGCATCGGCAACGGTCCGGTGGATGCGGTCTACAATTGCATCACGCGTTTGACGGGCGTGCGCTGCAAGCTCACGAGCTTTGAAATCACGGCCAACGGTGCCGGCATGGACGCCCTCGGTCAGGTCAACATCACTGTCGATTACAACGGACGCGTTTTCCACGGCATGGGCTTGTCGACCGACGTGATCGAATCGGCCGCATTGGCTCTGCTTCACGCCATCAACAATATCGAACGCACCAAGCGCATTCAGGAATTGAGAGAACCTCCCAAGAAGATTGACGATCTGGTGGCCGAACACAAGGCCTGATCGAATCTTTCAGCGAGTCAAAGCCGTCGTTTCAGCGGAGAGCCGAAGCGGCGGCTTTTGCTCTCTATTTTTCGAACGGCAGTTTTTTGTCCGAGTCAAGTTCGTCGGTGGATAGGCCCAGGAAAAGTGGCTGATAGCTTTCGAGGGCCGGATTGAAGGACAGAAAGACGCGTGCTTTATCTTTCAATGCCGAGAGGTGAATTTTGGCCGGATTGCGCTTGATTTCCGCAAAACAGACGGTTTGGTTGAGATCGTCGATCGCCACGCAGTCAATTTCGTTGGCGCCATTGCGATCCCACCAGGGCCCAACCTGTGTAAACAGGCCGAGGTTGCGGAAATGACGACGGTACAACCTTTCGAGCACGCGACCGGACCAATTCGGATAATCGCGCAGAATCAACTGACGGATGGCTTTCGTATTGTGGCTCTGCAGAATGCGTTGATTGGGTAGGATAAAGGTAAACCAGAAATCCAACAGTTCGTCGTTGAGTTCATATGCAACGCGTTGACGCTTGGCGCCGTTTTGCCCAACCGGTTCCAGAGACTCGATCAGACCGTACTCGTGCTGAAGCTGATACAAATGCGCCGATACGTCTATTGAGAAGGTGCTGATAAGTTCGGCGCGTTTGTTCTTACCGGCGGCAATGCGTCGAAGGATCTCGTGGTAGGTTTGTGCGGAGCCTTTGAATTCGGAGGCGAGCATGAGCTGAGCTTCGGAAAGCCAGACGGAATTTTCTTCGACGCCTAAGTGCAGCATATCCTGTAGCGTAAAGGCGCCCATCGGCAAAAAGTTCTGAATGTATTGCGCAACACCGCCGGTGAAGGCGTACAGCGCCAAAAGGTCGTCACCGCTGAAGTTCGGACAGTAGCTCCTGAAAATGGTTTTGACGAGATCGGGCAGGAACGGCTCAACGTGAAGCACGGCGTTGTTGCGGGCAAAAAGTGGTGCTTGACCGTTCTCGAAGATTTCGCGCATAGAGCTTGCAACGGAGCCGCAGACAACAAGAAGCAACTGCATTTTTTCGTGGTGCAAATCCCAGAGCTTTTGCAAAGTGCCGTAGAAACTCGGCTCAACGCGACCGAAGTTCTGGAATTCGTCGAACACCAAAGTGACAGGACGTTGCTTTGCCACTTCGAAAACTTCCAGCAACGCATCTTCGAAGTTGAGAAAACGCCGAGGACGGGGCCAACCGAAGCATTCTCGCAGGCTTTCTGAAAAATCTTCGAGATTCGACGCGGCATTCAGGTGAGGATTGATGTAGGCGTAGATTGTCGGCATGTCCTCGCTAGACGGCAGCGCCTCCAGGATGAGACGAGTTTTGCCGACGCGTCGCCTGCCGGAAACAACGACAAAACGACTGATGGCTTTATCCCTGACGACGGAGCGGAGCCGTTGCAGTTGAAGGAGCTCGCGTTTGCGGCCGAAAAACGTATTTTTGGAAATAGCAGGCATCCGACACCTAAAAATAATGCGCAATATTATTACGCGTAATATTATTACGCAATTTAGCTCAACAGCAAGATAACCATACCGAAGCCTCGTCAGAATTCAAACGAATAGAGCAAATCAAGCGCTTGATCCACGCCGCTGACGGCCTCTACATAGAGCCTGGGAATGACGCGGTAACGAAGCGTGAGCGTGGCAAGCGAATCGAAAATCCCGACGCCGTACTTCACTTTGAGGCCCGGCAGCACGTAGCCAGAGACCACCAGCTGCGAGCTGTCGCCGACGCCCTCGGTTTCAAATCCGAGGCCGCTGATGCCGACTGCGTCGCCAAGCGATTCGAACACATGACTGCCTTGACTCAGGCCAAGGTTAATGAGGGCGGAGGTAATCATGGTGTTGTCCGAGTCGCCGGAAGGATCAAGACCTTCACCGCGGATCAGATAGCTCAAAGCTTCGGTCTCGGATTTGGCAGGGTCGGTGAAGACGGCGACCTGCGGAGAATCAACCGAGCCAGTCACACGAATACCTGCAATCACATCATCGGCCGTGCGATCCGGGTTGCGAATGGCTTCCAGGTCAAGAAGAGGATTGGCCACAGCCCCCACGAAATGGAATTCACCTCGGCGAACGAGTAAGTCTTGTCCGTAAGCCTTGAAGCTACCGGTTGGAACGCTGATTTGACCGGTTAAACCGAGTGTTCCATTGTCCTGAATCACATTGAGGTTTCCGGTGAGTCTGGCCTTAAGGCCCATGGCTTCAACACGAACATCATCTCCGATGTGAATGCGAAGATTGCTTTCTATGGGTATGGGCTTGCCGGCCGCTTTTTTCTTGGCACGAGGACGGTCCAGACGAACAACATCGTCGGAAACGTCAACTGCAGAAGCCGGTAGTTTGCTGACGGAAACTTTAGCCCAGGGAATCGAAATGGCGCCGTCAAGCTTAATCAGATCGCTGCTTGCCTCGCAGGTCACATCGGTTGTGAGGTCAAACTCAATGTCAGGAGGTAAGGTCACGCGCAAATTGCTTCCTTTGGTGGTCACGATCGCTTTGCCTTCACCGATAGTGCGCCAATCGGCTGATCCGTTAAGAGCGACTTCACCCTGAGGTGTTTTAAGGTGCCCTTCGAGGGTGGAGGAGTTGCCGTTGAAGGTCAGTTTGATGTCGCTGGGCAACATTTCGAAGGGAAGCTTAGTTGAGTCAAGCTTGGCATTAAAAAGTCCGGTTCGTCCATAAATCAGAGGTTCTTCCAGCGTTCCCGCAAAGCGCAAATTGCCGAACCATTGACCTTCGGCGGATTCACCCGGTGAGAGGAAGGAGTTGACGAGGGTGGCGTCCACTGCGACAAACTTCAGTGTTCCGTCGACGGTGCGGGTGTTGAAGAGGTCGCTCATGCGAAGTGAACCTTCAATGTCGCCGTTATCTTTGATGTCAATCTTCCAGTTGCCTTCGATGCTGTCTTTAGCGTTGGCAAAGCTGAGTTGAACGGAATTGAAGCCCACCTTCAGGTCGCTCAGATCCATGCGGTACTTGGTGCTGATGTCCTGAGCTCGTACAGTAACGCGGCCGCGGGGAAGTTCAGAAAGACCTGCCGGCAACGTCACGTCTGCGTTGGCCTTGATGATGCCGTCAGCAACAAAGCGTCCCGGGAAATATTGCTTGATGAAAGCCAGATCGAATTTCGGAAGACCGATCAGAATGCGCAGATCGCTTCGATTTGTGAGATCAATCTTGAGATCGTTTTCCAGACACAGTCGTGCATGAGTGTGAGCCAGGCATGCTTTACTGACATTGGCTCGGTTGAGATCGGGCACGTAAGCCAGGCGCATTGGTTTTTCAAGCGTGACGGGGCCGTAGGCGGTTTTGACTTTGAGTTCGGCAAGCGCGCCCGCCCAATTGCCGAGCATGCGTTCGTAAATGCCGGAGATTTTGGCGTCAACGGAAATGGGTGTGCCTTCCGTGTGCACGGTCAGGTTGTGCCGCAGTTCGTTTCCACGCAATTCAATCGTCGCTTTGCGTATGTCGACGCCTTGCGTCTTGAAGTCGGTAAGCTGCAGTGTCAGTCGACCGGAAACCACGTCGCGCGAACGCATGCGGCCGGTCAGATGGCCGCGCTTAAGTGTTGTGCCGAAATAGTCGATGTTGCGTGCCGTCAGATCGGCGTTGATGACGGGTAGCCGCGTGGTCCCCGTCACGGCCAATGTGCCCTTGACCGAACCGAGCAGGTTGGGATCGACCAAACCGAAATCGGGCGCGTCAATTTTGGTCTTGAAGTCCAGTTCCGGTACGTCTTTGGCAAAGTCTGCCTTACCTGAGAATTCAAACGTGTTGTTGCCGACAGCAAAGTAGAGTTCAGGGGCTTCCACAATGCCGTTGCCGTGAGATTCGACCGCGCCGGTGAGCGCCAACGATTGCCCTCGTAATTCCCCAAGAACCGTGAGATCCTGCAATTTGGCTTTCCATCGTCCGTTTTGTCTTTCTCCCCAGATCACGAAACTGCCGTCCACTGTCAAGGGCGTCTGAGGGAGAACTTCTTTGGTGTTGAGGCCGGAAAGATTTAAAGCAGCGGCGAAACGAACGTTCTTTTCCCAATTGGCTTGCCCGTCAATTTGAACGCGTCCGACGTTGGACAGAATTGAGAAGTCCGTGAGATGGGAGGCGACTTCGGACCCCTTGCCTCGTATGACGACATCCGCTGTGACGCTGTGTTTCTCATCAACGGGATAAAGCGCTTTGGCGGTGGCGTTGAGAGCGTAGTCAACGGCTTTGCCGGAGAGATTGACATCCACGGCGTTGACGATGGCGCCGGAAATTTCCACTTTGTCGGCACGAATCTCTGCTGAAAGAGGCAGGCCGAGCTTTGTCGGAGACGCAGTCAAGACAAAAGAGGCACCTTGTACGCCGGGGACGTTTTCAATACGACCTGAAAGAGAGAGGGTGTCGTTTAAGGAGCCTTGGCCTGAGAGTGTTAAGTTTATGGTTACCGGAGGCTGAGGCTCGGGTTTGGGAAGTAGACCGCGCACGCTGTCGCGCCAACGTTCAATGCGGCGCTTGAGTCGGGCTTGCGCTTTACGTCGCAGCTCGCGTTTTTCTTCTCTCGTGAGTGTTTTGGCGTCAACCTTTTTACGGGGCTCGATTCCTTGAGCTCTGCGCTTGGCTCGGCGTTCTTGCGCGGCTTTGAGCCGTTCGGCACGCACATCTTTTAAGCGCTCGTAAAAGTTTTCGATTTCTTCTGTCGTCGGTTCGGCAATCGTGGGCAGGACTCCCGTCGGGATGGCTTCGCGGGCAACGAGCGCGGACAAATTAAGATCAAGCGTCATTTCGTGCCGTGCGTCCAATCCTAACGTCACGGCGCCTGTGAGTTCGGCGCCCATGGCGCGGGCGGCAATGTTTTCAAGTGCCACGGCCCCGTTTTGGGCAGTGAGCGCAAAGGTAACCGAGTCAACAGTTTGATCGGGGTTGCCCTTGATCGTGAAGTTCGAAAGTTCGAAACGCTTCAGATTTAAATCCAGCGGGAGCTCAATGGCCGGAATCGTCGGCACGATAACTTCTGAAAAAGTGCGCTTAAGGGCTGAGCCGATGGATTCGTCGGAAGGAGGTGTTTCGGCTGACTGAAAACTCGAATCCCGCAAGAGAACGGAATCGATGTCGATGCGGGATTGTGTCCAAACAGCCTGTGTCTGCAGGAGACCCACATTTACTAAATTGCCGTCAATGTCAGCCTGCAAGTTTTTGATCGCCACGCGCTTGACAATCACGGCAATCGGTGTTTTAAACCGCGAGGTCTGTGTTTTGTCAAGCTTTTGAGTAGGCGATTTCGGGACAGGCGTTGAAGCCGACGACGCCATTTCCTGCGTTCGGATTTGCAGCGTGGCTTCAGACAGTTCAAAGGCATTAAGATCCACACGCCGAGACAAGAGCTTGGAGGCGTTCAGGCTCCACGAAACATTTCCGCGAAACGTCAGACCGGGCGCGGTGTACTGCAAATTGTCGGCTTTAAGAGAGAAGGCGGAGCCGCTTAGCGACTCGATTTTCAGGCCCGGTACGGTTTTTTCAAGTGTACCTTTGATGATCTGAAGGCCCGTATCGGTGCCGAGCAAAATTCCGGGCACGGCGGCAAGCACAACCAGCACCGAAGCAGTTCCGATCAGTAGTCGTTTGCCCCATCTCATAATTCAGGCCCCAAACCGATGTAGAACTGGATACCGTTTTCCTCGGAGTCGCCCACCGGTTTTGCAATGTCAAGCTTGATCGGACCGAGAGGCGATTCCCAGCGCACGCCGATGCCTGCGCCTTTTTTCAGGTTGGAAAACTCAAAGTTTGTGTCAGCTCGGCCGATGTCGAAGAAGACGGCTCCCCACCATTTGCCCTTGACGCGCAGCTGGTACTCGATGCTGCCGGTGATCATTTTTGAAGCACCCGTCAGATCGCCGTTTTCATCCTTGGGCGAAATTGATTCGTAGTCGTAGCCGCGAATGCTTCTGTCACCGCCGGCAAAGTAGCGCAGATCCGGCGGAACGTCGTTGAAGTCGCCCGTTTCGATCCATCCGAGGTGAGAGCGCAGCACGAAGCGATGCTTGCGGGCGAACGTACGAATCAAGGTGTATTGCGCTTCAAGCATCAGCGCATCAATGTCCGAACCCCACATTTGGTTGGCATAGCCGATAGTGTAACGCTGAGAGTCGCCCCACTTGGGCATCAGGCCTCCGCGGCTTCGCGTACGCGAGAGTGAAAACTCGGGGTAGACCATCATGGTCTTGTTGTCAAGCGACCCCTGCGTGAAGTCGTCGAGTCGGAACTTCAGCGCAATGCCCTTTTGCCAGCCTTCGTAGAGATCCCAGCGTCGAGTGGCGGCAAAAGTCAGAGAGTCCGCTTTGGTGTCGTTCAAGTCTTCGTGCTTGTATCCTCCGCCGAACATCCAGAACTGCTCCAATGCATTTTCCTCAAGTGGCAGTTTGTAGGTGAGGTCAAGCATTTGCTCAAGCTTGGAGATGTCACCTGCAGCCTCAAGACTATGACCAGAATCATTTAACCATGGCTTTTTCCAGATGAGGCGCCCTCGGGGTCCGACGTCGGTGGAGTACCCGAGTCCTGTTTCCACGGAATTTTTGACTTTGGGCGAGACGCGGGCGTGTACCGGCAACTGCTTGTCATTGCTTTTGCGACCCGCGGTGATGTCGGGGGTCACGACGATGGAATTGAACCAGCCGGTGGCTGAGAGTCTGCGATTGAGTTCGGCAACGTCGTCGGACAAATAGGGTTCGCCGGTTTCAAACGGAACGAGGTTTTGCAGGATCGACTCGCGAATCTGGCTGCCCGTGAAGTCCACATCTCCAAATTTGTAGCGCTCTTTGGGATCGTATACCAACAGCCATTGACCTTCGTTCTTCTCTGCATCGACTAATAATTCGCTTTGAATAAATGTGCCGTCAAAGTGCCCGTACCGCATGGCGGTGCGTTCTACCGCAGCCTTGAAGTCGGTGTATTCGCCGTGGTTGAGCTGCGTGCCGGGCTTGGGTAGTCGACGCTGCAGGCGACGAAAGTGTGAGCGTCGAGTGTTTTTTTCACCTTCAATCGTCAGGGTCGCGTTCGTGATGCGCACAGGTTCACCGAGCTTGACGCGGGCAACGAGCAACGTTTTTTCTTTGCGCGCGGTATTTTTGCTCGCTTTGTCGGAGGTCGGATCGACGTTGGTTTGAGGCTGCGGAGTATTGTCATCAGTTGTCGACGGTTTGTCGGAAGATGCTTGTGCCTGAGTCTGCGCGGAATCGGGTTTGACCCAGCGGTAACGGATTTCGTACTGGTAATAGCCCAACGCTTCAAGCCCTCGGCGGATGGCCTTATCGACCTGAGACCGATAGGTGTGCTTGCGTGGAGGAGAGGCTTTTTCACGAATCGGTGTCAGAAGTGCTTCAACATTGTCCTTGGGCTCTCCTTGCAGACCGTCGACTCTGACATCAAACGACCAGGCCGACAGTGCACATGCGAAGGCCATCACCGAAAGCGTCGTCTTGATGAAGACAGCATGAGGGCGCGGGCTGTACGGGGAGCCGACAACCTGTTTGGCAACAACTCGCATTGACCGATACGACATGCTGCGACCTCAGAAGCTAAAGAAACGACGACACAAGAAGAATTGTGCCCGCAAAAATCCTGAAGTGCTAAATGGCGGTTCAGGAATGGATGGAACATGAATATGAATGAATGCATGTATCTGTCTTTCGGTAAACTAAGACGACACGGAGAAGCGGTGCTCGAGGAGATGATTTTATGGCAATCCTTCGATATCTAACTAAATTAACGGGCCTTCAGGCAGGTGCTGAGCCTGAAGTGCACGAGATTCCACTTGAATCATCTGAACCAACCAATGTCGGGCAGTTGACCGCACGATTGTCTCGAGCTTTGAAAGCTCGACTGACTGAGACAATGAAACAGGAAGGGTTTGACGACATCGATTCGGCGCACGGCGATATTCTCAATGTACTCTACCGGCAGGGGCCGACCAGTATGACGGACTTGGCTCGTCGCTCGCATCGCACGAAAGCAACCGTCACCGTGTTGGTCAAGAAACTCGAAAGTCTTGGTTATGTCCTGCGTTGCGCCAATACGCTTGATGGCCGTTCCTGTCTGGTTGATCTGGCTGATAAAGGGAACGCTTGCCGGCAGAAATTTGAGGCCATTTCCAAGCGCATGGATCAAGCTGTCCGGGGTGCTTTGTCGGTTGATGAGATAGAGACTTTGGAAGATCTTATGCGGAAAATCAGTGCACAACTGGAGAGGGCGGCACACTAAAATTCAAATTTAGTTTGATATCAAATCAAACTATGAAAAAAATCCCAGACGTTTTTAGCGTCCGGGACTTGAATTTGGTGGAGGTGGCGGGAATTGAACCCGCGTCCGAAGCGATTTTTCCGTCGGATCTACATGCTTAGTTCAACAATTTTGAGTTCTTACCGTCTGCCCTGCCGTTAAACGGGCCTTCAGACGGCCAGCCGCTTGGATCTCGAAACGAACGTCACGGCTCCGTTCGTTTCCAGTCACAGTGAAATGACGATGCTGCCGGTTTTACCCGACCTGAGCCTGTAACCACTCAGTGCATCGCTCGCGGCATTAAGCGGCGAGAGCGAAACGCTCGTTGTTGGCGTTTATTTTTTTCTAGTTGTTTATCGAGGAGACTAGACCTCGGCATGCACCGTACGGCGTCCTACACCCCGTCGAAACCGGAACACCCCCGTAAAGGGAGTGCCATTGTATTCGTTTCCATAGAAAAAGGCCATGAAATGGCTGGAAAAATTGCGCGATGTGTGGTTGTTCCAGCGCACCGTTTTGTAACACGGACGAATGTCAATGCACCAAATGGGTGCGCAAGACCGTACAATTTGGTGCGTACATGCCGTGGTTCACGCTCTCAAGAGCTGTTTTACGGGACTGTGAAAATTGGCATGAAATTTGCTTTTGATTGATTGGGCGGTTCGATCCCGCCAAGATCAACAGACAAACCATTTCCGAATCTAGGAGAAATCAATCATGACCTCGCCCGCAGACGTTCTGCAGATGGTTAAAGACAACGATGTCAAGTTCGTTGATTATCGTTTGACCGATACCCGCGGCAAAGAACAGCACATGACCGTGCCTGCCCATCAGCTCACCGAAGACACTTTCGAAGACGGACAGGCCTTTGACGGCTCGTCGATGGCCGGCTGGAAAGGCATTGAAGCGAGCGACATGATTCTGATGCCCGACCCTGAAACGGCCCGCATGGATCCGTTCCGTGAACAGAACACTCTCATTTTGACTTGCGATGTTCTCGAGCCCGATACCGGCAAGGGCTATGCGCGTGATCCCCGTTCTCTTGCACGCCGTGCCGAAAATTATCTCAAGAGCACCGGCATCGGTGACAAGGCTTTCTTTGGTCCCGAACCCGAGTTCTTCATTTTTGACGGCGTGACGTTTGCCAACGAACCCCAGAACACCTTTTTCAAGATTTTCTCCGAAGAAGGTCCGTGGGCAAGCAAGATTGAATACGAAGGCGGTAACCTTGGCCACCGCGCTCCGTTTAAGGGCGGTTACTTCCCGGTTCCGCCGGTTGATACGCTCTCTGACATTCGCGCCGAAATGGTGACGTTGCTTGAACAGCAGGGGGTTCCCTGTGAAGTGCACCACCACGAAGTGGGTGCTGCCGGCCAGTGTGAAATCGGTACGCGTTTTTCCACGCTTGTGCAGCGCGCCGACTGGTTGCAGATCATGAAGTACACGATCTGGAACGTGGCAGCCGCCTATGGCAAGACCGCTACCTTCATGCCCAAGCCCATGTTCGGTGACAACGGTTCCGGTATGCACGTGCACCAGTCCATCTGGAAGGAGGATCAGAACCTCTTTGCCGGCAACGGTTACGCCGGTCTTTCCGAAATAGCCCTCTACTACATCGGCGGCATCATCAAGCACGCTCGAGCCTTGAACGCCTTCACCAACCCGACCACCAACTCCTACAAGCGTTTGGTGCCGGGCTTTGAAGCTCCCGTGAAGCTTGCTTACTCGGCTCGCAACCGTTCGGCTTCGCTGCGCATTCCGCACGTGGCCAGTCCCAAGGCTCGCCGCGTCGAAGTCCGCTTCCCGGATCCGACGGCCAATCCTTATCTCGCCTTCTCGGCGATGTTGATGGCCGGTCTTGACGGCATCCAGAACAAGATTCATCCGGGCGAACCGGCCGACAAGAATCTGTACGACCTGCCGCCGGAAGAAAACGCCAAGATTCCGACGGTTTGCGCCGAACTGAGTCAGGCTCTCGAATACCTCGACAAGGATCGTGAGTTCCTTACCCGCGGCGGCGTTTTCAGCGACGATCTGATTGACGCCTATCTTTCGCTCAAGAGCCACGAGGTGGATCGTTATCGTTGCGCTGTGCATCCGCTCGAATACGAGATGTATTTCGCTTGCTGATGCATAGGCGTCAGACGCCGGCCAAGTGTTCTGATTTCGACCGGCGTTGATTAGGTTTGTCTGTACGGCATCCCGAGGCGAATTTATCTCGGGATGCCCGTGCGACGGTTTCTTAGACGAGTGTCGGCAGGAGTCGCCAAATATGAGCCGAGGCAGCAGCAGTTTTTACGCCCGGCTTCAGGCTGCGGCAGATTTGTTATCCACGGGTGTCGTGGTGCTCGACCGTTATGGCCGTGTGCTGTGGTGCAATACCGCAGCAGAAATGCTGATCGGATGCTCAAGGCGTAATCTCAAAGGCACGGACATCGGACTATTGTTCGCCCATGTGCGTGAGTGGGCAGAGCGTTTTTCCGACAAAGACAAAAAGCTTGTTCCCTATACGGCCGTTACCGAACTGCGCCGTCCCCTAGCTGACCCTGAACCCGTTCAAATCATGCTCTCGAGCATAGCCGAGAGCGAAAGCAGCGTGTTGCTTGAAATCGTTCCCGTGCAAAAGGCGATGGATAGCGTGCGTCAAGAGCAGGAAGCGGGGATGGGGGAGGCAACGCGTTCGCTTTTGCGTAATCTCGCTCATGAAGTGAAAAATCCGCTCGGGGGTATCCGAGGAGCTGCACAGCTTTTGGAAGCCGAGCTTGAAGATCGCGAGCAGCGTGAATACACCGAAGTCATCATTGCCGAAGCCGACCGCTTGCAGGGGCTCGTTGATCGATTGTTGCAGCCTTATCGACGCGAATCCCATTTAACCGAAGTCAATCTGCACGAAGTGTTGGAACGAGTGCGCAATCTCGTAAGCGTTGAATTCGGTCCCGGACTTTCCGTGCTTCGCGATTATGACGTCTCGGTTCCGGCGATCATGGGGGATCGCGAACAGCTCATCCAAGTTTTTCTTAATCTCATGCGCAATGCGGCCGAGGCAGGAAAAGCCTTGATAGCCGAGGGACGGGCGGAACTCATGATCAAAACGCGTATTGCGCGCCAGTGCACGATTCAACGCAAGCGTTATCGTCTTGCCGTCAATGTACACATAATCGACAACGGACCGGGCATCGACAAGCGCATACGTGAAAAAATTTTCTATCCGCTGGTCACGGGACACGACGGCGGTACGGGATTGGGGCTTTCCATCGTGCAGACCTATGTGGAGCGGCACGGAGGATCGATTGAGGTCGACAGCAGACCGGGCTGCACGGATTTCAGTCTGCTTTTCCCGTTGGGCGAACCGATCAACTAAACAGAAACAAGAAAAACAAAGATGCGACAGATTTGGGTTGTTGACGATGATCGTTCCATTCGTTGGGTGCTCGAAAAGGCGCTCACGCGTGCACAGATGCCGTTTCGTTTGTTCGAGTCGGCAGCCGACGTTGTCAAAGCGTTTGAACACGATACGCCGTCGGTGCTTTTAAGCGACATTCGCATGCACGATATGAGCGGACTCGATCTGCTTGCCTTTGTCAAAAACAAATATCCCGGATTGCCCGTCATCATCATGACGGCCTTTAGTGATCTCGACAGTGCCGTGAGCGCTTTTCAAGGGGGCGCGTACGAGTATTTGGCCAAACCTTTCGATATCAACAGTGCCATTGATTTGTTGCGCCGCGCGCGTGAGGAAAGTACGGTGGCCGAAAGTACGGACGCCAGCGACTTGGATGACAAAGGAGAAGAGCGTCGAACCGAAATCATCGGACAGTCGCGTGCCATGCAGGAAGTGTTTCGGGCGATCGGCCGTTTGTCGCATAGTCACGTCACGGTGCTTCTGACGGGCGAATCGGGTACCGGCAAGGAAGTGGTTGCCCGTGCGCTGCATCAGCATAGTCTTCGTAGCCGAGCCCCTTTCGTGGCGATCAATACGGCGGCCATTCCCCGAGAGCTCCTCGAAAGCGAACTGTTCGGACACGAACGCGGCGCATTTACCGGGGCCAATCAGCTGCAGTACGGCCGCTTTGAACAAGCCAAAGGCGGTACGCTTTTCTTGGACGAAATTGGGGATATGCCCGCCGATTTGCAGACACGCTTGTTGCGTGTGTTGAGTGACGGCTATTTTTATCGAGTAGGTGGAACTCAGTCAATCAAGGCTGACGTGCGTGTTATCGCGGCGACGAACCAAAATTTGGAAGAACGTGTGCGACAGGGGCTCTTCAGAGAAGACCTTTACCATCGCTTGAACGTGATTCACCTGCAACTGCCGCCGTTGCGCGAACGAACCGAAGATATCGAAGCACTGGCCGATCATTTTCTAAGTACTGCGGCGTCCAATTTGAAGACGGAGCGCAAACGCCTGACGCCGGAAGCCTTGCAGGTGATTCGCCGCTTTCCATTTCCGGGCAATGTCCGTCAATTGGAAAATCTCTGCAATTGGCTCACTGTGATGGCTCCCTCGCAGTGGATTCGTCCGGACGATTTGCCGTTTGAATTTAAGACAGGGAACGGACAGGCCTCGAGCGAGGCGGCCTCTGACGTTATCGCAACGAGAGCCGGCGGCTGGACAGATCAGTTGGCTGAGGTGGTGAGAGAACTTCTAAGCCGAGGTACGCCCAAAACCATGGATGAACTTAACCGTGTGTTTGAAACGACGGTCTACAAGACCGCTTTGGAATTTACGCACGGAAAAAAGATAGAAGCGGCTCAGAAGCTTGGCGTGGGCAGAAACACGCTCACGCGCAAGCTTCAGGAGCTCGGTCTGAGGTAGGAATCAGTGAGACTTTTTCGTGATGATGTCGATGCAGCACATCACGAAGGCTGACAACACAAAGGTCAGGTGCAGGACGACGTACCAGAGCAGTTTGTCGTTGGCAATCGACTGGATGTCCATGAAGATACGCAGCAGGTGGATCGAAGAAATGGCAACGATGCTTGCCGCCACCTTGTTTTTAAGAGAGCCCGCATCCATCTTGCCGAGCCATCCCAATTTTTCGTCCTTGCCGTCGTCAAGGTTCATGCGCGAGACGAAGTTTTCGTAGGACGAGTACATCACCATCACGATGAGACCGCCCACCAGCCCCATGTCGATCAGGGAAAGCAGTGACAGGATCAGATCGGCTTCGCTCAACGTGAGCACGTGCGGCAGCACATGAAAGATTTCCTGGAAAAACTTGATCGCCAGCGCGATGAGCGCCAGGGACAGTCCCAAAAAGACTGGCGCTAAAAACCATCGTGCAGCATAAAAAGTGCGTTCAAACATGCGTTCCATTTCTGAAGAATGCTTTTGCGTTATGGTTGATTGAGAGAAAGAGCGTCGCCCGAACGAGCGGCGCAAAGAAAAGTTTCGGCATTTTGGCAGGAAAAACTTGGCCCAGGCTGAGATATCAGTCGAAAATGCAACAAATCGTTCGGAGAGCCAAGAGGACGAAATGGCGGTGACGAGCCGTAAAATGGTCGCTATTCTTATTTTTGTCCAGTTCCTACTCTGATTTTTGTCCTAACGGTGTGATTTCTTAAGAGGCCGTTGGATTGCCCGGTAGTGGTTTTTGCTTGAGGTTTTGTTTTTCTTCTGACGATTGTCATGCCCAGATCTTTGCATTTAAGTGAATTTGAACGCGATTTCGCAGCACTTGGCGCCAAGTCCACCCATATCCGACGTCTGTGGCGTGCATGGCTCGGCTTGGCCTCCTGGCAGTCGCAGGGACATGCAAGCTACCCGAAGGCGCTGCAGGAAAAGTTGCCCGAAATCCAAAGTGAGCTCGAGTCATTGGCAAGGTTTAATGTCAAGGAGAGCCAACAGGCAGAAAGCAGCAAACTGTTGGTGATGCTCCCCGACGGCGCGTGCGTGGAAGCGGTTCTTTTGCCACGACAGGCGCTTTGCATCTCCACGCAAGTGGGCTGCGCCGTCGGATGCGCCTTTTGCATGACCGGCAAAGGAGGGCTTGAGCGTCAGCTTTCCAGCGCCGAAATCGCGGCTCAGTATGTGGCAGCCACGCGCATCAAGCCCGATATCAAGAAAGTGGTTCTGATGGGAATGGGAGAACCTTCGCACAATCTGGCTGCCGTCAAGGAGGCTGTGGCGTTCATGGGCGATGTGGCCGGTTTGGCGCACAAGCAAATCGTTGTATCCACCGTGGGTGACGAGCGACTTTTTGATGCGCTGCCAACCTGGTCGGTGAAACCCGCCTTGGCTTTGTCGCTTCACACGACAGATTTCGAAAAGCGAAAGAAACTTTTGAAAAATGCTCCCGCGCTAACTCCCGAGTACCTGCTGCAACGAACCCTGGACTACGCCGAACAGACCAAGTATCCGGCACAGATCGAGTGGACGCTGTTGGCGGGCATCAATGACACGTTCGAAGAAGTCGAGCGTTTAGCTGAGCTTGTGGCGGGTCGCTACGCCATGGTCAATTTCATTGCCGTCAATCCGACGGAAGGCAGCGACTTCAAGCGCCCTGATCAGGAACACATCGAAGATCTCATCACGGTTTTGCGACGAAAGGGAATTGTGGCGACGCTTCGCGACAGCGCTGCGCAGGACATCGAAGGCGGTTGCGGCCAGTTGCGCGCCCGCCACTTGAGTGCCCGGCACGAGGTGCCGATTTCGCTCGAGAAAATGCCGAGCTAGAGCTCATGTGTGGTACCGGCGGCAGCCCAGTCAACGTCGTCAAAAGTACGTGCGAGCGCTGCAGCGGCCTTAAAGCCCGTGCAGTGACACGGTCGCCAGTGTTCGACTTTGTATTGCGTGAGTTCTTGCATCCACAAAGGATAGTCAGCAGGAGCAACACCGCTCAGATGCGTGCCGCCGAGCACGGTATGGAAACGATCGATTCCGAAAGTACGAGAGGCGTAGCGCAGAATATTGGGAAGTCCGGCGTGCGCGCAGCCCAAAAGCACGGACGCGCCTTTTTCGGATTGCACCAAAAGCGAGACGTCGTCGGCAAACGTGTCGGGCACGATTTCTCCGGAATCGGTGCGCTCAAACATATGCCTGGTGCAGACCCAGCGGGGATCCCGCTCGGTTGCCGGCACAGTAAAAGCGGTCACGCCCGGAGCGATTTCAACGAACGGATCGATCGGCGAAAAGGCAAGTCCTGCGAGCATCGAACCGCCGCCGGAAGCTCGTTTGGCGTCTGCGTCTCCAAGGCGCTCGCGTCCGATGCCGGGAGCTGCCCACACGCGAGCGTGCGGCGCCAGCCGCAACACGTCCATGACACCTGAAGTATGGTCGAAATGACCGTGCGAGAGCACCAAATCGGTGATGCGTCGGGCATTGAGTCCCAAGGCCGTCAGGTTGTGTTGTAGCGTATGCTGAATGCCGCCCGTATCAAGCAAGATGACGGCGTCTTCGGTTTGCAGCCAAGCACTGTAGCCCCATTCGGCCAACAGATTTTGCGAACTCGTTTGGTTTTCGACGACGACGGTGAGCTGCATACGACTTCTCCTGCACAAGACGCGTTGACACTGACGAGTTTAGGCCTCCGCCAAGAAAAAAGCTTTCGAAGCGGTAAGACTTCGAAAGCTTTTGGCGTCAGTTGTTGGCGTTGTCTTCCACGGGATCGAATGTGATTTGCATGGAACGCGGTACGGTTGCCGATTGATCCTTCGGACGCGGGAAAGGATTGCAACGACGGATGGCCGTTTCAACCGCATGATCGTAGGCGGGCAACCCAGAACTCTTAAGCTGCACGGGATTGCCCGTCTGCTCGCCGTTGGGCAGCAGATTGACGCGGTAAACAGCCTGGTGTTGACCGCGTTCGATACCCGGCGGCACCGCGTAGAAAATGTTCGGTCGAATGCAGGCGATAACGCTAGCCGCATACTGCGCCGAGGCCGTACCGGTGACGTTGCGCACGCGAGTGCCGGGGGTACCGGTAGTCTTACCCACCTGACCGGATTGCACCTGCGGCGCCCCCGTGATGCGGGCCAATTCCGCACGACGCATTTCGTCGGCAATGCGCTTTTGTTCGGCGCGCTCACGACGAATACGCTCTTTGCGTTCGGCTTCCTTGCGTTTTTTCTCTTCTTCGAGACGCTTTTCCTCTGCCAGGCGCGCTTCTTCCGCCTTTCGGGCTTCTTCGGCTTTGCGAGCTTCTTCCGCCTTTCGGGCTTCTTCGGCTTTGCGAGCTTCTTCAGCCTTTCGAGCCTCTTCGGCTTTGCGGGCTTCTTCTGCCTTGCGTTCCTCTTCCAAGCGCCGCTCTTCTTCGAGGCGTTTCTGCTCTTCGGCCAGCCGCTTTTCTTCTTCAAGGCGTTTGCGCTCTTCTTCGAGTTTTTGGCGCTCTTCTGCCAAACGCTTCTCTTCGGCTAAGCGACGTTCTTCGGCCAGACGAATCTCTTCGGCACGGCGGGCTTCTTCCGCGGCGCGCTCTTCTTCCAGACGCTTTTGTTCGGCCAGGCGTTCCTGTTCCAGACGCTCTTGCTCCAGACGCTCCTGCTCGAGGCGTTGTTGTTCTAGACGCTCCTGCTCGATACGCTGCTGTTCCAGTCGCTCTTGTTCGAGTCGTTCTTGCTCCAAGCGCTGTTGCTCCAGTTTCTCCTGCTCGAGCTTTTCCTGAGCCAGACGTTCCTTTTGCAGTCGCTTTTCCTCGGCAATGCGTTCTTCTTCCAAACGCTTGGCTTCTTCTTCCTGAGGATCGGGCTGAGGCGCGGCTTCGGTGTCTTTGGGTAGCGGCGTATCGGGTGTCTCGGGAGCTTTGCCTGCGACACTTTCTCCGGAAGCGTCCTCAGGCGCCCAAAGTTCGGCGTAGAACGACTCGGGTTCGGTTCTCCACTGAAAGACGGTAAAAAGCCCCACAAACAAAAGCGCATGCACTCCCACGGCAGCCATCAGGCCGACCGGAAGGTCAAAGGGCTTTTGGTTGCCGGGACGAACCGGGCCTCGGTTCTCGCTCTCGTTCATTGACGGCCACCTTCAATTTGAAGGGCCAGACCGACTCGCTCGACATTGGCGCCCTGAAGTGCCTTCATGACATCAATGACCTGCTCATAGCGAACGTCACGGTCGGCGGCGATCACCACCGGTGTGTTGAGACCGGCCTGAGCGGTTTTGACGTTGTTGACAAGCTGGGGCATATCAACCGGATGCAAGCCGGACTTGGTTTTAATCGACAAGCGACTGTCGGCATGCACGACCACCTGGATGTTTTCCGTGGGTGCCTTGCCTGCCTTTTTGACGGACGGAAGATTGACCACGGAAGGGTTGACGAAGGGGGCGGCTACCATCAAAATCACTACGAGCACCAGCATGACGTCGATATAAGGAACGACGTTCATGTCGCTCATCAAACGACGCTTGCCTCGGTTGGATTGGGTTCGCAAAGCCATAGCGACTCTCCTCTCAAAGAGTGCTTCTTAGCGCTGGTGCGCGAGGATGTTCAGGAACTCTTCGCTGAAGCTGTCAAAACGGTTGCTCAAGCGTTCGATGCGATTGGCAAAGAGGTTGTAGGCAGCTGTTGCGGGAATGGCGGCAAACAGGCCCACAGCTGTGGCAACGAGCGCTTCGGCAATACCGGGGGCGACAACGGCCAGAGACACGTTTTCAAGGCTCGACAAACCGGTAAAAGCGTCCATGATGCCCCAGACGGTGCCGAACAGGCCGATGTAGGGCGAAACGGAACCGATCGAGGCGAGCATCGGAAGCCCTTTTTCCAAGGCGTCCATTTCGCGCTGGAACGTCGCGTTCATGCTGCGACGCACGCCCGATAAAACATCATCGGCGGGTCGATCGGGCATTTTCAGGAATTCGTTCATGCCGGCCACGAACATACGTTCCTGAGCGCCGGTGCGCTCCGGGCGCGTGCTTGCTGTCTCGTAGAGCTTGGCGAGATCAAGGCCTGACCAAAAGCGCTTTTCAAAATCGTCGGTCTGACGGCGGCTTCGGGAGAGCACGAGCATTTTGGAAAAGATCGTGGCCCAGCTCGAAAGCGAGGCGATCAGAAGAATACCCATGACGCACTTCACAACGACGGAAGCGTTCATGACGAGCGTGATGATGGAAAGATCGGCGGAAGTCATGTTCGGAAAGTCTTAATTCGCAAAAACGGTCAATCAGATCGAATCGTCGGGAGCGTAGGGCTTCAGAGCGGCCAAAATGCGCGGATCGGCCTGCGTGGGTACGCCAAGCTTCATGTCGACGGAGGCGCAACGCACCTGCGCTGTGCAGATGGTTTCTTCTCCGCGCACAATGGTCTGTTCGAAAATCACGGAGGCGCGGCGCAAGAGCTTGATGCGGGTCTTTACGGTGAGTGCGTCGTCGAGCACGGCCGGACGCACGAATTTCATTTCGATGGAACTCACCACGATGACGGGCGCACCTTCAAGGTGCATCTTGCGCTGTTCGAGTCCCAGCGAACGCAAAAATTCCGTGCGTGCGCGTTCCATGTAACGCAGATAATTGGCGTGGTACACGATGCCGCCCGCATCGGTGTCTTCCCAATAGATTCGGACAGGGAAAGAAAAGATTTTTTCAGTCATATAACAAAGCGTCCGCGCTCGGCTCGGTGCGGACGCCGAAAATCAGTCAGAATTAGGTGTCGCGCCTTCGGTCAAAAGCCTTGATTTATGTGGGCGCAATCGTCGAGTCGAAAGTATATTGGATTGCAATCGTGCGCGAAAGACGGATTGCCATTTTTGAGAAGGACTTAAGTGTTTCTTTCTGTTGAAAAATTCACGCCGTTTCTACGGTTGCTTTTGTGTGCGTCAGCGCTTGCCGCAGCGGCGTTGTCGGCGGGTTGCACGGATCCGGTCAATTCTCCGCGAGCGCTCTCCGACTATGCATCCAACACGCTTTTTACCTCCTTTTCGGGGCGCAGTCCCAAAACGCTTGATCCTCAGGTGTCCTATTCGAGCGATGAAACGATCTACACCTACGGGGTTTATGAGCCGCTCTACGGGTACGAATACTTGAAGCGTCCCTACACGCTCATGCCGCTGGCAGCCGAAAAAGTTGTCAAGCCCGTGTATCTTGATGCGAACAAAAACGTGTTGCCCGCACAGGCCGACAGCAAGGACATTGCGTATTCCGTCTACACGATCCCGATCCGAAAGGGCATTGAATTTGCTCCGCATCCGGCGTTTGCCAAGGATGAAAAAGGTGAGCCGCTGTGCCTGACGCTTGATCCGAAACGCGCCCAAGCGCTCTCCAGTCCGCTGGAGCTGCCCGAGCGCGGCACGAGGGAGCTGACTGCGCACGACTACGTTTACGGCATCAAGCGTATTGCTTCGCCCGCAGTCGTGAGTCCCGCTTTCGGCATTCTGCGGGCCTACATCGTCGGTTTTGACGAGCTTAGCCAAGCGATCCGAGAGGCTTGGGAAAAGGCCAGAGCTTCGAATGAATCCGTTTCCCGCATTGATCTTACGAAGTTTGAATGCGAGGGCGTCAAAGCGCTCGATGAGCACACGCTGCAAATCACCATCCGCGGCAAGTACCCGCAGTTCGACAACTGGATGGCGATGGCCTTCTTTGCGCCGATGCCTTGGGAGGCTGAAGCGTTTTATGCCAATCCCGGCTTTGCGGAAAACAATATTTCCCTGAACACCTGGCCGGTGGGAACGGGGCCCTATATGCTCACCGTGTCGCGACAAAACCGAGAGCATGTGCTTGAGCGCAATCCCAACTATCGCGGCTTGACCTATCCGTGCGAAGGTTCCGAAGAAGATCGCCGAAACGGCTTCTTGGCCGACTGCGGTAAAAAGACGCCGTTTGTGGACCGAATCGTGTTGACGATGGAAAAAGAAGCGGTGCCGACGACTTCGAAATTTTTGCAGGGCTATTACGACAGTCCGCAGATCACGCGACTTGATGTGGGGCAGGGCTATATCGTGGCCATGGGAGACGATCCGGACAAAGAAAAGCTCTACAAGGAAAAGCGATTGCAGTTTCCGACTGCGGTAGAGGCCAATCTTTGGTACATCGGTTTTAATTGGCTCGATCCTGTGGTTGGGGCCGGTAAGACGCCGGAGGAAGCGCGCCGCAACAAGCTGCTGCGGCAAGCAATTTCCATTGCGCTGGATTGGGAAGAGCAAATTGCCATCTTTGAAAAAGGGCAGGGGCAGACCGCTCACGGCCCCTTGCCGCCGGGGCTTTTTGGCTGGCGTGACGACGGCCCTTCGGCTTTCAATCCTGTTGTCTACACAAAGGGGGAGGACGGCCGCGTCAAACGCCGTTCGATCGAAGACGCTAAAAAGCTCATGATCGAAGCGGGCTATCCGGACGGGCGCGATGCCGAAACGGGGCGCCCCTTGGTGCTGAATTTTGATTGGCAGGGAACGAGTGCCGGCTCCAAATCGTTTTTGGATTGGACTGCACGGCAGTTTGCCAAGATCGGCATTCAGCTGGAAATCCGTGCCACCGACTACAACCGCTTCCAGGATAAGATGGCCAAAGGATCGGCGCAGATTTACTACTGGGGGTGGCTTGCGGACTATCCGGACGCTGAAAACTTTTTCACGCTTTTGTACGGGCCCAACAGCAAAGCGATCAACGGTGCAGGGGAAAACGCCAGCAATTATCAGAATGCACGGTTTGACATGCTTTTCGAGTCGCTTCGAAATCTCGAAAACGGACCGCAGAAAGCCGACGTGATCAATGAGATGATCCGCATCGTGCAGGAAGATGCGCCCTGGAGCTTCGGCTATTTCCCAACATCTGCCGCTGCGCTTCATCATTGGGTGAAAAACGCCAAGCCCACGCAGATGATCCGTAACAACGTGCAGTACATCCGCATTGACAGCGCCGAACGCATGGCACAGATCCGCGCCTGGAACAAACCCGTTGTATGGCCTCTGCTTTTGATCCTTGCAGCCGTCGCCGGACTTGTGTGGTTCGTGCGCCGCCATCTGATCCGACGCAGTTTGCAGCGCGGCATCGCTTCGGAGAAGCAAGCATGATTGGCTACATCATTCGGCGCATTGCCTACGGTTTTTTGATTTTGCTCGGCGTCAATGCGCTTACCTTTGCACTCTTTTTTGCCGTCAACACGCCCGATGACATGGCGCGCCTGGCAATCGGCGGACGTTACGTGACAGCCGAGGCAATCGAAAATTGGAAGATTGCTCACGGTTACGACCTGCCGCTTGTCTATAACGAAGAAGCGCAGGGCATTGAAAAAATCACCAAGACCGTTTTTTACACCCGCTCGGCACCGCTTCTGACGGGAGATTTGGGTTTGTCGGACGCCGGTCGCAGCATCAACCGGGAAATTGCCGAGCGTGTGGGGCCGTCGCTGGCGCTAGCCGTTCCCACCTTTGTGCTGGGCGTTTTCGTGATGCTCGTTTTCTCTCTGATGGTGGTGCTGGTGCGTCGCACCAAACTCGAGTGGGCGGCCGTGGCTTTTGCGGTCACCGTGATGAGCGTCTCGAGCCTTTTTTACATTATTCTCGGTCAGTGGCTGTTTGCAAAAACATTGCGACTTGTGCCCGTTTCGGGCTTTATGGACGGTTGGCACATGGCAGTTTTCTTAATCCTGCCGGTCGCAATCGGCATTTTCTCGAGATTGGGAAGCGACACGCTTTTGTACCGCGCCATGTTTCTTGAGGAAGTGGGCAAAGACTACGTGCGAACGGCCCGTGCCAAGGGAGCATCACACGCACGCGTCATGTTCGTGCATGTGCTTAGAAACGCCATGCTTCCGATTTTGACGAGTACCGTGGCAGTGTTTCCGATGCTTTTTATGGGAAGCCTCATCATGGAAAGTTTCTTCGGCATTCCGGGGTTGGGGTCGTACACGATTGACGCCATCAATGCCCAGGATTTCTCCATTGTCCGCGCCATGGTGTTTTTGGGGACGGCCGCCTACGTGCTGGGGCTGCTTTTGACCGATATTGCCTACACGATTGCCGATCCGCGCATTCGACTGAAGTAAGACATGTTTGACGTGAAGTTTGTTTTTCTCTGGACGGACGCCGTCTTGTGGCTCTTGGTGCTGGGCCTTGTCGGCTATGTCGTCTACGTGCATCGAACCGAGGAACTTGCGCGCAAATGGCGTAAGGTGCTCAATAACAAAACGGCGGTGGCGGCTGCAGCCGTTCTCTCGGTTTTCTTTGCGGCGGCTTTGGCCGACAGCGTGCATTACCGCCGTGCGCTTCCGGCAACTGACGGGGCGGCGGTTGCCGCTTGGGACACCAAGACCGTGTCGCTTCTCGATGCCCTGGTGGGCGAAAAGATTGCCGGACGCGAAAGAAGCTACTCGGCGCCGTTTTCGCTCTACGATTTTGACAAAACAACCGTGGTGACGGACGACGGCCCCAAGCGCATCAACGCCAAACTCAAAGGCGCCGGAGCGGGTGTCAACGAAGACAAACCTCTGCAATCGCTTTTTCGCAAGATCGAGATGGGGGTGATGACGGGAGCGGTCGGCGTCTTGGTGACATGGCTGCTGATCGGAGCGGTCGCTGCCTGCGTGCGGCGCGAAGGCTTCGGGCGGGCAATGATTGCCGTAACGGCGCGCAGCAACCCTTGGCGACCGGCCATTTTGGTTTGGCTTCTGGCGATTTTCTTGGGCTGCGTTTTGCTGTTCGTGTGGCCCGTCTGGCACCCTTTCGGGACGGACGCAACAGGCAACGACGTGCTCTACAGTGCCGTTAAAAGCATCCGAACGGCTTTTGCGATTGGGTTGCTGGCGACATTTTCAACGCTTCCCTTTGCCGTGACGCTCGGCATTGCGGCGGGTTACTTCAAGGGCAAGGTCGACGATGTGATTCAGTACGTCTACACGACCATCTCTTCCATTCCGTCGGTGCTTCTGATTGCGGCTTCCGTTTTGATGATTCAAGTCTTCATTGACAAGCATCCGGAGATGTATGCCACGGGGCTTGAGAGAGCCGATGTGCGGCTTTTCCTCTTGGCGGTGATCATCGGACTCACCAGTTGGGCGGGTTTGGCCCGATTGCTGCGAGCCGAGACGATGAAAGTGAGCGCCATGGATTTCGTGACGGCGGCCAAGGCTTTCGGGGTGTCTTCAACGCGCATCATGGCTCGGCACGTCTTTCCCAATGTTGCACACATTGTTCTGATTGTGGCTGTACTGGATTTCTCCGGCATTGTTCTCTACGAGGCTGTTTTGAGCTACGTGGGTGTGGGTGTGGATCCGGTGACCGATTCATTTGGCTCCATGATCAATGCGGCGGCTTCCGAGATGAGCCGCTCGCCGGTGATTTGGTGGAATTTGGCGGCAAGCTTTGTCTTTATGGTGACGTTGGTGCTTTCGGCCAATTTGTTTGCCTCCGGTGTGCGCGATGCGTTTGACCCGAGAAATGCCGGCGGTAAGGCGTGAGGAACGGCGATGGCAGAAATTCTCAACGTCAAAAATTTGAGTGTGCGAATCGACGGTCCAAAGCCTCTCACTGCCGTCGAAGACGTGTCGTTTTCGATCCGATCGGGAGAATGTTTTGCACTCGTGGGCGAGTCGGGCTGCGGCAAGTCGCTCACAGCGCTTTCTTTGATGCGCTTGCTTCCCGACGGTCTTTCCGTGGCTCAGGGTGAGGTGGTTCTCAAGGGAACGGATCTGATGGAGCTCACCGAACGAGAGATGCAGGCCGTACGAGGCGACCGCATCGCGATGGTCTTTCAGGAGCCCGCCACAAGTCTCAATCCCGTGATGACGGTGGGTGAGCAAATTGTCGAGGCGGTTCGGTTGCATGAGAAGGTCGATAAAGAAGAAGCCAAGAAAAGAACGTTGCAGTGGCTGACCCGCGTTGGGCTCGACGAGCCGCAAAAGCGGTTTGATGCTTTTGCGCACGAGCTTTCCGGCGGGCAGAAGCAGCGCGTCATGATTGCGATGGCGCTTGCCTGTCGTCCTGACGTGGTGGTGGCCGATGAACCCACGACGGCGCTCGACGTAACGCGTCAGGCGCAGATTCTCGATTTGCTCCGAGAACTGCAAAAAGAGCACGGCATTGCCCTTTTGCTGATCACGCACGATTTGGCTTTGGTGCGCCAATACGCTGATCGGGTAGCGCTGATGTACGCCGGTCAGATTGTTGAACAAAGCCGTGTTGCCGATTTCTTCGAGAATCCGACGCATCCGTATGCGCGTTTGCTTTTGAGCGCCGTGCCGAGCGCTGACAAAAGCGCGCAGGCGCTCACGGGCATTGCGGGCAGCGTTCCGGAACTCTCAGCAATGCCTGTGGGCTGTCGGTTTGCACAGCGTTGCCCGGCCGCCAAAGAGATGTGCCGGCAGAAGTGCCCGGCAATGCGCTCGTCGGCACCCGGTCGTCTGGTGCGTTGTTTTTATCCCGAGTCGCCTGTGACAAGCCGGGCGACGTCTGTTACGACGGCAACGCGTACGGATGAAACGGTTTTGAAACTCACGGACGTGTCGGTGACGTACGGCAGCCGCAGAGGGCTTTTTTCCCGTCAAAAGGCTTTTGAAGCCGTCAGTCATGCCGACTTGAGCCTTTCGCGAGGCAGGACGCTTGCGTTGGTCGGAGAATCGGGGTCCGGTAAAACGACGCTCGGAAAGGCCGCCTTGGGACTTTTGGAAAACGCGACGGTAAGCGGCAGCGTGGAGATAGCCGGAGAGGAGGCCTTTGATGCACGCGGACGCTTTAAGCGGCACCTGAGAAGCTGCGCGCAGATTGTGTTTCAGGATCCGTTTGCGTCGCTTGATCCGCGCATGAGCGTGGGTGAATTGGTGAGCGAAGGGATTCTTGCGTTGCATCCCGGGCTATCCAAAGCGGATGCGCGTCGGAAAGTACGCGAACTTCTCGACAGCGTGGGGCTTCCGAGCGGAGCGGCCGATCGTTTGGCGCACGAATTTTCCGGCGGGCAGCGTCAGCGCATTGCCATTGCCAGAGCGTTGGCCGTTGAGCCGAAAATCGTGGTCTGCGATGAGCCGACTTCTGCACTGGATGTTTCGGTGCAGGCGCAGATTCTCAACTTGCTGCGGGAGATCCAAGCCGAGCAGGGCGTGTCGTACTTGTTCATCACGCACAACTTTGCCGTGGTCGAATTTATGGCGCATGAAGTGGCGGTGATGCAGCGCGGCCGCATTGTCGAAAGCGGTACGGCCGAGGATGTCCTCACGCATCCGCAGCACGCATATACGAAGACGCTTTTGGCTGCCGTGCCTCGACTCTGAGTTGCATGGATAAGAAAAATGCCTCACGGCGGAGGCATTTTTCGAAGAACGGTTGTCTAAATTCGGATCAGCGGGCGTCGCTTGCCCTGAACTTCTTTTCCAGGCGGGAAACCAAGCGCGTGATGGTAAGCGTCATCACCAGGTAGATAATGGCCACCGACGTCCAGATTTCAAGCGAACCGTAGGTTTCGGCAATGATGAGCTGACCGGTGCGGGTGAGTTCCTCAAAGCCGATGACGGACACGAGGGAGGAGTCCTTCAACATCGCGATGAATTCGTTGCCAAGCGGCGGGATGATGCGCTTGAAGGCCTGCGGCAGGATGATGTATCGCATCGTCTGCCCCCAGGTCATACCCAGAGACAGGCCGGCACGCATCTGGCCGACTTCGATCGACTGAATGCCGGCGCGGAAGATCTCGGCCACGTAAGCGCCCGAATTGATCGAGCAGGCGGCTACAGCGGCCACGAACGGGTCGATACGCTGGCCGATGATCGCGGGAAGCGCAAAGTAGATGATGAAGATCTGCACCAGAAGCGGCGTGCCGCGAATGAAGTCAACGTAGATCTTGGCGAGCAGACGCAACGGCGTGAACTTGGACAACTGAGCCAGAGCCGCTAAAAGGCCGAACACCAAACCCAGACCGACGGCCATCGCCGTGATCTCTAAAGTCACCAGGGCGCCCTGCAGCAACAAAGGCAGAGAATTGGTGATAAGGGAAAAATCGAATTCCATCGTGTTTTTATCCTTTTAACGGAGGGAGCACAGGGGCGCAAAAAACACGCGTCTCAACACACAGGTCGGCCGCGTATTTCTGCGCATTGTACCGAAGCACTCGTGCAACCGCACCTATTGAGCAAAAATGCTTCGAAAGGTGTGCATTATGGACTTGACCAATTAAGTCAAGTCCGAGGTCTCAGACTGGAAAAAACGATGGAGCGTTTGCATCGTGATGACCTCGAACGACGCTTCGGGATATTTGCTCGCAAAACTTTTCGGCGCTTTTGCTTGCGCATTCGTCAATTTGCATTCAAAGGCGTGAAGCGAACCGTCTTCGTCGACTTCCAAAAGATCCACTTCGCTTTTGTTGCGGTCGCGCCAAAAGTAGAGTTGTGTTTCGTCTTGTCGATAACGATGCCATTTGAGCCGCTCGATGATGACAAAATTTTCCCAGAGAGCTCCGCGTTCTAAATCGCTACGAGATGAGAATGGCGTGAAATTGTCGAGTGCAGCGTTTCGGATGCCCAGATCGTAAAAGTAGATCTTTTTGGATTTTTTTAGT
>ENA-UOOC01000505-UOOC01000505.1-human-gut-metagenome-genome-assembly--contig:-C48old-NODE-505-length-38938-cov-6.361752_pt1 | contig 38938 bp, 35 predicted proteins | sample MGYA00242469_ERZ724016 | MGnify/ENA metagenome assembly ERZ724016 | reverse complement strand
TTAATCTAAAATAAGTATAAGCGTCCGGGCGAGCGGGCGCTTATTGTTTTGTAATTATTATGGGCTTTATATTCAGACTTTCCTGGCTGCACGGATTCATTATACGGCTTTCCAACCATCTTGTTACATTTTTTACTTATCTCAATCTAAAAATCAATCACCCTCATTCAAGTTTGTCATCAAACTCGCTCTTCAGCTCGACAAGGTAATCCATCCCCTTTTCACCCATAAACGGTATATGGGTAGCACGCTGAAGCTTTGAATTAAACGGTGCGCTTATCAGTGTGAAATAGTCGGCATCCTTGCAGAAAAGCCCCATTTCGTCACTGCCGAGGCACCACTGCCCCGAGATGGATTTCCAAAGCTCAATGCGCTCCTTTTCCTTTGGGATAAAGCGTATGCGCTCATCGGGATTCTCGATTGCCTTGAGGGAATGACTGCATACGGCGTTTTCCAGGTCGATATTCAATAATGGCGTTTTCAAGGCGCGAAACATCGCCCATTACTACGTCGTCCTCGCTGATGTGCGTCGTGAAAAGCGAACGTCCCAGTTCAAGCCCGAGGCTGGAATAAAGACCGCCGCCGAAGTGCGTTGTGCCCGCAGGTCCGTATTCAAGCACAACTGCATTTCCTATCGGCATCAGTGACCATATAATAGCCATTCGATCGGACGGCGCGGGATAATATCTGCAAAGGCTCATATGCCAACCCCACCTCTCATCGTTTTCTTCATTTCCATGGATATGCCATCCTTCATCAACTTTGATTCAAGATTTGCCTGAAGGAAGGCGTCAATCACCATTCCGCACACCTCAAAGCCGAGGGTGTTGTAGGCGTTCATCATTCTCACCGAGGCGATACCCAGCTTGCGAAGCTGTACTGTATTGCCCGCTCCGATGTTGAAATCTGGATTCAGCAAGGAATATAGATATCCGATTGCGCCGAGATTTGCCGAACGCGTTACGTAAGGGTCGCAGTATTTCAGAAGGTTTTCGCGGAAGCCTATGCTGTCATCATCGAGGTCGGCAATCTGCAAGAGCTGAGGCTTTACGTCGAGCCGCTCCGCCAAAAAGCTGTGGAGCTCATAGTTGCATAGTGCAGTGTTTCCGCTTATATACGTCTTTCCCGAAAGAACTGCTTTGGCCTGATTGGTCTTTTCGGTCATTTTCCGATAGAGACCTTCAAGCTCAGCAGGCGACTCCTTATCTAAAACCGCAAAAAGCTTCTTATAGCTCTGATAAATCCGGTTGGGGTCGGAATAGCGCTCGAACACGACATACGGCGTGCCGAACCGCTTCTGCATCTGCTTTGCAAGCGGCAGCCCCACAGGATGCACAACTATATTGCACCTCGCTGAGGGAGCGTTTTCAATCAGCTCGGCAGAGCTTTTTCCGGGGAGCATAAGCCCGATTTCGGTTCCCGCCACGTTGAGATATCGGCAGACCTCCGATTTCGTAAAATCTCCGAGACGCAAACCGAGGACATTTACCCTATCGCAGACCGTCTGAGGCTTCATTGCCTCGATACTGCCGTCGAGGGTGTGCTCTATGCCGGGCAGATGGTCGTCGGTCTTGAAGTTTTCCGCATGGACTACTATTACAGGCAGTCCGTATTTTTCCTCATACCCCATCGCCATAGCGTCGATATCGTCGCCTATCACCTCAACAACGCAGGTTGTGACAAGAAAGACAATCTTCGGGCTGAATTCATCCATCAATTCGCAAAAGGCTTCGTCCATCTTTTCCTGAGCGCCGAAGGTAACATCGTGCTGATTAAGCACGACCGAAACAATGCGGCAGCCGTTTGCCTTCATGCTCCCGCCTGAGGTTGCAAGCTGAGTGTAATATGCACACTCATCCGGTCCTATTACCACCATGACCGAATCGTCAATCTCCTTGATGGTAAGCATTGCGCCCATTAAAGGGCAGTGATAGCCCGGAAAAAGCGCATAAGATAATGGCTTTACCTGCTTCATGCTGCCCGCTTCGCTTAATCGTTTCATGCTGTAAAGCATTTTATTTCCGTCAAGTCCCATAGTATTCCTTTCAAAAATCTGAGCGGATAGTTCCGCTTGAATTATTTTATGCCAGCTGCTTGAACGCAATTATAGGCTTTTCTCTGCCGGGGATGCGCATAATATCGCAGTCCACGTTGTAAACGTCCATCATCATTTTTGGGGTGATGACCTCCTCTGGCGCGCCTTCGGAATACTTCCGCCCGTCCTTGATGACGATTATGTGGTCACTGACGTCAAGTGCCTGAGAAAGGTCATGAAGCACCATAACCACGCCGATTCCGGTTTCACGGTTGAGCCTTTTAACTAACTGCATGGTTTCAAGCTGATGCGATATGTCAAGATATGTAGTAGGCTCGTCAAGAAACAGAATTTCGGGCTTCTGTGCCAGCACAGTGGCTATCCACACGCGCTGACGCTCGCCGCCGGATATTTCAAAGATGGATTTATCCCGGAACTGCCATGTGCCTGTTACATCCATCGCCCATTTTATGATGCTCTCGTCATTCGTGGAAAGCCCGGATAAAAGCCTCTGGTGGGGCATACGCCCATAGCTGACAAGCTCCTTTACTCTGAAATCTGCCGGAGCACTGTGTACCTGCGGCAGCACGCCGATGGTTCTTGCAAGCTCCTTGGGCTTCATCTCTAAGATGTCCCTGCCGTTCAGCACAACGCTTCCCTTCTGATATCGGATAAGGCGGGTAATAGCCTTAAGAACAGTGGATTTTCCCCAACCGTTAGGTCCTATAATGGTTGTAATGCGGTCGTTCCGAATGTCAACATCCATATCCGAAACAATAACATGGTCGCCATAGCCTATCTGTAATGATGAGCCTTCAAGGTGCGATACTGCTGTATCAGCCTTCATTGTATTTACCTCTCTTTCTGAGCATATAGAGGAAGAATGGACCGCCGCAGACCGACATTACAATGCCAACGGGGATCTCCATTCCGGGAACAACGGTCCGCCCTATGGTGTCCGCAACCAGAAGAGTCACGCTTCCTAAAAGAATGGAGGTTGGAAGCATAACCTTGTAATCTGAGCCGACAAGCATTCGTGAGATATGTGGTACAACAAGTCCAACAAAGCTTATCATTCCTACGACGGAAACCGTAGCCGCCGCTAAGAATGCGGACACCGCAGAAAGAGCTATTCTTGCGCCGTTTACGCGCACGCCTAAATTCTTAGCCATCTCGTCTCCGAGCTGTAAAGCATTTGCATGGCGTATGCACAGAAGCGACATAACAAGACCTATCACCGCATAGGAAAGTATGGTTCCAACGTGCGTCCAGGACATTCCGGCAAGACTGCCGTTCATAAATGCAAGCACGCCGGTAAGGTTATCGCTGTTCATCAGCTGTAAAAGCGAGTTATATGCTCCCAATACCGAGTTTATGGCAACGCCCGCCAATATAATGCGAACCGGGCTTACACCGTCCTTCCACGCCAAAAGATAAATCAGCACGCAGGCAAGCGCCGCACCGACAAAGGCGAACATGGGTAGCGTGGTTGTCATATTCGGGAAAATCAGAAGAACCGTAATAGCCGCCGTTCCCGCTCCGGCAGACACTCCGATAGAACCGGGATCCGCCAAGAGATTCCGCATGACCGCCTGCAAAAGCGCACCGGCCGCCGAAAGGCAGGCTCCTACAAGTATTGCAAGCACCACTCGCGGCAGGCGCAGATTCAGTACGATTGTTTTTGTGACGTTCTGCTCTGCTGTAAGGCTGTCAGCATCCGCAAATATGGAGGTAAAAATCTGATTGACCGAGAACTTCACGCTTCCGATATTTATTGCGACTATACTGAGCACAGCGATGGAGACCGCCAGCACTATCCAAAGCAAGCCAACTCGGAGCAGCTTAATGCTGCCCCGGTTATCCTTAAGTCGTTTTGCCATACAGCTTATTCACCCGCGTCGAAAGCGGCAACATCGTCCGCAAGGCTTTCAAGGGCTTCAATATATCCGATGCCGTAAACGGCGATGTATTCAATGCCGAGGTAAAGCACCTGATTGTTAGTAATTGCGGTCATTGCGTTCCAGTAATCGGGGTTGGAGGCTATAATCTCGCTCATCAGCGTTTCGGTTGCCGCAGAATCGCCCGAGCCGACTACTACAAGCATATCAGGCTGATCTACCAATGCGGTTTCATAGTCTATCTGGAACATGGAAGCTGCCGCAGTAGAGTCGGCAACATTTTCAAAGCCGAGCATATCCATCATCGAGCCAAGAGTGCCGCCTGATGTCTGACCGTAGACACTTTCAACTCCGCCTATCTGCAAAACCATGATTTTTTTGCCTTCGTTCTGTGCAGAAAGAGATGCGCAGGTCGCCTCGATGTCATCAAAGCTCTTCTTCAGCTCCTCGCCCTTGGCTATGCTCTCCTCATCAACCGAGAAGGCTTCGATAAGGCAGAGAGACTCTTTCTTGACGGTATCATAGGAAACTCCATGACCTGAAGCCTGATAATAAACGTTTATGCCCAGCCCTTCAAGGGTCGCACCATGGGAATCCTTATAGGAAGTAGAAAGAATAACAAGGTCGGGATTCAGCGCAACAACATCCTCAATATTGAATTCGTCGCTCATAAGGCTCTTGAGCGGAGTGATTCCGGGGTTTTCGTCAAACATAAACTTTGTTGCCGCAGAGGTGGGCATTGCGATGATTGAAGCATCCATGGCATAAAGCGTGGGAACGGGAGCGGTTGCAGTGCAGGCAATGCGTTCGGGGGCTTTATCCAGCACAAGGGTTTCATAGCCCTGTGCAGTCATGCTTTCGGGGTATGTTAGCTCGAATTTTCCGGGCTCTTCATTTTTCACTTCGCTGTTGCTTTCTTCGCCGTCGGATTCTTTGTTGACTATTTCGTTGTCGGTGTTGTCGGCAGTATGCTTATCGCCATTGTCCTTTGTGCCGCAGGCGGCTGCGGAAAGCATAATAATTCCCGCAAGCAGAAATGCTAAAATTCTTTTCATTGATAATTACCTCACTTCATTTCTTATTCTTCTGACATGATTTTTTCTGCAAGCTCGTTGTATACAGCCTGCATTTTGGATTCTTTCAGAAACTCGAAAACAGTTCCTCCCCGATTTTCCGCCTCCTGAATTTCGGTTGAACGCGGTATGTATTGAATCATTGTTGTACCGATCTCTTTCAGAGCTTCGTTAACGGTTTCAACCTCGTTTTCAAGATTTTTGGCGTTCAGTATCAGTCCCTGAAGCTTGGCATAGCCACGCTTGCCGAAGTTCCTGATAGCGGATGCTATGTTGTTGGCGGCGTACAAAGACATCATCTCGCCGGAGGACACCACATAAACATCGCGCGCGTAGCCGTCACGTATGGGCATGGCAAAGCCGCCGCAGACCACGTCTCCCAGAACATCATAAATTACTATATCGGGCTGATATGTCTCAAACGCCTTAAGCTCAGCCAGCTTTTCAAAGGCGGAGATAATTCCCCTGCCCGCACAGCCTACTCCGGGGGTAGGTCCTCCCGATTCAACGCACAGAACGCCCGCATAGCCGTGATACACAATGTCTTCAAGAGTCAGTTCCTCACCCTTTGCCCTGATTTGCTCTAAAACAGTGGGAATTCGTCTGCCGCCCATAAGATTCTTGGTGGAATCAGCCTTGGGGTCGCAGCCTATCTGCATGACCTTGTAGCCCTTAAGGGCAAGCGCCGCCGACAAATTCGAGGTCGTTGTGGATTTGCCTATACCGCCTTTACCGTAGATGGCTATCTTTTTCATCGTCATACCAACGCCGCTCCCGCCGTCTTTGATTCGATGCTGTCGGCTTTGCTTCGATTTTTACTCATTGAAAAGTCTCCTTTATGAACAAATTTCTTGCTGTTATTCCCACATGATAAGCCCTATTTTCATATAATTAGTTAGCATATGCTAACTATGTGCCAAAAATAAAAGCCTCATGACGGGACATTGAGCATTATATCATGGAACGGAATGTGTTTCCACTCCAAAACAGCACAAAAATGCTCCGATTCGGGCAGATATTCTGCAAATAGCATTATTTGGTTGTGTGAGCTTTTCGGTATTCAAGCGGGGTCTCTCCCATGATATCTTTAAAAGCAGAAGCAAACTTGCTGGGATTGTCGTATCCACATTCGCCGGCTATCTCCGCAACCGACAGCTCGGTGTGTATCAGCCTAAGCGCAGCAGACTGCATTTTGTATATACGCATAAAGGAGGAAAGCGGGACGCCGTAAACCGCCTTGAACGCTCTGCGTATGGCAGTCTCGGAGGTAAAGAAGCGGCTTGCCAATTCCTCGGCAGGAACCCGGCGGTTGTGGTTCTTTATAAGATAGTCCGCCACACTGCATGCAAGCTTTGCCCAAGATTTTGGGATAATTGCACAGCGTTCCGGTTTCCCAGACGGCTCTATCCAGGATAGAACGAACAGCAGTTCAAGTATCTTTATCTTTAATAAGCCCTTTTTGCAGTGCTCGGGAACGGTATAAAGCTCGTGAAAGATATGCTCAGCATAGTCCTGATTCCTTACAAGAAAGCATCCCTCCCTGCCGCAGAGCCTATCAGCTATCTTGCTTGGCTCGATGTTGATATCCTCAATCGGGCAGGAAAAGCTGTCCTCGTTGATGATGACGGTAATACCGTGATAGTGCCGAAGCGGAAATCGGCAGATGTCTTTGGGCTCTTTCCTTCTGGACATGGAAAGGTCGCCCGGCATCAGATATACAAGCTCGTCGCCGCATTCATGCTCAAGCCTTCCCTCTCGGCAGTGATGGATTTCAATGAGATTACCTGATATTCCCGCGCCGAGGTCGCATTCTGTCATATGCACGGAATTATATATGATATCCACGCCGTCAAAAACATGGCAGACCGAAAGTGCGGCATCACCGCTTTGGTCGCAATATCGGTATTCGGTTTCTTCATTTGTTTGCTTTATTATTTCAGTTTTCATGTATGCCTCCGTTTCGATGCTGGTCTTATGATTGCGGTGTTTATTATACCGATTCTTTTCCGTTGTGTCAAGTTAGCACAGGGTAATTTGATATAAATCTGTAAAAAAGCCTTGACACCTGAAAGTATGCGTGCTATAATATAACAGCGTTATATAACGCTGTTATATTTCCAAAAAAGGTGATACCATGAGTGAATCAGAACAGACAACCTTGGAGCTTATACATACAGCCGCGATGGCTGAATTCCTTGAAAAGGGCTTTAAAACGGCATCCTTGCGGAATATCGTGAAAACGGCAGGAGTTACAACCGGCGCGTTCTACGGCTATTTTTCCAGCAAGGAAGCGCTTTTCGCTTCGATAGTGGAGCCTCATGCCGCGGCGGTCATGGGCAGATTCATGACGGCTCAGACCAATTTTGCCGCTCTGCCCAAAGAGGAACAGCCCCTGCATATGGGAATGGAATCCGCCGAATGTATCAGATGGATGATCGATTATATGTACAGCAACTATGAAGCCTTCAAGCTTCTGATATGCTGCAGCGAAGGTACGCCGTATGAAGGCTTTATACATTCCATGGCAGATATCGAGGCTGAATATACACTTAAATACATCGAGGTTTTAAAAAGCCTTGGCAGAGATGTTCAGGATATCGACCGCGAGCTTTGCCATATGATAGCGAGCGGTATGCTTGACGGTATATTCGAGGTCATCCGACACGATATGCCTAAGGAACGGGCAAAAGCTTTTATTGCGCAGTTAAACGAATTCTATACCGCAGGGTGGATGAAAATTATGGGGCAGTAATGCTCTATAATTTTTGTCGTCAGTTAGCAAGTGCTAACCAAAAACAAGGATATTTGGAGTCGCTGCAGAGATTCCTTTATCATAAATCCATTTTACAAGGAGGACTGGAAGTGAAAAAGAATAATAATCTTTCAGAGCTTATGGGCTATGCGGGTAAGCATAAATATCTTACCTATTCATCGCTCATATTATCGGTCATCAGTGCAATGCTTGCACTGTTGCCATTCGTCTTTATCTACTTTATCATCAGAGAAGTCATAGAGGCTGCCCCGAACTTTTCAGAAGCATCAGGCATCGCCCGAAACGGATGGATGGCAGTGCTGTTTGCGCTGATTTCCATTGTCATTTACATAGGCGCCCTTATGTGCTCGCATTTGTCCGCATTCCGTATTGCAGGAAATATGCGTAAAACACTAATGGCACATATCACAAAACTGCCGCTTGGCTTTATCGGCGAGATGGGAAGCGGCAAGATACGTCGTATTGTAAACGATAGCAGCGCTGCAACCGAAACATACCTTGCTCATCAATTGCCCGATATGGCGGGAGCTATAGCCACCCCACTTGGCATGATAATAATGCTGTTTTTGTTTGACTGGCGGTTCGGGCTGATCTGCCTTCTGCCGGTAGCCTGGGCTTTGCGGCAATGTTCAAAATGGCAGGTCCGGGAATGGCGGAGGACATGAAGAGCTATCAGGACGCTCTTTCGGATATGAACAACGAAGCGGTGGAGTATGTGCGCGGAGTTCCCGTCGTTAAGACCTTCGGTCAGACGGTGCATACCTTCAAGCGGTTCAAAGGCTCCATAGACAACTATTATCAATATTGTATTTCCTACTGCAAAAAGTGCCGTATGCCTATGCTGTTGTATACCGTCTTCATCAACAGTGCATTTGCATTTCTGATTACGCTTGCGCTGATATTGGCAGGCGGAGAAGCCGTAACCCAATCGGTTTTGCTAAGTTTTATTTTCTACGTGATTTTCACGCCGGTTATTGCCACTTCCATGACAAAGGTTCTTTTCATGAGCGAAAACGGCATGATAGTCAAAGACGCTCTGGCGCGTATTCATTCAATTTTAGATATGAAGCCATTGCCCGAAGCGAGTGATTGCACATCCCCCAAGGACAACTCGGTTGAATTCAGAAATGTTTCCTTCAGATACTCAGGAGCGAAGTTTGACGCTTTAAGCAACGTTTCGTTCAGCGTTAAGCCCGGCGAGACTGTGGCGCTTGTAGGACCTTCCGGAGGAGGAAAAACCACCGCCGCAGGGCTTATATCCCGCTTCTGGGATGTCACCAGCGGAGAAATCAGGGTCGGCGGAGTGAATGTTAAGAACATCAAAAAGTCAAAGCTGATGGAAACCGTATCATATGTATTTCAGGACAGCCGCCTTTTAAAGACATCGATCCTTGAAAACGTCAGACTGTCTAAGCCCTCGGCTTCACGAAAAGAGGTTGAGAACGCTCTGCACAAGGCTCAGTGCGATGATATTATAGCAAAACTGCCCGACGGGATTGATACCGTGATTGGAACAAAGGGTGTATATCTTTCGGGCGGCGAACAACAGCGAATCGCCATTGCAAGAGTGATGCTTAAGGACGCTCCCATCATCGTTTTAGACGAAGCGACGGCATTCGCCGATCCGGAAAACGAGTTTCTGGTACAGCGTGCTTTCGAGGAACTCTCGAAAAACAAAACGGTAATAATGATAGCTCACCGACTGTCCACCGTAAAAAATGCGGACAGGATATTTGTTATGAAGGACGGCAGGGTTTCGGAATCCGGCACACACAAGGCTCTGACCGAAAAGAACGGCATATATGCTAAGATGTGGCAGGATTATCAGGAATCCGTAAGCTGGAAGGTAGGAGGCGCAATATGATAAACTCAGTTATGAAAAGGTTCGCGCTCTCACGCGAGGGCGCAAAGGGTCTTATATGGGCGACTGTCGCCTGTACGGTCGGAGATATTGTGCTGATGCTGCCGGTAGGGCTTCTGTACTTCCTTGTAAGCGATTTTATAAATGGCGCAGTACCGGAAAATCACTATGTATTATACGGAATCGGAATTGCCGGTGCTCTTCTTTTGATTTTCCTTTCGGAGTTTTGGAAATACAACGCCACCTATTTCTCTACTTACAAAGAATCCGGCAAATGCAGAATCAGGCTTGCAGAAAAGCTTCGCAGGCTGCCGCTTTCCTTCTTCGGCAAAAAAGATTTGGCAGATCTGACTAACACAATGCTGGGAGACGTTGCAATCACCGAGCAGATGTTCTCGCATTATGTCCCGCAATTTTATGCTTCGATTATATCCACCTGCATTATAGCCATAAATCTTTTGTTCTACAACTGGCGGCTTGCTTTGGCGGCTTTGTGGGTTCTGCCTGTAGCGCTTTTGATTGTCGGTTTTTCAAAAAGGGTGCAGAATTACTTCAGCCGCAGAATGAACGCGGCGCAGATATCCGTTCAAAACGGCATTCAGGAATGCTTAGAAACGGTGCGCGATCTGAAAAGCAACAACGCAGAGCAGGACTATCTGGATGGATTATATCAGAAAATTAATGCGCTGGAAGTAAGACAAATTAAGAGTGAGCTTGGAACGGCTATGTTTGTAGTCCCGGCGCAGATGCTTTTAAAGCTTGGAATTGCCACCGTTGCGCTTGTCGGAAGCGCGCTTCTGATTAACGGCAGTCTGTCGCTTTGCACCTTCTTTATGTTCCTTCTTGTGGTGTCAAGAATCTATGAGCCAATGTCGTTTTCACTGCAGAATCTTGCGGCTATGATCTCTTTGCAAATCAATATCGACCGTATGAACGAAATCGAAAACTGCAAGGAACAGAACGGCACCAAAGCATTCAAGCCCAAAGGATACGATATTGTGTTTGACAATGTGGGCTTTTCTTATAACAGTGATGAACCCGTATTGCAACACGTGTCCTTTACTGCAAAACAGGGCGAAGTAACGGCGCTGATCGGACCATCCGGCGGTGGAAAGTCCACTGCTGCAAAGCTGGCGGCAAGGTTCTGGGATGCGGATAATGGAAGAATCACAGTCGGCGGTGTAGACGTTAAGTCGGTTGACCCCGAGCAATTATTGACAGCGTTTTCTATTGTCTTTCAGGATGTCACGCTTTTCAACAATACCGTCATGGAGAACATAAGAATAGGCAGAAAGGACGCTACCGACGAGGAGGTTATGGAAGCGGCAAGGCTCGCAAACTGCGAAGAGTTTGTGGAAAAGCTTCCGGATAAATGGAATAGCAATATCGGGGAAAACGGAAGCTCACTTTCAGGCGGAGAGCGGCAGCGTATTTCCATCGCCCGCGCATTCCTGAAGGACGCGCCCATTATCCTGCTCGACGAAGCCACCGCCAGCCTTGATGTGGAAAACGAAACTGCCATTCAGACCGCTCTTTCACGGTTTATCAGGAACAAAACAGTTCTTCTGATTGCGCACCGTATGCGAACGGTTGCCGGGGCAGATAAGGTTGTTGTGCTGTCCGGCGGAACGGCCGCAGAACAGGGTCAGCCGGATAAGCTGCTCGCCCAAAACGGTATATATACCCGCATGGTCGGACTTCAGAACGAAAGTCAGAATTGGACAATTAGGTAAGGATAATTTCCGCAAAAAATCGTCCGAGCCATATTGACAAAAGACATTCCGCGTGCTATACTTTAATATCGAGTTAGCAGCCGCTAACAAGCGGCTGCTTTCATTTCGCGGCGCAGTTAGCCTGTGTTAACTAAGCAGACTTGTCGCTGCGCAGGGATAAAGGAGAATAACAGATATGATGATAAACAAACGTCTGATTAACACGGTCAGCAAAAGTAAGAAGTATATCGCCGCAAATGTTGCTCTGCAATGGTGCTCGTTGGCGGCAAATATTGTTCTGATGACCGCCATAGCCTCATTTCTTGCGGGATTATTTTCGCGGACTGCTGATTTCCGGCGGCTGATTTCTATGGGAGCTGTGGCGGCGGTCTGCCTTGCTGTGCGGTTTATCTGCACATTGGGAGCAGCTCGAATGGGATATCTTTCCTCAAAGGCGGTGAAAAGGACGCTTCGGGAGAAGATATTTTTTAAGCTCCTTCAGTTAGGCACTGCTTACCAAGAAAGCGTTAAGACCTCTGAGGTGATTCAGGTGTCTGTGGAGGGCGTTGACCAGCTTGAAACCTACTTTGGGGCGTATCTTCCGCAGTTCTTCTATGCCATGCTTGCTCCCCTGACCTTGTTTATTTACCTGAGCTTTGTTAATCTTCCGGCAGCTGTTGTTCTGCTGATATGCGTGCCACTTATCCCTGTGGCAATCGCGGCGGTTCAGACTTGGGCAAAGAAGCTCCTTAGTAAATACTGGGGTCAGTATACCGCCTTGGGAGATACCTTCCTTGAAAATTTGCAGGGTCTTACAACCCTTAAAATCTATCAGGCTGACGGCTTCAAGCACCGTGAAATGAATGCGGAGGCGGAAAGGTTCCGCAAAATCACCATGAAGGTGCTGACTATGCAGCTCAACTCAATCACCATTATGGATTTTATCGCCTATGGCGGTGCGGCGCTGGGCGTTATTCTTGCCGCGACCCAGTACCGCTCCGGCCATGTTACACTTACAGGATGCCTGATGATAATTCTTTTAGCGGCGGATTTCTTTCTTCCGATGAGGCAGCTCGGCTCATTCTTCCATGTAGCCATGAACGGAATGGCGGCAAGTGATAAGATTTTTCGCCTTCTGGATCTGCCTGTGCCTGAGCGCAAAACCCTCGCCTGCCCGGATGGGGATATCGTCTGCAAAAAGCTTACCTATTCCTACGAGCCGGAGCGGGAGATTCTGCACGGAATCGACCTTGCCTTCCCGGTAGGAAGCTTTACCGCCGTTGTCGGCGAATCGGGATGCGGAAAATCCACCGTTGCGTCTGTCCTGCTTGGCAGGAACAAGGGCTATGGCGGCTCAGTCACCGTCGGCGGAAGAGAGCTTCGGAAAATCGACGAAAGCAGCCTAATGCAGAAGCTTACATATATCGGTCACCAGAGCTATCTGTTCAAAGGAACCGTGCGTGACAATCTGCAAATGGGCAGACCGACCGCCGATGACAGCGCAATGTGGAAAGCACTTGAGCAGGTTCGCCTGGCGGACTTTCTGCGCAGTGAGCAGGGTCTTGATACAATGCTTGCCGAAAAAGGCGGCAACCTATCAGGCGGACAGTGCCAGCGGCTTGCGCTTGCAAGGGCGCTTCTCCACGACAGCCCAGTATATATCTTCGACGAAGCCACATCCAATATCGACATGGAAAGCGAAAACGACATCATGGAAAGGATTCATGCCCTTGCAAAGCATAAAACCGTAATCCTCATTTCCCACCGCCTTGCAAACGTTACAGGTGCGGATAAAATCTATGTAATGGATGCCGGCAGAATCGCGGAAAGCGGCAATCATGAGGATTTGCTTAAAAACAGCGGCGTATATAAAAAGCTGTGGGAAGCCCAGCAAACGCTTGAAAGCTTTGGAAAGGACGGTGAAAGGCGATGAAAAAAAGAAGCGGTTTTACCGTTATGAGCCGCCTTATCGGGCTGGTTCGCCCCTTGGCGGGATATATGACTCTGGCGATTACGATGGGTCTTTTAGGACACCTTTGCGCTTCGTTCATAACAATTTTCGGCGGATTTGCCGTTTTGAAGCTGTTGAATATAAACGCCCCGCTCGCTTTGAAAGCGGTGTTTGCCTGCGTTCTGGTGTTCGCTCTTTTAAGAGCAGGACTCAGATACGGAGAACAGGCTTGCAACCATTTTATTGCCTTCAAGCTGCTTGCGCTGATACGCGATAAGGTGTTCAGCGCACTGCGCAAGCTCTGCCCTGCCAAGTTAGATGGGCGGGATAAGGGCGATCTTATCAACATCATCACCTCGGATATTGAACTGTTAGAGGTGTTCTATGCCCACACCATCTCACCGGCGGCTATTGCGTTTTTATTTACGGTTATCATGTGCATATTTATAGGCAGCTATCACTGGGTGCTGGGGCTTCTTGCTCTTGCGGCGTATCTTGTGGTGGGAATAGTTGTGCCGCTGGCTGTCTCCAAGGCGAGCGGAGACGACGGACTGCGTTTTCGCACCAAGTCAGGCGAGCTTTCCGCCTTACTGCTGGATTCACTGCGCGGGCTCCCCGAGCTTTTGCAGTACGGTCAGGGAGAAAACCGCCTGAAAAAGCTGAACTCCCGCACAGACGGTCTTGCCGGCGATGAAGAGCGCATGAAGCGGGTATCCGGAAGAAATTCCGCCGTCACCGGCATGATAATCCTTATATTCGACCTTGCCATGCTGTTCGCGGCGGCAGGACTGTATCTGAAAGGATTTGTTGGCTTCGATGGTGTGCTGATACCTACCCTTGCATTGTTTTCTTCCTTCGGTCCTGTCTCCGCACTTGCGGCGCTGGGAAGCACCTTGCAAAGCACTCTTGCCGCCGGAAACCGTGTTTTGGATATATTGGATGAAAGCCCTGTTGTCGAGGAAGTCAGCGGGCAGGATGAGGTAAAATTCACCAGAGCATATGCGGATAAGGTGACATTCTCTTACGAAAATACACCCATCCTTGATGATTTCTCCATAGATATTCCCGCAAAGAAAATTATCGGCATTGTGGGCAGAAGCGGAAGCGGAAAGTCAACGCTGTTAAAGCTTTTTATGAGGTTCTGGAAGGTTGAAAAGGGATGTATTGCCGTCTCCGGCAGGGAGATATCCCGCATCAACACCGAAAATCTTAGGGATATGGAGAGCTTTGTCACGCAGGAGACTCATCTGTTCCACGACAGTATCCGCAACAACTTAAGAATTGCCAGGCTTGATGCAACGGATGACGAAATCGTCGCCGCCTGCAAAAAGGCTTCCATCCACAAATTTATAATGTCGCTTCCAGATGGCTACGATACGCCGGTCGGCGAGCTGGGCGATACCCTCTCCGGCGGTGAACGTCAGCGGCTGGGGCTTGCACGGGCATTTCTGCACGATGCGCCGTTTATGCTTTTAGATGAACCCACAAGCAACCTCGACAGTCTGAACGAAGCAGTCATCCTTAAAGCTCTTAAAGAGGAAAGAGAAGACCGAACGGTTCTGCTGGTATCCCATCGTCAGTCCACCATGCGAATAGCGGATACGGTGTACTCCGTAGAGAACGGGAGGATGAGCTGATGAGAAGCATAGAAAGCAAGCGTGAGCGCGAAAAGCGGATGGTCTCACAGATGATAGCACTGTATTGCAGGAAAAATCACGGGACAAAAGGGGCACTCTGCCCGGAATGTGCTGCGCTGAACGACTATGCCCGGCAACGCAACGATAAATTCCCCTTTATGGAGACAAAAACCTTCTGCTCAAACTGCAGGGTTCACTGCTACAAGCCCGAAATGCGTGAGAAAATCCGCAAAGTCATGCGCTTTTCGGGACCGCGGATGATCTTCCATCACCCGGTGGCGGCGCTCCGCCATGTAATCGAAACAAAGAAAGAAAAACGAAGATTGGAGAGTCAGATATGAAGCTGAAAAGGCTGCTGTTTTTGATTGTAGGATGTATCTCGTTGGGAGTAGGCTGTGTAGGCATAGCTCTGCCGATTCTGCCGACGGTTCCGTTTTTCCTGCTGACGGTGTTCTGCTTTGCAAATTCGTCCAAAAAGCTTCACGACTGGTTTGTGGGGACGAAGCTATATAAAAAGAATCTGGAATCCTTTGTGCAGAAAAATGGCATGACCGCCAAAACAAAGGCGGGCATAATCATCCCGGTAACCTTACTTATGGGCTTTGGATTTTTTATGATGCTCAGAAAGGACTTGATAGTTCCCTGCGTAATCCTTGCCATCGTATGGGTCTGCCATATGGTGTATTTCCTGCTCGGCGTGAGGACGATCCGTGGAGCAAAGCCGGACGGAACGGAAATTAGTGGAGAGGCGGAAAACGGCATGAAAATGATTGGAACGCGGCCTCGTTGAGAAAAAAGGAGGATGCAAATGAACTGGTCGATACTTTTAATGGAGTGTGTTATTTTATGTGTTCTGTTCACCGTCATTGTTGTGACAATCAGCCGGAAAAATCCCCTGGCAGTGGTACATGACTTGCCGCCTGCCATTGGGCAGCGGGCGCAGGAGCTGGGGCTGATTAAGGAGAATCAGCGCTCCGGCTCCAGAGTGGTGCTGGTCAAAAAGATTGCGGCGGCATTGATAATTGCGTTGTTGTTCGCCATTACGGTGTACTGTTTCAATGATGCCCGGAGCTTTACCGACGGATTTGGATACAGCTATTTGATCTGGACTGTGGTGAACTGGTACGACGCACTTGTCATAGACTGCCTGTGGGTGTGCCATGACAAGCGGGTACGCATCCCCGGTACAGAAGATATGGAAGCGTATCAGGACTATCTATTCCATATCAAAGAAAGCGTGAAGGGACAGTTCATCGGTCTGCCGGTTTGTGCACTGGTGGGCGTACTGACAGCGCTGTTCACAAAAATATAGGAGGAGCGTGTATGTTGATTTTATTGGAAGGTATCGCCTTGTGTTTCATTTTGCTTGTGATTTGTGTAGTTGGAATCGCAGACGGGCCTGTGGGCTGTGTCTATTTTTATGAACCAGCTGTGCAGGAGAAAGTTGTAAAGCTAGGACTTACCACGAAAGTGAAAATCGAAAGATCCCGCAAGGCGGTACGGATCGCTATCTTTGCCCCGGTTTTGATTTTGGTACCGGGGATGGTATTTTGTGAATGGAGCAAGGGGGCTCTGGGATCTTTTTATACAGATGACAGCAATCCTATGGATTGAAGGGCTGTTTGACCGTCTCTTTATCGATTGGTATTGGGTGGGCAAAACAAAAGCATGGATCATTCCCGGTACGGAAGATCTATTGCCGTATATTCCAAAGAAAGCACTCGTAAGAAAATGGGTCGCAACCATAATCGGTTATCCGATGCTTGCGGCGATCCTGTCCGGAATCTGTCTGTTATTCTGAGAAGAGCAAGAGAAATGAAAGCGGCGTGGGTTCGCACACAATTTTAAGTGGAGAGGAAGAAGAAAATGCAAAACACAATGTTCAGGATGAAAACCGATGGCTTTCACGGGGAGCTGTTCTGCCCGGAGACGGACAAATACCCGGGGAAAACACTGATCTGCTTTGGCGGCAGCGACGGGAAATATGAGCTGGCTCGGAAGCTGGCTGCGATTTTTCAGGGGCGTGGCCTGACCGCTTTGGCGCTCGCCTATGTAAATGAAGAAGGGCTTCCAAACGTATTCTATCATGTGCCCATTGATACGCTGGAAGCAGCGGCAAAGCGGCTGCATGAAATGGGCTATGAGAAGGTGGGACTGTGGGGCATTTCCAAGGGAGCGGAGCTGGCGCTGACCGCTGGTAGCCTGCTGCCGGGGCTGATTAACGCGGTCATTGCGGCGGCGCCTATGAGTACGGTGTGCCAGGGCTTTGCCAAAGGAAAAGGTATAAAGCTGATGCCGGGAAGCTCCTGGAGCTTTCACGGCAAGGAAGTTCCCTATACGCCCTTCGGTTATGAGAAAACGCCCTACGGCAGTATCCTATGGAAAAGTCTGAAGGCCCGGGAAGTCAGCATGTTCGACCTGTATCTGCCCCTGGTTCGGCAGCCAAGCCCGGGAGCGGAAATCAGGGTGGAGAATATCACAGGTCCCATTTTGCTGATTTCCTCGAAAATGGACACCATGTGGCCCTCGGAGCCGGCGGCAGAAGCCATCATGGAGCGGCTGGACGCGCATGGCTTTGCCTATCTCCACCGGCACTTGAGCTATGACCATGGCAGCCACCTGTTTGTACCCATGGAGCTTTCCGCGGCGAAATTCTTCCGTGGCGACCGGGGAAAGCACAAGGAGCCTGGACGGAAGGCCCGGATGGATTCTCTGGAAAGAACACTGGAATTTGTTATGCAATGGTAAAAGAAGCTATATATGAGCGGAGGAAAGTAAAATGTCGAAACATGCATCAGCATTTCAGGAAAAAGTAATGTCGTTTCTCTACCGGGGCAAAGAGATTTTCAAGCCCCTAAACACAGGTCATATGGATGAACAGGTAAGCTGTGTTCGGGAATTCATTGCAAACATCTTCTTTTATACCAAAAACGGTGTAACCATTATGATCGACGCAGGCTACAATTACGACCGTCTCAAGGAAAAAATGGGCTGGCTGGACTTAGATCCCGCCGACATCCGGCACATCCTTATTACTCATCAGGACACCGACCATGTGGGTGCGGTGGAGACGGACAGCGACGGGCTGTTCCGCAATGCGACGCTGTATATTGGGGAGGAGGAAAATAAATACCTCACCGGCGAAAGAAGGCGGAGGGTAATCCATGGCCTTTATAAACTTCCAATGGTACATAGCGACAACAGGAAAGAACTTCTGAGGGACGGGCAGGTATTTTCCATTGGAGATATCAAGATCGAGTGTTTCCTTGTTCCGGGACACACCTGGGGACATATGGTCTACCTGATCGACAATGGGTATCTGTTCACCGGCGATACCATCTGGTTTGGGCCGGACGGGGGACGCAGTTTTATCAACATGCTGGCGGAGGACAACCGGGTGGCAATTCAATCTCTGGCGACGCTGGAAGAAAAGCTTCGGGCGCGGGAACTTCATCCCAAGATCATCACAGGACACACTGGCTGGACAGACGACCTGGACTTCGCCTTTGCCCAGCGGGACAAAGTGTGTAACGCCTATGTGAAGCAAAAGCCCCATGACCCGGATGCCCCCTATGACGGCTATGACGAATCCGACGACACAGAAGAAAAGGCCCGGAGCGTACGCCTGAAAAAGCAGAAGAGGATACGGGCATGAAAGAAAACGCAGGAACAAGGATCTACGGCTGGTTTTACAGCCATGCCTGTAAAAGGCAGATAGAAAAGCTATATGGGCACCGGACGCTGAAAAACGCAAGGCAGGAATATCGGGCGATCATTTGGCGGGCGAAGAACATCGGCCCGTCCCGGCTGCTGAGCGCCTACTGCATGGCTGCGTGGTTTATCGCGCTGAACCGGAGCACGGGAAGCAATCCGGAGGAAAACTATGCCCTGTTTCGCGATGGCCTTCAAAAGAGCAGACTGTTTGCTGCTGTCCTGGGAGGCGCGGACGCCTATCTGGACGAAAAGAAGCTGCCGGGCCGTCTGCAATGGGCGGCGGAATCAAAGAAGAAAAAATATGAAAACGACTGGGTCGTGGACGTCCTGCCCGGCGGGGAAACATTCGACCTGGGCTATGACTATTTGGAGTGCGGCGCATGTAAGCTCTGCCGAGACGAGGGCTGCTTTGAACTTGCAAAGTATCTATGCCGTCTGGACTTCGTTCTGGCGGATTTAATGGACTTGGAGCTTGCGCGCACCACCACCATTGCGGAGGGCGGCGGGCGCTGTGATTTCCGCTACCGCCGCAAACGGTAACAGAGCATGTAAGGAGTGAGAAGGATGGATTTGAAAGTAAAACGAAAAACGGCGCTTGCCCTGCTTTGCGGCGTATTGGGCTGCTTGTGCTTTGGCGCGGGCGACTGGCTGATGCTGTATGGAGATACGGCGCATAAAGGCAGTATTTTCTGGCTTACGGAGGGCGCTGCGGCAATCCCCGCGTGGCGGAATAATCTTGCCATGGCGCTGTCCTTTCCAGGGATTCTTCTCTATGGCATTGCCCTGCTGGCTCTCGGGAATTTTTTAAGAGGAGAGCAGCGCAAACGCATCTATTGGCATCTTACTACATTCAGCCTGACTCCGTGGCTGGCGCTGCATCTATTTTACATCATGATACTGTTCGGCTTCGAGTGGATGACCGGGAACGGCTATGAGGCGGCGGCACTGTCCGTATCGGAAGCGCTGTTTGGACATTTGGCGTGGATCGTACCGGTCAGCGAGGTGCTGATGCTGCCGCCGTATTTTTACTGGGCATATCTGCTCATCAGGGGCAAAAGTCATTTTCCCAGATGGATGGCGCTTTCCAACCCACTGGTATTTTACGGGATTTTGAAGGCTGTTACTTTGTTAATGCCTGACGGCGCTTTTCGGCTGGCCTTCACCAATGGCCTCATGAGTGAGAGTATGGCGCTCTGGTTTGGCAGTATGCTGCTTTGGCTGGGCAGGCGAAAAGGGAAGGAGAAACCATCATGAGTACGGTTGATTTGACTGGCGTGGCGGAAACCATGCTCCAGACAATGTACGCCCGGGCGGTCTACTCCCAAAAGCCAGGGCACAAATTTTACGATGGGAAGGCCATTGAGATTGCCAAAGCAATGAACTACGACTTCTCTAAGGCGGACAAGGATGCCCTGATGTCCAGCGGTGTGCTGGCCCGGACGATTCTGCTGGATGGAATGGTGAAGCAGTTTGTTGACGAAAATCCAAACGGCACGGTGGTCAACATCGCCTGCGGTCTGGACACCCGGTTTTACCGGGTAGATAACGGACAGATCCGCTGGTATAATCTGGACTTGCCCGAGACGATTGCGGTGCGCCGCCGCTTTTTGCGGGAGGAGGGACGGGTGTCCATGATTCCCCGCTCCGCTATGGACCTCGGTTGGACGGATCGAATTTCCCCGGACGGGGAGAAGGTTCTGGTGGTGATAGAGGGTCTGTCCATGTACCTTACGCAACAGGATGTAGGGCAGATTTTAGGTATCATCGCCGCCCGTTTCTACAAAGCGAAGGTCATCATGGAGTTTATGAACCCCTGGGTCGTGGGGCATGTGAAGGAGAAGTCCATCGAAGCATCCCAGGCCAAATTCACTTGGGGAGCAAGGTCCGGCGAGGAGATCGCGGCGCTCTGCCCTGTGGTGCGCTGGGTAGAGGATGTGAGTCTGCTGGATGGCATGAAGGAGCTATATCCTATCTACCGGGTAATCGGAAAAATCCCGGCCTTGCGGAACCTGTCCAATAAACTGGCGGTGTTAGAGGCTTGCAAAAATGGAGAATGACAACAAAATCTTCTGGCAGCGGTTTGCATGGGCTTACGGCCCGATCATGGAAAAGAGCAGCGCCCGTCTTTACCGGGACATCTGCGACAGGACCCGTCCTGAGCTGAACCGGGATATGAATGTGCTGGAACTGGTCTGCGGCACCGGTCAGCTTCTGAATCTATCGTCTTTGGCAAGGGACGTCGGCGTCAGCCAACCTACCGCTGAACGCTGGCTCTCAATCCTTGTAGCCTCCAATATCGTATATCTGCTTCAGCCATATTTCAACAATATCACGAAAAGAGCAGTTAAAACGCCAAAGCTGTATTTTCTTGACACAGGGCTTGCCGCATATCTGACAAAGTGGAACACACCGGATGTGCTGAAAAACGGAGCTATGGCAGGCGCATTCTTTGAGAGCTTCGTGTTGTCGGAAATCGTCAAAAGCTACTACAACAAGGGGATTTCAGAGCTCCCGCTGTATTTCTATCGCGATAAGGACATGAACGAAATCGACCTTTTGATTGAGGAAAGCGGGATATTACATCCGATCGAAATAAAGAAGCACGCCGACCCGCAAAAAAAGATATTGAAGCCTTTGATCTGCTGGATAAAATTCCGGGCGTGAAGCGGGGGGGCAGGGCGGCGTGGTTTGTCTGTATGACAAGTTGATAACACTTCGGGGTAAAGACAGAGTAATCCCGGTAAACTACCTATGAATCCGATATTGGTTGCGGACTTCAAAAAACAAACAGTGTAAACGCAATAATCATCAAAACTTTGTCAATACTAGAGCGTGTTCATACTAAACTGATTTGCGGATTTTGGAGCAAATTTTGCCCCATTCTATGTTAAAAAACCTTGAAATACAGGGCTTGTTTGTTATACTATTTTTTACTTTTTATTTTTTGAATTTTTCTAAAAAGCCCTTGACTTTTTATAGTTAGTCACCTCATCCGATTTTTCAACATAAATTGATTTATACTTATTTCCCATTAAAAAGTGTACAGGGGTTGCCAAAGCAATCCCTGTACACTTTTATGGAAAATTAGTATTATCCTCCACCCATCACCGTATCAAATACCTCTTATCCTTTCCTCTGCCTTCAATGCGAAGGATTCCGAGGTCTTTCATTTCACGCACGAGGTTATATAATCGCGTGTGCTTCACGTCAAGCAATTCTTCAAGCTCTGTATCGGTTGCCTGACCGTTATCCGCGATATAATCAATGACCCTGCGCATCTGATCGGTGATTACACTTTCATCAGGCGGCAAGGGCGACGCCTCGTTCATGTTCGGCAAAACGATTTTGAAAGCATTCGGAATTGCTTCAATATACGGTTGAACGGCGCATTTCTCATACAGCTTAAATATCCTGCGGATGCCGGTGCCATAGCTTTCAATCAGGCGGAGACGGTGAAACACCTCGGCAAGATTCTTATTTCTGGGCTGAGAAATGCCTATGCGGATGTCGTCGGTAGAAAGTCCGGGAAGCAATCCGCCAAGCGAGATAAACTCCATCTTGCTGTCGTTGACGTTTATGATAATGCTGCCGCTGAAGCTGTAATCACGATGAACAAGCGCATTCAGCAGAGCTTCACGAATTGCCTCTTCGGGATAATCCTGCTTATCCGTCCTGACAACTCCTTTTATTACGGAACTGGTTTTATTGCACAATGCAAGATAGCTGACTGCGCTTTCAAACTGCTTAAATACCGAGCCGCCAAACTCCTTGCTGTCCCGAAAAACCGTGCAGGTCTCGTCGTTAAAAACGGCGATTTTCGTGGTATGAAGGCACTGATCCGAAAGAAGCAGTGCAAGATTTGTATAGACGCTTCCGCTGCGCTGTATCATCCCAAGCGCGCGGTATTTTTCGGCGGTAAACTCAACGCCGTAACGCTTAAACGCCTTCTCGGCCGCTTCAAAGGTTAAATCCTGATTAAGAGAGCGGGCTTCCTCAAACGTATCTCCATCGCTTTCTTTAATAAGCTGACGGATCTGTTCGGCAGAAGCCGGCACTCTGGATGTACCCTGACGGACATAAACACCGCTCGGCTTCATGCCCTTGCTTTTGAGGTAATAGCTTATTTGTTCCTTCGTTCACTGCAATGCGAACCACCCTGTTGTCCTGAACGGTAAACCGTACACACATTGTAGCATCCGGCATGACAGCATCCCGAATGCCGTTTGTAATGCGGGTATACTCGTCATCTACATCCGCAAGTCCTATTGCATTGCCTTCGTTATCAATGCCAACGTATATGATACCACCGTCCGTATTGGCAAACGCTATTACTTCTTTATATATCTCCTCTGTAAACCTGGATTTAAATTCAACGTTTACAGTCTCAAAGCCCATAGTGGCACCTCCTGATTTAATCATCTATGTTATATTATACCCCGATTTTTCAATTTGACAAGTGAATAAAAGTGAAAATCAGTGAATATTCACCTTTATGATCGTCATATGCAATTGACTTTCCCTACCGTCAATGATATACTATACTCATATTATCAGATGGAATACAGCTTCAAAGCTGACACGCATTCTTATATGAAAGGTTGATAAACATGGCTGAATCTAAGTTAAATGGCAACTGCTATCTATGCGGACATACATATTCCAAAGCAGGATTTGCAAAGCATATTCTTTCTAATCACAGCTATGCGGGAGCGGACAGCCAGGATTGCGCCGTTCTTAAGGTCGAGGGCGCAGATGATAAGTCTTATTGGCTGTATGTAGACATCGCGCTGACCTCAACTCTGCAGCCGCTGGACAGTTTTTTAAGGGATATCTGGCTTGAATGCTGCGGTCATTTGAGCAACTTTTATGCAATAGGAATCGAACAAATAGGAAAATCCAAAAAAATATCACTTTTGCCCAAAGGCTTCACCTTCTATTACGACTATGATTTCGGCAGTACGACAACGCTGAAAATTACAGTTGTAGGACACTCATGCCGTCCCAGGCAAAGAAAGGCAGTCCGCCTCCTTGCAAGGAACATACCGCACACCTTTATATGCGGCAATTGCGGAAAGCCGGCAACCAGCATTTGCTGCGAGTGCAGGTGGGACGGCAAAAATCCCTTTTTATGCGATGATTGTGCCAACGGGCACGAGCATGATTATGCTATCCTTCCGGTGACAAATTCCCCGCGCATGGGCGAATGTGCCTACTGCGGCGAATTTGATGTGTATGAGTTTGATTCGTCGAAGTTTGAGAAAAAACAAGATATATAGCGCGAAGTACATAAGCTTTGGCACATCCACATCCATATATGCCGCCTTGTTTATGAATGTAACACTAGTTCACGTCTGAAAACGTCCATACCATAATATATAGTCATAAAATCGGGTACAGAATCCATCATTTGATGGTTTTGCACCCGATTTATTGTCAATATATCAACCCGATATCGCTTTAGTCTGAGATAAGTTTAACTTTCATCCCTTCCATGGCAGAATAGACTTTCTGAACTCCACCCCAAAAAACTTTTTAGCTTCCGTGAGATTCATCGTTACCCACTCGCGGGATTTTTTAGCCTCCAGAGTTTCGGGCAGCTCCTTCATCAGCCTGTCCGCTTCGTAGGTCTGACCGGCGTTATACCTCAGTTCATTTGTCTTAGGCTGTATCACAAAGGACTTGGGGCTGTTCCGCCATGCGCCTATTATTGCCTCCTTGGCGTGCTTGCCGGTGACGTGTTCGCTGAAATAGTCCTCAAGCGAAAGCTCCCTTATGTATTCGGGGACTTCTTCGGAATGTTCTTTAATAATGTCCACTATGATTCTTGATGATACCGCCAGAATATCAGGAGCGCTCTCCGCTTCGTCATCCTTCATCTTCTCAATAAGCTCAGGTATCACTTCAAGCATGCGCCTTAGATACTCCCTATAAAACGCAGTGCCAATTTTCTGCTGAACCATGCGGACTATATTGCTCTTCATTACCTCGGTATTGGTAAGCCCCGCTTCTACCCTGCAAATAACCGTCCGCCTTATCACCTCGGGAGCTACCGCTTTAACGTCCTCGTTTGCGCTGATGACTACCGCAGAATAATTTGTTAAATGCTCGCTAACTCCGAAATCGTCGTTCTTAATGGTTTCTATGGCGTGCTGGCTGAACCTTGTCTGCGTTAAGTCGTCCACAATGATCGGCGCACCCTGAACCTCACGCTTTAAGCCTTCGATGCTCGAGCGGGTGAAATCCGGAGCGGACACCTTCGGCTTCTGCCCTATCATCATTTTTAGCAGAGTTTCAAGAAAGCTGGTTTTTCCCGCCTTGCTCTGACCGTAGACCAATCCGAACACAGGGTAAGGCAGCTTGTTCTGCTCAAAGCGGGCAGCCATATCACGCATAACAGCCATAAACGGCGAGCAGAAAAACCAGTTTGCAAATTCAAAATAGCGGTACTGCATTCCGGTGTAGTCGCCGTGGAACTTGCTGTAGCCATCCATATATTTTAAGAACAGACTGACGTCATTTAAGATATCATCACGCGGCGGCGCAAGATTCAACATCTCACCGTTCAGCGTAACCTTTTGCTCTGTGACATCTATGTTAAGCTGAGGATACTCCGAGCGCAGCTCCTTTTTCTTTATGATCTCATCCGCCCGATGCCTGCGAACCTTTGTTATTATATCCGGAGTGATTATAATCCTGCCGGTTTTCTTATCGGGTTTGGGCAGTATGGGAGCCAATTCTCTTGACAGGTTGTGCGTATCAAGAATGAATCTCACATCATCGGAAGCTTCCTTTGAAGGCTCGATAACAATCGCCTTTTTCACCCGGACGCTCTCGGATATAGGCAGAGCGTCAATATTTTCGCAAGCGTCCGCTGTGGTCAGAGCCTTTACCGATATTTCGTCGGTGCTGTCCTCCTTAAGCTCGTTGAAGCAGTCCATATACCAGTCATATGCGGATTCGTCGTCCATATAGCAGATATTCTCCCGCTGAACTCCGCCAAAAGCGTTATATGACATATTGGCAGAACCCATAACAACGCGCTTTCTGCCATCATCCGCTTTCAGCAGATATATCTTTTCGTGAGACAGCCGTTTTCTGGCGACATATAAATGAACCGACCCATCCTCTATGCGGTCGAGCAGCTTCTGCCTTGCTTTTCCGGATGTCTCCCTTATACGCTCAAGCGTCTTGCTCTGATACGCCATGATTTCCTGCATTGAAAAAGACATCACTTCCTCGCTGCCAAATATCACCTCCGCCTTATCAAACATATCCAGAAGAGCATATACGAAATTGATTCCCGACGAAAAGGTTATGGCGTAAAGCTCGTTATATCCCTTAAAAAGCTCCTGCCATGTCATGGCTTCTGCGGAGATGTAGCCAAGCTTTACTACATCCAGCTTTGTGCCCGCTTCTTTTTCGGGCTCGTTTATATCAAACAGTGAAAAGCTGTTTTCATCAATATATTCTGCCATGGGCTTGTCTCCTTTATTTGTGTCGGTTGGGTTGTGCAGGGGTGGTATGTACGGATATATTTTAGCATAAATGAAGCGTGGTTACAATTCGGCTTTGTGTTGTTTTAACACTTATTTCTCGTAAAATCGCTGTAACTCCCATCATAGAGCAGTATTATGTCGATTTTTAGCTGCGTTTTTACGAGAACTTAGTATTTTCAGCTTTTGTTTTTATAATACACTTAATATACACTTATTGTCAAGTTATTATTCACTTATTATCAAGTATATTTAATTGAGATTGCTATAGATCTTAGTCGTCCGGAGTTATTATGCAGATTTCAGATAATAAAAGCATATTGCTTTCCGGATATTCAACAAGCTTTTGGTTTGTCAATAATGCGTTTCAAAGTTTTTAAAAGATTATCCAAAAATTCAACTTGTGCAAATTTTGCACAAGTTGCAGACAACGGAAAAACCTATCAATACAAGTTTTATTCCGTAGATGCGCTATAGCGATTAAAAAAATTGGGTCTTACAAGCTCTGCCGACCTTGCCCATGAGGAATAACACATAAGTAAGAAAAAAGCCTTGAATTAAGATATCAATAACTGAGACTCCTTGCCGAAAACATAGACAGGGTGCGGATGGGAGGAGTTTTGTCTGGCGGTAAGAGAGTTTGAGAATAGAGCCGAAGACAGTTTTGGGGATACATAAGAATAAGCGTCCGGCAAACGGGCGCTTATCATTTTTTAAGATTATCTGCAAAGCTTCTCCGGAGCGGTAATTGTCTTTCCCTCCATAACCGCAAGGTATGCGTCCGACACGATTATTCCTGTGTCCTCGCCGTTGGGATAAGCCTCAGCGTCATAGTCGCCTGCGCACATAACCGCCGTGTAGGTTTTGCTTTCCTCTATGGGGGTACCGTCTTTAAGGGCTGCCGAAACTATTTTGCCGTTTTCAATCTGTGCGTCAACACCCGACCAGTAGTAATCAAATACTGCCGTTTTATTGCCATCGGTGACACTGCGTCCGCCCTCGAGAAGTTCAAACAGCTCCCTGCCTGTAAGAGTAAGGCGGACTAAGTTTTTGTTGAACGCGCCGGGGATGTTGATTATATAGGATGTTTCAGAATATATGTCTCCGGCGAATAGCCGTCCGCTTACTCCGGTGGTGTTGGCAATGCCGTCGATAAAGATTCCGTCCGATACGATTGCAACATCCGAGCCTGTTTCATAGAGCAGATCCGCCATGATCTGCACCGTTTGCTGATGGGTCATATCTTCCTCGACTGTTGCCAGCGGCAAAACCGATTGCTGATCTGCCATAGCCTTTTTATGCAGCTCGTCCATGTCGGCGGCGATGGCGTCAAATGAACCGTCTCCCATCATGGCTTCCTTAAGCTCGGAGCCGCACTGTACCCAAACGTCGTAATAATCGGTAAGAAGATAGGGCAGGCAGTCTCCGCTCTCAACAAGCTCCCACACGTCGGCATAGGGAGTGTTTTCTGCGGGCGGGGTCTTTTTGCCGAGCGGAGATACGTCCGTATCCAAAACAGCCAGCTCCTTTTGCCCCTCCTCAGAGGATAGAAACGCCATAATATCCAGCGCCTTTGCCAGCTTTTTCTCGTTGCCCTTATCCCCTAAGGACTTGCTAAGTCCGAAGTTGAAGTTTATAGAGGTAGTCAGCAGTCCGCTTTCGGCATCCTTTCCAAGGAACGGAAACGCCCCGATTTCGTCCTCGCCGTCGGATATTGCCTTGCTAAGGCTTGCAAGTCCGCCGACCGGATATGCCATTGCCGCTTCACGGTTTGTAAGCTTTGCATACACATCGCTGTTGACCGAGGTTATATCGGACGAATCAAGCACTCCGGCTTCCTTCCAGCCCTGCATCATACGGATAGCCTCGCCAAAGCCCTCTTCAAAGGAAGCTTCTCCCTTTACAAATTCCTTTGTCCATTCCGCGCCCTCAGACGTGCCCAAAAAGCCGCTCTGAGCCAGCGCACCCAGCATACGCCAGTATGTGCCGACGGTAAATCCAGTATGAGCGACCGGTATTATATCCGATTCCTCGCGGATTTGCCTGCACAGGGCTACAAATTCGTCATTGGTGGTTGGAACAGTCCAGCCCTTTTCCTCGAACAAAGATTTGTTATAAAGCATGGAAAAGACGGAATAGGTTCCCGGGAGCATATACAGCGCACCGTCAACGTCGCGCTGGTTAATAATAGATACGCTGTACCGACCGGCAAAGTCGTAGGCGGAAAGATCCAGCAGATAATTCTTTTGCAAGTCTTCCCTTAAAATCGCCCCTGAATACACTATATCGGGAGCATTACCGCTCTCAACCATGCGATCTATATAACCCGAAGGGTTGTTGGACGCGCCATGATACTCAACCTGCAAATCCACGTCGGAAAAATGCTTTTGAATGGTGCACACAAAATTCTGCGAATAATCGGTATTGACGCATAGCACGCTTAAGGACACCTTTTTCTTGTCCGAAGGCGCGCTGTCCGGCTCTTTCACAGAACCGCACGCCGCAAGTGAAAACACAATTGCCGCTGCCAAAAGAAAAGAAATAAACTTTTTCATAGGATGCTCCTTATCTGCACAGCTTCTTTGGAGCGGTAAGAGTCTTGCCGGTCATAAATCCAAGATACGCTTCTTTTATAACAGAGCCGGTATCTTCTCCGTTGGGATACGCCTGTGCATCATAGTCTGCGGAAGAAATTATCACCTGATAGCTGCCGTCCTTCTCAATGGTTCTGCCGTCGGAAAGAGCGGCAGAGGTTATTTTGCCGTTTTCCATAACAGCGTCCATGCCCGACCAATAGTAATCAAACACAGCGCTTTTATCTTCAAAGGTCATGGTTCTGCCGCTTTCGAGCAGACGAAACAGTTCTTCACCGGTAACGGTGAGCTTTACAAGGGTTTTTCCGCTGTTTCCGGGGACGCAGGCGTAATAGCTCTGATAATCCAGTTCGCCGGCATACAGCCTGCCGCTGACGCCGCCGGTGTTGGGTACGCCGTTGATTGCGCCGCCGTCCGAAACAATTGCAACATCTCCACCGGCTTCATGCAAAAGATCAGCCATCAGCTGAACGGTTTCGATATGCGTTAAATCCTCAGGGACTGTTGCCACATGAACGGCAGAGGTATCCTCGCTGAGCGCCTGCTTATGAAGCTCGTCCACCATTTCGGAAAGCCCTTCAAGACTGCCGCTGTTAAACAGCTCGTCCTTGACAAACATTCCTGCCTCTACCCAAACATCCTCATAGCCTTCAAGAATATATGGAGCGACCGAGCCGGAGCTGAACACATCCCAAACGTCTTTATAGGGCGGAAATTCCTCAGAAGGAACACTGCCAGCCAGCGGCGAAACATCTGTTACCGCCACGCGGAAGGCATTTTGTCCTTCCTCCGAGGAGAAGTATTCCATAAACTTAATGGCTGCTTCGAGCTTCTTTTCGTTGCCGGGCTCGGCAAGGCGCTTGCTGATACCGATGTTGTTTACGGAAACATTGAGGAACTGCCTTTCGGGGGTGTCTCCAAGATACGGAATACCTCCGATTTCGTCTTTGCAGGTCTTTATGCTTTCAACAAGATACGGAAAACCGCCTGTCGTAAAGGACATAGCAGCCCTGCGGTTAACCAGATTGTCGGTGATGTCGTTGTTTTTGGCTTCCTTATCAGCGACATCGAATGCACCCACGTCAATAAGCTGCTGAAGCCTGTTTATGGTTTCGCCGAAGCCTTCTTCAAATGAGGCGTCGCCGGCAACATATTTTTCCTGCCAGAGCACACCGTCGCGGGTGCCCAAAAAGCCGCACTGAGCCAACTCACCGATTATCCGCCAATATGTGCCCGCCATTGAGCCGGCATGGGTAATTGGTATCAGCTCCGGCTCCTCCGAACGTATCTGCTTACACAGTGAAACCAACTCGTCGTGGGTCTGCGGAACCTTCCAGCCGTGCTCCTCAAAAAGCGTTTTGTTGTACAGCATACATATTATCGAATAGTTTGCTGGAACCGCGTACACAGCGCCGTTGACATCGCGCTGATTGACAAGCGAAAGATTGTAATTTTTCAAAAAGTCATAGCTTGAAATATCCAACAGATACTCCTGCTGAAATTCGATTGATGGCGTGTTGCTGAAATAGATGATATCCGGCGGCTCGCTGCTTGCCAGCTTTTGACTGATGTAGCTGGTCGGATTAGAACCGCTGTAATACTCTATATTCAGCGGCATATCGGGGACGCTGTTTTTAACAGCCTGCGTGAAATTACGGAAGTAGTTGTTGTTGACCTCCAAAAGATGCAGGCTGACCTCCTCACCGCTGTCGTCGGAGGGCGTTGAAGCGGGGCTTCCTCCGCAGGAAGCAACGGAAAGCATAACGGCGGTGCAAAGGCAGACAGCCGCAATTCGTTTTAATATGTTTTTTATTTTCATCTGCAAGTCTCCTATATATTGATAATATTAATCGGCTTGTTTTCCGTGATACATCTCGTTGAGCGTGTGGTAAAGCAGGTTGGTATCGATCGGTTTTGCCAGATGTCCGTTCATTCCCGCCTCGCGGGCGTTGCGTACGTCGTCATCATAGGCGTTGGCGGTCATAGCCACAATCGGAATTGTTTTGGCGTCAGGTCTGTCAAGCGCGCGAATGGCTTTTGCGGCGTCAAGTCCGTTCATAACCGGCATCATGATATCCATAAGGATAAGGTCGAATGTGCCCGGTTCGTTTTGCTCAAATTTCTCGACGGCAAGCTTGCCGTTCTCAACGCAGGTGACGGTTATGCCGACATCCTCCAGCATGAACAGGGCGATTTCCATGTTGATTTCGTTGTCCTCAACCAGCATAACCTTCATTCCGTCCAGGCGGATATCTTCCGCCGCCGATTCATCAACGGCAAGCACGGCGTTACTGTCGATGTCAAAGCCAAGATCTATGGTGAATTTGCTTCCTTCATGAAGCACGCTTTCAACGGTTATGGTTCCGCCCATCATATCAACAAACTGCTTGGTTATTGCCATGCCCAAGCCGGTTCCCTTGTAGTTGGTGCGGTTTCCGCCGTCCTCCTGCGAGAAAGGCTCCCATATGTGCTTTAGATACTCCGGCTTCATGCCGATGCCGGTATCCTCGATTTCAAAGTGGTAATCCGCCCTGCCGTCGGATAATCCGGTTTCCTTTACGCGGAAATAGATTTTTCCACCGTCCGGCGTGAACTTAACGGCGTTGCCCAGAATGTTTATCAACACCTGACGCAGGTGGAGCTCGTCTCCGATGAGATGTGGATGCTCGTAATTATCGAATTCGCGGATAAACTCTACATTTCGGTTTAAGAGCTGTCCCCCGATAATAGAAGCACATTCGTCTATCGTGGCTATCATATTCATAGGCTCAGAGTTGAGGGTGACCTTTCCGCTTTCGATTCGGGACATATCCAGAACGTCGTTAATAAGCGAAAGAAGGTGCTGCGAGGAATTGCTGATTTTGCCCAGGCAATCCTCCACGCGCGCAGTATCGGAAATATTCTTCTGAGCGATTTCGGTCATACCCATAATGCCGTTGATGGGCGTTCGGATATCGTGAGACATATGCGAAAGGAACTCGCTCTTTGCCCGGTTTGCGCTTTGGGCTTCCTCAGCCGCCGCCTTAAGCTGACGGTTGGATTCCTCCTTCTGTTCCATAAGCCTGCGGTTGCGGTTATCTGTCAGGTAGAAAACAAGGAAGGAAAAGTCGAAAATCAGCAGTATACCCAGCGCAACAAAGAAACGGCGGGTGCTCCCCAGCATATGGTCGGCACTGTTTCCCAGAACGCTTGTGGGCACGAAAATCAAAGTATTCCAGCCCTCTCCGCCCACACTGTGGCAGGATACGAAATACTCTGTCCCCTCGCTGCGGAATTCCAGCACGCAGGATTCAAGGCTGTTAACACAGGCGCGCAAATCCTCAATAGTGCCGCCGTGGATAAATTCATCCTCCTCAAGAGCGCTGACAATATTGTATGCCTTGAACCGACTGTCGGCATCGTTCGGAGCTAAAAGTGTGCGGCCGTCCTTATTCACGATATATGTATAGCCTCTGCTTCCGAAGGTGTTGACCGAAAATCCATCGTTGAGCGATTGGATATCCACAGCCAGCATAACATATGAGATGGATTTGCCGGTTGCCTCAAGTCGGGGCTTTTCGGGCAGCTGCTTTAAAAAGCAAAGATAGGTAAGAGAACTGCTTTGGTAGGGCAGAGTTGTTATCAATTCCTGCGTTCCACTTTGACTTTTGATAATCATCGGAAGCTCTCTCCAATAGCCTTTATTGCCGTCTGAAGAATAGTAGCGGAAATCATCGTCCAACAAAAGAAAAATACTGCCCTGATCGGTTCGGAACCGGCTCATATCTTTCAGATACTGCATAAGCTCGTCCTCCGTCTGCGCACGTGTCCATTCCACGGAAAGAAACTGCTCCATGGTATTAACACTGTCCCACGAGCGGGCGATGGTGATATCGAATATATCCGCGACCTTCTCGGTGATTTCCACAAGATGTGTGCTTCTTTCGGCAAACAGCTGGTCATCCAGCTCCACATAATAATAGCGGATTATCACAAACATCAGAACAACCGAAATTAAGAGCAGAACTGCCATGGGTATGCCACGCAGCCTGCCCGCAGTCGGACGCTTTCCGGATACAGTATTTATTTCCTTTTGATTCTGCACAGCGTTTTGTCTGCTCATCCCAGACCCTCTTTCTGTTTTTTCTATAGCATTCTATTGTCGCAAAATCAGCATGGTTTCTGCGGATTTTGCCCTTATAAAGCCCGAATCGGGCAGTAAAATTTTCACCTATAGCTTAACATACCCATGAAAGATTTCAAGGCATTTTAATATAGATTTTGGTGAAAAAGAACCGTGCAATTCTATGCAGAATATCCTGTGTCGGTGTGAAGTGTTAAGGCACAAAAGAAGAGCCGGGAGGCTGTGAATGCTCACCTGCATTTCCGGCTCTGCTTTTGTTTATTATGGATATAACAAACACAAAAATGTAAATTTTTTATTACTTCGTGCGGATTCTATTGCTTTATTGGCACAAACCTGTTATACTACTACACAACACGTTTGCAGAAGCTTAAGGAGGCACGCCATGGAAAACACCACTCATATATCCTATGACCGTTTGTGGAAACTACTGATTGATCGCAAACTGAAAAAGAAAGGCTTACAAGAACTAACGCATCTTAGCCCTTCCGTCATTACGAAAATGGGCAGGAATGAGTCTGTCCACTTAGATACATTGGTAAAAATATGTGATGCGCTGCGATGCAATATCGAAGACATTGTCGAAATAAAGCGAGAAGGTGAATAACCATGGCGAATTTTACCAAGAACGCAATCAAATCCTCTTTTTTAAAGCTGTTAAACGAACGACCTCTTTCACAGATTACTGTAAAAGACATCGTATCCGATTGTGGCGTCAATCGTAATACTTTTTATTACTATTTTGAGGATATCCCCAAGCTGATTGAGGATATCGTACTTGAAAACGCAGAGCATATCATACATGAATTCCCGTCTGTAGCTTTGATCGAGGATTGCTTAAATGCCATGATCAATTTTGCTCTGGAACATAAGCGCGCCGTATTACATATCTACAACTCGGTCAATCGGGACATCTATGAGCAGTATCTTTGGAAAATATGCGATCACGTGATCGAGAGATATGTGGATACGGTTATGGACGGAAGAAAAATCAATGAAACTGATGAGCATGTCATTCGTCAATATTTTGGCTGTATGCTTTTCGGAATTGTATCCGGCTGGCTGAATAAAGGAATGAAAGATGATATACAGTTATCCTTTAAGCGCCTGTGTGAATTACAAAAAGGAACCGTTGAAGAAATGATACGCCGCTGCGAGAAAAGTAAATAGATGAATCAGACATTCTTCTCTGTCTGCCTGTTTTTCAGTCAATCAGTACCCTGTGCTCAAATTTCAGACACAGGGTATTTTCATGCCCATATTCATAAAATCAGGACAGTGATATAATAACATCGAAAACGAATGAGGAGGTTTGTTTCATGAAAATGCGTTCTGTCGCGCCAATGCGGATTGCAAAAACCGGATATATGGTGATGTCTGTTGTATTTTGCGTTGTCGGCATCTTGTTCATTGCAAAGCCGGACATTTCCATAACAATAATCGGTATATCCATGGGAATTGCAATGATTGTATTCGGAATCGTAAAGCTTGTTGGATATTTTTCAAGAGATTTGTTCCGACTTGCATTTCAATTTGATCTTGAATTAGGTATATTGCTGATTGTTTTAGGGGCAATAGTACTAATCAGACCGGATAATCTTATGACATTTATCTGCATAGTTCTTGGAATTTCCATTCTGACAGACGGTCTGTTCAAGGTCCAAATTGCTTTGGATTCCAAAAAATTTGGAATAAGAGGCTGGTGGGTGATTTTCGCTTTAGCGATTGCCACAGGGATCATCGGAGTGCTTCTTGTTTTTCGCTCAGCCAATAGCACACAGTTTCTGACGATACTGTTTGGCGCTTCACTTTTGGCTGAAGGTATTCTGAATCTCTATACGGTAATCAGCACTGTGTTGATTATTAAGAATCAGCAGCCTGATGTGATTGAAATTGAGTATTCTGAAATTAGATGAAAGGATAGGTGATTATTTATGAGTTTTTCCAAAGCGGTCGTAAAAAACCGCATATTAATTCTAATTATTGCTGTTGCATTGATGGTACCATCCGTGTTCGGAATTGTTGGGACGAGGATAAATTATGATATGCTCGACTATCTGCCGGAAGATATGGAAACGGTTATCGGGCAGAATGAACTTCTGGACGATTTCGGAAAAGGAGCGTTTTCCTTTATCATCATGGAGGATATGTCCGGCAAAGATGCAGCGGCTCTTAAAAATCAGATTGAACAGGTTGATCATGTAGAAACGGTTCTTTGGTATGATTCAATAGCCGATCTTTCCGTTCCAATGGAGCTTTTGCCTGATAAAGTCTACAACGAATTCAACACTGAGAACGCCACAATGATGGCAGTATTCTTTGATACCTCTACATCCTCAGACATTACCATGGATGCAATTCGGGAAATTCGCCGGATCACCGGAAAACAGTGCTTTGTTTCGGGTATGTCGGCGCTTGTAACCGATTTAAAAGACCTTTGCGAAAAGGAAGAACCGATTTATGTAGGAATTGCCGTTCTTCTTGCTTGTGCAGTTATGCTGCTTTTCCTAGATAGTTGGCTGATCCCGTTTGTATTTCTTGCCAGTATTGGCATGATGATTTTGCTAAATCTGGGAACTAACTATTTTATGGGCGAAATCTCTTATATCACAAAAGCGCTATCGGCTGTTTTACAGCTTGCCGTTACCATGGACTATTCCATCTTTCTTTGGAACAGCTATAACGAGCAGCGAACACGGTGCAGCGACAACAAAGAAGCTATGGCTGATGCCATTAATGAAACACTTACTTCCGTTGTTGGCAGTTCTATTACAACTATTGCCGGATTCATTTCGCTTTGTTTCATGTCCTTTACAATGGGGCGCGACCTTGGTATTGTTATGGCAAAAGGCGTGCTGCTTGGTGTTTTAGGCTGTGTAACCGTTCTTCCGGCGCTCATTCTTGTGTTCGATAAACCGCTGCAAAAAGCCAAGCATAAATCTTTGATTCCCAATATGGGCGGTTTTGCAAAAGGTGTTGTTCGTTTCTTCCCTGTGTTCCTTGTGATCTTTGCTTTGCTGATCCCTCCCGCCTATTACGGTTACAGCAAAACAAATGACGAGGTTTACTACGACATGGGACAGTGCCTGCCGGAGGATATGGATTATGTGATTGCCAACGGTAAGCTGTCCGAAGATTTCGATATTGCATCTACCCATATGCTGCTGATAGATGCAAACCTATCACCCAAATCCGTCCGTAATATGATGAGCGAGATGGAGCAGGTAGACGGAGTGAAATATGTTCTTGGGCTGGAATCTGTGGTTGGTTCTCGTGTGCCGGAGGAAATACTGCCGGAATCCATCACAAGCATTCTGAAAAGTGATCAGTGGGAGCTGATGCTTATCAACTCAGAATACAAAGTGGCAAGCGACTCGGTCAACAATCAGATTAACGAACTGAATACAATCCTGAAAAAATACGATGAAAGTGGTATGCTGATTGGCGAAGCACCCTGTATGAAAGACCTGATTGAAACGACTTCGCATGACTTTAATGTTGTCAATGCCATATCTATTATAGCCATTTTCGTTATCATAGCTCTGGTTGAAAAAAGCTTGTCTCTTCCGTTTATTTTAATCTCGGTAATAGAGCTTGCAATATTCATAAACCTTGGATTGCCCCATTATATGGGGCAGAGCCTTCCGTTTATCGCCCCCATCTGTATCAGTACAATTCAGCTCGGAGCAACCGTGGACTACGCAATTCTGATGACAACCCGCTACAAATCGGAGAGAATTTGCGGAAAAGGAAAGAAAGACGCTGTACGTACGGCGCTTTCTACCTCGATTCCGTCTATTATCGTATCGGGTATGGGACTGTTTGCCGCAACCTTTGGAGTGGCAGTTTATTCGGATATTGATATCATAGGCTCCATGTGTATGCTGATGGCAAGAGGCGCTATTGTCAGTATGCTTGCCGTTATCTTCATTCTTCCGGCGCTTCTGCTTCTGTGCGATAAAATCATCTGCGCAACTACTTGGGGCATGAAAAATAAAGCTTATTTTACGGATGATTCCGGTGAATCCGGAACGCCGGTCAACTCAGATAAATCGGAGGTACATACGAAATGAAAAAATATATAATAAAGCTGATTGCAGTTTGCCTTTGCTTGGTGCTGCTTGTAAGCTCCAGCAGTGTAGCATTTGCGCTGACAAACGAAAATAACGAGAAAGCGGAAAAGCCGCAAACTGAATCAGTTGTTGGCACTGCAAAGAAGCAGGACAATTCTAAAGATGAAACCGTATATGTCATAGCCGGAGCGGACGGCTCGGTACAAAAAATAATTGTCAGTGATTGGATTAAAAACACGCTTGGCAGCAATACAATCAGCGATAAAAGCGAACTGACAGATATAGAAAATGTCAAGGGTGATGAAAGCTATACACTTGGCAATGATAATGCCCGTATCTGGGACGCACAGGGCAAGGATATTTACTATCGGGGCAATATAGAAAAGGAACTACCCGTCGGACTGTCCGTTACATACAAGTTAGACGGTAAAACGGTATCTCCCACGGAACTGGCTGGTAAAAGCGGCAAGGTGACAATTCGTTTCGACTATTCCAACCGTCAGTACGAATATGTTGAGATCGATGGGCAAAAGGAAAAAATCTATGTGCCCTTTGCCATGCTCACAGGCATTCTGCTGGACAATGATGTTTTCACAAATGTGGAGGTCACAAACGGAAAACTGATTAACGATGGCAGCCGCACGGCTGTGATTGGCATTGCTTTCCCTGGATTGCAGGATAACCTTTCGATTCCCCTTGAGAAAATGGAAATTCCTGATTATGTGGAGATCACCGCTGATGCAAAAAACTTTGCGCTTGATATAACAATTACGCTGGCAGCCAATGAGTTGTTTAACGAAACGGATGCGGATTATCTCAACTCTATCGGTGATTTGAGCGGTTCGCTCGGCGAAATGACATATGCCATGAAACAGTTAATGGACGGATCTTCCCAGCTTTACAATGGGCTTTCCACACTACTTGAAAAATCCGAAGAACTGGTGGAAGGTATTGATAAATTAACCACCGGCGCAGAAGCCTTAAAAACCGGTGCAGGTGACTTAGATGCAGGTGCTTCCCGATTACAGACAGGCGCAGCACAGCTATCCGAGGGCTTAAACACACTTGTTTCCAATAATGATACGCTGAACGGAGGAGCCGGGCAGGTGTTTGAAACGCTGCTTTCAACCGCAAGTGCCCAGCTTGCCGCCGCAGGATTGGATATACCGGCATTAACAATTGATAACTATGCCGATATGCTGACCAGAGTGATTGCTTCTTTAGATGAAACTTCGGAAGGCGCAAAATCCGTAATTTCTCTCAAAGCATCGCTGGATAGCTATAACGCATTCTACCTTGGGCTTCAATCTTATACGGCTGGTGTTTCTCAGGCTGCTGCCGGCGCAGGAGAATTAAAAAACGGGACAGATGATCTGAAAAGTGGAACCAGCAAGCTATCTGCCGGTGCTGCTGAACTATACAGCGGAATCCTTACCCTGAAAAACGGTGCCCCTGCTCTTGTGGATGGTATTACACAGCTCAGAGACGGAGCAATGCAGCTTTCCGACGGTATGAAGGAATTCAATGAGGAAGGTGTACAAAAGCTCGTAGATGCTGTGGGCGGCAATCTGGTGGGACTAACCACAAGACTGCAAGCAAGCATAGATGTGTCGAAAAACTACCGCTCTTTTGCAGGCGTTCACGATGATATGGATGGTCAAGTTAAGTTCATTTACCGCACAAATTCCATTGAATCGTAAAAGACATATACTTTGCTAATACTTACCGCAAGATAATCTTAAAATCTGCTTTGATATACTTGGCGTTATCTATCCTGGGCAGGAAAAACGCCTGTATTATCGTCAAAGGTCAAAGCTTGGATGCAGGAAAGCTTGGATCAATATATAAAAGGATAAGGATAAAGATCATGATCTATGTGTTATATAACCCTCTTGCCGACAATCGAAACGGCAGGAGCAATGCGGCAAAAATCGGGGAAATTCTAAAAAATCGTGAAATATCCTATCTGGATGTCACGCAGATGAGGGTCACTGAATTTCT
>ENA-UOOC01000475-UOOC01000475.1-human-gut-metagenome-genome-assembly--contig:-C48old-NODE-475-length-40568-cov-13.097475_pt1 | contig 40568 bp, 35 predicted proteins | sample MGYA00242469_ERZ724016 | MGnify/ENA metagenome assembly ERZ724016 | reverse complement strand
AGCTATGTCTTCTTTTATGCGATTTTCAATTTGCGCAATTTATTGTACATTATCCACGGGAATATTCCGGCTATGAGTATGAACTATACCATGTAAGAAAACAACAAAACGCTTCAAATCGTCGCCCGGTAGGTTTACGACCTGCCGGGCGATTTTTGTCGATTTTCGCGGATTGTCATTTCCGGCAAAAAATCAGATGGAAAAGGAGGCGGTCAGCAGACCAGGGCCAGCATAGGCCCCTGACAACGGACAGGATCATCCTGCTCACTCCCCACGGAAAGGGGGTGAGAAGATGAAAGTTACCCCTGATGATTACGGGAGGCGCTGCCAGTTTGACCATTTTTGCAAGCTGGTACTGTACCATGAAGCCGTTGACTACTTCCGGGAAAGGAAGCGTCAGCGTGGCTGGGAAACATCCTTTGAAACGCTGCCGTTTTCGGAACTGGACACGCTATGCACGATAGATCAGTACCCCAGCGACAGTTTTATATTTCCGGCCTATGGCTGTGAGCTTCAGATCAGCGACGGGCTGGTGGCCGCTGCCTTTGCCAGCTTGCCCCAGCCGGGACAAAGCATCTTGATACTGCATTGTGTCCTGGAACTGACGGACGGCGAGATCGGCGCGGTGGTGGGAATGTCCCGCAGCGCCGTCCAGCGGCACAGGACTAAGACGCTGGAAACCATGAGAACAAGACTGACGGGAGGTATTGCAGAATGAAGCAGGCCAGATATAAGGAGCCTTTGCCCCTTGCAGTGATCGAGGCGGCCCGCGCCGGTGACGCCGGGGCCGTGGAACAGGTCTTGCAGTATTACAACGGTTACATAAACAAGCTCTGTAAGGTGCAATTATGAGAAGTTCCTTTTATACACATAGATTGTACCAGAATGCAGCCTCGTTTTCAACGAAAAGCCACTGACCCTGAATAATTCAGAGTCAGTGGCTTTTTCAATGCTACTTGAACGGTAATTTGAAATGTTGTCCTTATGCGTAGGTAACTTTTCGGCCCCGGGGCTTTTTGGCGTGCGTCACTGACTCGAATTCAAAATTTGCAAAACAAAAAACCTCGGAACCCTTGTGGTTCCGAGGTTTTTCTGGTGCGCGGTACAGGACTCGAACCTGTGACCCCATGCACGTCAAGCATTTTGCCAAGAAGAGTCTCTGACCGTTGTGTTATCAGTTTTCAAGCGCATCTGAAAAGATGCTCGTTTGCAACAAATTCCGCAAAACGTGCTGTGAGCACTTGTTAAACTATGGTAAATTACCGCACAAAACGCCTTGTGATACGCCCCTTAAATCTGAATAAATACAGGAGGAAAAGTGATGATTATAGCCATTACAAATTCCAAGGGCGGCGTTGGGAAAACGACGACGGCCTTGAACCTTGGCGCCGCGCTGGCCGCCGAAGGGCAGAAGGTCTTACTCATTGACAACGACCCGCAGGGAAATCTGACTGCGGCGCTGGGTTATACGGCTGGTGAGATGAAGCACACACTGGCTTCCCTGCTGCTGGCTGCCATCGACTATCCGGAGGACATTGCACAGCATCTGCAAAAGGCCATCTTACATAGTAATACCGGCATGGACATCATTCCCGCCAATCGCAGGCTGGCAGATGCCGCAGCCCGGCTGCAAATCATGCAGCTATCCCAGTATCAGCCCTACGGCGACAGCGGCCGCAGCTGTGAAGCAATGCTCAAGCATATCACAGACGCCTTGCGCGACACCTATCGCTACATCATCATCGACTGCGGGCTGAAGCATGAACTGCTGACGGTCAACGCACTGACCGCCGCGGATTACTGCATCATTCCCGTGCAGGCTCACTACCTCGCCAGCGAGGGTATCCCCGATGTGCTGGAATTGGTGCGCACCGTACAAGCCCACTTCAATCCCTCGCTGAAAATCGCTGGTATCCTGCTGACCATGTATCAATCCCGTCCACAGCTCTGCCAGAGCGTTCGGGCAACAGTCGGCGAAGTTTACGGTGAGGCGTTTCATGTGTTTGAGCGTCCCATTGAGCAGACTATCAAGGTGGCGGAATGCCCTGCCGCCGGTATGAGTATCCTGGACTATGCGCCGAAGAACCCCGCTGCAGAGTCCTACCGCAGTCTGGCGCGGGAGGTGTTGTCGCTTGGCTAAGAGCAACAACATGAAAGATCTGCTGAAGCAGCGCATGAGCGCTGCCCAGCAGGTCTCGGAAATGGAAATCGGCAACAGGGCCTACGAGAGCCTTATCGACCCACTTCCTGTGGCAGCTTCTACGATCCGCGAGCTTCCGGTAGATAAGCTGCGCCCCTTCTTCACCACAGATATCGGATTTCACCCATATCCCCCGGAAAAACTGCGTGCGTTTGCCCAGCAACTTCTTGAACAGGGCTTGCTGGAGCGTATCATCGTCAGGAGTATCCCCGACAGCGATGAATACGAGATTCTGGCCGGACACAATCGCACTGCCGCATGGCGTATGGCAGGGCATGACACGATTCCCGCTGAGGTCGTTGCAGCTAACGATGCCCGCGCTATTATCATCGCCACGGCTACCAATTTGCTGCGTCGGCAGGAACTGACCATCATCGAACGCGGCAAAGCATACAAGGCTATGCTGGAGGCCAAGAACCGAAACGGTCAACGCAATGCGGCACCGGAAACCTTTGGCGAAAATCGCCAAAGGTACAATGCCCGTGAAATCGTAGCGGAGTTCTTCGGCGTTACAGAATATGAAATCCGCAAGGCTGTCAAGCTGGCAGGTCTGATCCCGCCGTTGGCGGATATCATGGAAAACGATCCACGGCACTTGCCGTTGAGCTGTGCGGATATGATCGCCGACTACGATGTAGCCTCACAGGAGGCGTTTGTGGAGATGTGCCGCATTGAAGGGTATCGGCTGAACAAGGCCACCCTGAACCACATTACGCAGAAATGCCCGCCGCCCACAGCGGATAAGCAGGCCATCTACGCCGCATGGCGTGAAGCCCGTGCTGCCGCAGATAAGAAGCATTCCGCACCGTCTAAGAAAATCACCTTCGACCGCAGGAAGTTTGCGCCATACTTAGAGCAAATCGGCAGCGAGGCGGAGCTGGAGGAGATGTTTCTGGAGTTTCTGAAGGAAGCTGCACATAAACGTGCAACTCCCACCGGATAAAAGCGGCTCTGACAACCTGGGTGGTAGCACCCAAGTTGCCATCAGCATCTTTGATAGTCTGAAAGAAAACAACCACAAATCCAGGCTTCAGAACTTTGCTGCTAGGCACATATATCCGAAAGAACTGGCTGTGTGAGGAACAACCTGCATAGCGGCACAGTGAAAAAACATCTACCGCAGTGCCCTTGACTACCACCAACAGGAATGATATAATTTCATCGGAATTAAAAGTGTAATTCTGAATATAATATATCAAGGAGGTGGTCAGAATGCGCGCGACTTATGTTGATTTTACTTGTGATATTCTCAAAAAAGAGACTGTCGGCACACCTATTTATACGAATCGTGTTGCGCAGCAGCTTGGAACAGCCTATCAGCTTGATAATAAGGAAGCCGCTGCTGCTACCGCTGTTGCATTCAAACGCATTATGGATGGAGCGGTTCTTCCTGAGCTGAGATGCTACCAAAAGGGCATCTATTACCGGACATCCGTGACGCCGTTTGGGGAAGTCGGGATCAATAAAGAGAAGCTCATCGCAGACAAATATCTTCTGCCCAATATCGGTTATGAAACCGGCTTCACCGTCATGCATCAGTTGGGGCTTACCTCTCAAATGCCGCGACAGCGTATTCTTGCCACGAATGTGGCGAAGGAATGCGCAAGAGCAGATAGGAAACTCGGTGTGATGATCCGTCCTCCCAAGACTACCGTGACTGCGGAGAACAAATCCTATCTGCAGGTGTTGGATGTTCTTGAACTTCTGGACAAAGCCCCGGTAGACGATGCCCATCCTTATGAGATCATCGCACGCCATATTAAAGGAAAAAGGCTTGAGTACGGAACCCTGCTGGCTTTCGCAAATGACTTTTACAACAAAACGACTGTGCTTCATCTGGCAAGCACGGCAAGTGCAGGAGAGATGATATGAAACTACATTTGGACAGGGACGCATTTGGCGTTCTTCTGGAGGACATTCATTCAAGAACAGGCTACCGTACCGATGTGCTGGAGAAGGACTATTATGTCGTTCTGATTTTGAGTGAACTGGCCGAAATGCAAAAGGACGGTTTACCGGCCTACTTCAAGGGCGGCACAGCGCTGTACAAAGCATTAAAGACAACCAACCGCTTTTCAGAAGATATCGACCTTTCGGTTGATACCAGAAACTGTAGCCGAAGCCAAAGCGTCAAGCGGCTGGAACGGGCGACTAAAAAGTATGTGTCACTCCCGAGAGATCCTGAGCAAGGACGCACTAATCGCTCGGAGGTTATTTCCGTATATACCTACGACCCTGCAACGGCCTATGACAGCAATGACGCACTGCAGCGCTTTGGTAAGCTGAAAATCGAAGCGACATCCTTCACAATCAGTGAGCCGGTCGATACCTTAGAGGTGTCCGCTATGCTCTATGATCTGGCCACCGAGGAGCAGCAGCGAATACTGGAAACAGTTTATGAAGTAAGTCCCTTTAACATCCAGACGATCACCATGGAGCGTATCTTCGTCGATAAGCTGTTTGCGGCGGAAGCCTATGTTAGAAAGTCCTCTGTTGAGCATCGTGCCTTTGAGGCAGCCAAGCACATATATGATTTGGCTGTATTGTCGCACAATCCCAAAATCGAGCTCTTGATGGCGGATCCTGCTCAAATGGAGCATCTGCTGGATATACGACTGGAGGAAGAAGCTGGCCGCTTGGATGGTATTCCCGGTGTAGCCCCCTCGGAATTTACATTCTTCCGCTCTGCCAAAGGCAACGCAGATGTGCAGAGGGCATATGAAACGATGCAAAACCAGTATGTTCTCCGGGAGCATGACAGGATTACATTCGGCCATGCAACGCAGGAACTTCTGCTGATTGAGCAAAACCTGCTAAGAAACCCTGCATGGACTGAAAGAACGGTATCCCCTCAGAAAGCAATGAAGGACAAGCAATGAGCAGGAATTCTAAGTGTATTTCCAATTTTTCCAAGAGAATTGAAAGTACACTTTCAATTCTCGCCTGCAATGGGCTTTTGATAGCTTTCGCCAGTCATTCCACACATTAAATATCAATTATTATAAAAGGCTCGATACCGCAAGGTATCGGGCCTTCTCTATTACACACAAGGAGGATCACTATGCACGCACAACGAATGCCGCCGCACATTACCACACCCTTTGATGATTCCGCCGCCATGCGGCTGCGGCGGATGGGGCTGCTCACGCCGGATAATACGCCGGATGAACGCATTATCCGACCGCTGGCCTATGTCAGCGCCGGTCTCTATTATGACCAGCTCTGCGACTCCGTAGAGAGCCACGAGAGTGCGTCCGGTGTCTGCCAGCACATCATCAGCGAAGAAGCAGAGAACCGGCCCCGCCAAGCACTGCTGGCACTATCCATGTCCTATGACGCCATGCGCCGCGGTCTGCCTGACCCCATCTGGTGGCTGTCAGGCAGCAAGGACATCCTCCCCATTTTCATGCGTGCCTTTGCCGCGCATTTATCAGATATCCTGCAAGAAAATGAACCATCTGCCACTATGGAGGAAACTGAATGAACATGAAAACCGCATACAAGGTCTATCTCTTTTGCTGTGTCCTGTTTTTGACAGGGCTTTTTTTATTGGTTCCCGTCTACGCCGTGGAGGATATGTGGACGGCGGCCAGCCGGATCATCAAGGACATCTATACCCACATCGCCTCGGTCAGCACAGTGCTGGCGGGTCTTATGACCGCCATCGCCGTGATCGGTGCGAAGATGTCCAACACCCAGCAGAAATCGGATCAGGCATGGGACTGGCTGAAGCGCATCTGGCTGGCGTGGGCCATCATCAATGGCATCGGCGCGTTTATCGCCTATGTTGTTCCGCTGTTTCAGGGGCTTGCCACACTGGAGCCGTGAAACACCGCATTCCCCGAACGAGAGGGGTGACCGACTATGCTTGAGCTGATCTTTCAGGGCTTTCTGGAGTGGACATACGGACTGATATTGGAGTGCTGGGAGTATTTCTCCTCGGTGCTGTTCGACCTGATGAGTCTCGACTTTGCCTATCTGGAAACGCATATGCCCATCATCACGACCATCCGGCAGATCATGCTGGGTGTGGGCTGGGCACTGCTGCTGGGCAATCTGGTGTTTCAGGCTACCCGCAGCATGATGGCCGGAGTAGGCTTTGAGGCCGACGATCCCAAGCTGCTGTTTACCCGCACCTTCGTCTTTTCTTTCCTGCTGGTGGCCAGTCCGCAGATCTGCGACGTCTGCCTGAATATGACATCAGTTATCATCGACATGGTGCAGATGCCGGACGCCGCAACTATCAAGCTGCCGGATGATGGCATCTTCGCCGGTCTGACTGCTTCATGGCTGCTGGTCATTATCTGCGGTCTTATCGTTATGTTCCAGTCCTGCAAGCTGTTCTTCGAGATGGCAGAACGCTACTTTATTCTGGCGGTGCTGACCATCATGGCGCCGCTGGCTTTCGGCGTAGGCGGCAGCCGCAGCACCTCGGATATTTTTTCCGGCTGGTGCCGGATGTACGGCTCCATGTGTCTGCTGATGGTGATGAATGTAGTGTTCGTCAAAATGCTGCTGTCGATCCTGTCCTTCTATCCCAGCGGACTGGATGTACTGCCGTGGATCGTAATGGTACTTACCGTAGTCAAGGTAGCCAAGAAGAGCGATGCCATCATCACGCGGATCGGGCTGAACCCCGCCATCACCGGCGACTCTCTGGGGCGTACCTTCCCCGGTGTGCTGACCTATACGGTGGCGCGAACGATGGCCTCCCGTGTTGTGCAGACCGCAGGCAAGAACACTGCCGCAGGAAAAACCGGCGCACAGACGCAGACCAAATCCGGCGGCAAGCCCGGGAGCAAGCCCGCCAGCGGCGGACGCTATTATGGCGGCGTCAACACAGTCAACACCTTTGCCGACAGCAGACGTTCCGAGCAGAAGTCCGGCAGCTCACCTCGTCAGACTGAGCCGCGAACAGCCGGTACGGAACCGACAGTACAGCCGGCGTCCGCAGCGGCAGACCGCAGCTTTGTCATGCCCGGCACACGCCGTCCTGTAAGCCACGTTCCCGGTGAGCAGAAGATCGCCCCCTCCGATACAGCAGGAAAAGCGAGCCATACCGTCAGCCGCAGCAGCCATGTGCAGGCGGGTGCGCAGCAGCATACCGCTTCTGCTGCCCAGCAGCATACGGCTACTTCTGATTTTGAGAGCCGATACAGCAGGAATACCGGCCCCGCCCGTTCCACCGTGGTAGGAAAAACCGCGCGTCCGGCTCCCGCGTCTGCCAATACTCCGACCAAGGCGCCGCGCTCCAGCACGATACCGCAGGAACGGCGTACTGCCCCCTCTGCTGTGTCTACCGGTCAGCGCAGCGGAGTTCGTCCCGATACCGCAGGAATGAGCCACAGCACCCGCAGGCCGACCGTCAGCCCCACGAAAAATACCCAAGGTGCGCCCAAGCAGACACCGCATATCCCTACGCCGGTGAAACAGCCCACCGTATCGGGCCGCGCTGTCCCGAAGGACGCCAAGAGCAGCAAGCGCAGCGGTAAGAAGGATGACGGCCATGCAGGATAATCAGCGTCAGCACAGCGGCATCGAGACGGCAAGGCGCATTGTCAGTGCCGCGAGGATCGCCAAGGCAGCCGCAGCGGGCGGTGTCCACGGTGCCGCCGTGGCGGCGGCAAAGGAGGCCGCGCCGTTTCTCGCCAAGCTGGCAATCTGGGTGCTGGTGGCGTTGATCGCGCTGCCTATGCTGATCTTTGCCTATCTCCCCAATATCTTCTTTGGTTTTTCTTCCTCCGGGACAGCGCCCGTTTCCCGCATGACAGGGCAAGCCATGACGTTGGGCGGGTTCTATATGGATCTGGAGGACTTTGAGAACACGCAAATTGACGCCATCGTGACAAGCCTTATCCAGCAATATGAAGAGGAGGGTATAGAGATTGATGGGGTGGAGATCAACAGCGACTTTGATGAGGATGACCTGCGCCGATTCATTGCTATCAGCTCTGTGGCCTATCAGCAGGACTTGGAGGTAATGACCACGGAGGCCGTGTTGTCGCTGGCAACCTCACGGCTCCGCTATGAGCCGACATTGAACATTTTCGAGTTCGGCGGCCTGCTCAAGCGGACACTGGTCATCAAAATCGACCACCTTGACCCGGAGGCATTTATGGATCAACTCTCCTTTGAGGAAGATGCCCACACATGGGCGGGTGCGCTGTATGAGGTGTTGACCGAGAGCGACGCGCTGGAGGAATACGCGGAATATTACGAACCATACCGCCCCAATTACAGCGGCGACACCGGCTATACCGGAGACTATGAGCATGGCGGCAGCTACGGCAACACCATTGACACGTCCGGCTTTGTCAGCCCCTCCACCAAGAATAACGTAGACCTTGCCGCCTACGCCATGCAGGCGTGGGAAAACAACTGGGGCTATTGCTGGGGCACCTATGGCAATGTCCTGACGGAAGCCTTGTTCAACTACAAGCTCCAGCAGTACCCGGAAGGCGTCGGCAAATATGAGGACTTTATCCGCGCCAACTGGCTGGGCCGACGCACGGCGGACTGCATCGGACTCATCAAAGGCTATGGGTGGCTTGATGCCGCCAGCGGCTCCATCAACTACGGCACGAACGGGATGCCCGATGTCGGCGCTGACCGGATGTACGCCAACGCTCAAAAGGCCGGTATGGCGGGAACGATGGACACCATGCCGGAGCTTGTGGGCATCGCTCTATGGAAACAGGGGCATATCGGCGTCTATGTAGGCAACGGCTACGCGGTGGAGGCCATGGGTACCAGGTACGGCGTGGTACGGACGGAGGTCGTCGGCCGTGGCTGGCAGGGCTGGTGCCGCATCCCCTACATCGAATACAGGGAGGCCGGATAATGTACGTTCCCACCCGTCTGCGCGTATTGCGCATCAAATATAAGATCACATTGAAAGCACTTGCCGGACGCATGAACATCAGCAACCAGCATCTCAGCCGCATGGAGCTGGCGGATATTCCGCCCACCGAGTACCACGAGCGTCTGCTCTGTCTCGGTATGGAGCGGCTGCTGGCAGAATGGGACGGTGCGCCGGAGGAGCTGAAGCAAGAATACGAAACCTATAAAGGGCGGCTTTTGCAGCCCGCGAAGGAGGTCGAGGATGAACACTGACACCTACTATATCCCTGTCAACTTTACCAATGCCGGACGGATCCTGGGCCTGTTTGAGATCCGCAATCTCATCGAGGCCCTTCTTTTATGCCTGCCGGTGCTGTATGTGTGCCTGACATATCTGCCCTTCTCCCTGACGCCGAAGATCATCGTGACCGTTTCGCTGGTCGTCCCCATCGGCGGCTTCGGGCTGATGGGCGTCAGCGACGACAGTCTGACACAATGGCTGAAGGGTTGGTGGGCATGGCACTGTCGCAGGCGCATGATGTTTTTCAGAGGAGTGGTAACGGCATGAGTATCAAAAAAGCACTATTTGGCGGCGGTGTGGAGACCAATGCTACCGCCAGCTATCAGGGCAGCATTCAGGATTGGCTGCCTGCCAAGAATATCATCGGCGGCGTGGTTATCACAAAGGACAACCGCTTTATCAAGATCCTTGAGATCGTACCGGTGAACATCTACCTGAAGTCTGCTGAGGACCGGCAGGCCATTGTGGAAGCCTTTGCCGCATATCTGAAGATCGCGCCGGATCACATGCAGTTTGAGGCGCGGACGCTGCCTGCCGACATATCACGCTATGTTGAGCGGATGCAGGAGTACGCGAAGAATGAGGACAATGCCTATTGCCGTGAGATGATCCAGGACAACATTCAGGACATCGGCATGGGTGTGGCCAGCAATGCCTTGCAGCATCGGTTCTTTATGGTATTCCAGTATGAATCGCAGATGCGGGCGTCCCCCAACACCGTACAGGGCATTATCCAGCGGCTCAATGAGGAGGCTGACACCGCCCGCCGCTATCTGGATCTGTGCGAGCTGGAGGTACAGGAGCCTCGATATGCGGATGACTTTGCGCTGGAGCTTCTCTATGAGATCATCAACAAGCGCACCAGCCAGCGCGTCAAGCTGCCGGAGGGCGTGTTTGACATGACCACGGCGGTGCATGGCGTATATGAGGAGCAGACATGATGCGGTCGCGTTTTATGTTTTTGAATAATTTCGTTTTGTGTTTTTGATGCGTTTCATTTTATGTTTTGAAATGGATATATCAGCGATCTGTAATATCCTTTTCAATTTACCCTTTCAGCATCATCAGCGCCTCCATGTCCGGCTTGTGCATTTTCCAAGGATATTTCACCTCTGTTCTGACACTTTTCCAAGAGAATCGAGGTGTAATATTGACACTTTTTCCAGCGACGTCATTTTTGATCAATACGAGGAGTATCACCAATGAAAAAGCAAAAGAAACCCGTACCATCGGCAGAAGCCGAGCCTGTTATCAAGAAGCAGCCGCTTTTGAAACGGCTGCTGTTCGGTCCGGAAAGGCCGGATCTCTCCGAGCTGGAAGCCGGCTCCACCACCATTCTGGACATTCTCTCCCCTACCGCCATTGATACAAAAAGCCGTGACTACATCGTAGTGGACGGCGTTTTTCATGCCTACCTCTACATCACCGGTTATGGCTACAGCACCACAGTCGGCTCCTGCTGGCTGGCACCGCTGGTGGAGGCGGGCGAGGGCGTCAATGTCAGCTTCAGCTTTACCCGCCAGAACCGGGAAAAGATCCTCTCCAAAATTGCACAGACTACCATGCTCAACCGCAGCCGGATGCGAGATGTGGGAGATACCCGGCAGGACTATGAGGAGCTGGACAGTGCCATTACCTCCGGTCTCTACCTGAAGGACGTCATGAACCGGCAGGGTGAGGACTTCTACTATATGCACACCCTTATCGAAGTGGTGGCGGATGATCCTGATACGCTGGAGCAGCGTGTCACCGCCGTAGAGAAGCTGTGTGTATCGGTGGATATGATCGCCCGCCGCTGCGATTACGCCAATGAACAAGGCTTCCTCTCCACGCTGCCGCTGGTCGCACTGGATGCTGACATTGAGCGCAAGAGCCGCCGCAACGCGCTGACCACCGGCGTAGCTGCGGCATTCCCCTTTGTGTCCTATGAGCACAGCGACCGCAACGGCATCTTTCTGGGGCTGAACCTCTACAACAAGTCCCCAGTATTCCTTGACCCTTACGACGACTATAAATACACCAACGGCAACTGGTGGATTGGCGGCAACTCCGGCGCCGGCAAGAGCGTAACGCTCCAATGCCTGGCCGGACGCCTGCGGGAGCAGGGCAAGCGTGTGGTGTGCGTCATTCCCAAGAAAGGCCACGAGTTCCGCCCCAACTGCGAGCAACTGGGCGGCCTGTATCTGCGCTTGTCCCCCTCCTCGCGGGATTGTCCCAATATCATGGCTATCCGCCGCAAGACACTGGACGCCTATGCCGGAATACAAGAGCTGGCGGCGCGGGACGACTCCGTGCTGGCGGACAAGATCTCCCGGCTCATCATTTGGTATTCCCTGCAAAAGAAGGATCTCACGGAGGAGGACAAGAACTATCTGGACGCCTCACTGGTAGAGTGTTATGACCGCTATGGGATCACCTTTGACAACGCCTCCGTGGTGGATGAAAACGGCGTATTCAAGGAGATGCCCATTATCCCCGACTGGTACAATGTCCTACTGGAAAAGCCGGAAACCAAACATCTGGCGGTGGTACTGACCCGCTATGTGACCGGCTCTGCCGCCGCTATGGGCCGCCGCAATCACATCAGCATCGACAACAAGTATATCGTGCTGGACACCTCCGGTATGCCGGATGATCTGATCCTGCCCGGTATCTACTGGGCCATCGACGTGGCCAACGACATTATCATGAATGCGGGCGGCGAGCTGTCCGCCTTGATCGCGGATGAGCTGTGGAGTCTGGTAGGCGCCGGTTCCAATCCACTGGCTGCTGCCTATGTGCAGGAGATGGTCAAGACCATCCGCGGCCTTGGCGGTATTGCCATCACCTCTACGCAGGGTATGCAGGACCTGTTCAGTCTGGAGGGTGGTAAATACGGTAAGGGTATTCTGGATTCCAGCCGCATCAAATTTGTCATGCAGATGGAGGAGCAGGAAGCCCGCCTTATCCAGCAGATTCTCAACCTCTCGGAAGAGGAGGTACGGCAGATCACACGCTTCCGGCGCGGCGAGGGCTTGCTGTGCATCGGGTATAATCACGTTCCCGTGGCCTTCCATGTCACGGAAAAGGAGTATGACGCCATTACCACATCGCCCACCGACCGGCAGGCCCGGAAGAAAGGAACCAAATGAGCAAACGAACTGATTTACGGGAGATCCAGCGCCTGACGGAAGACGCCGCCGTAGACGCCCGCAAGCTGCTGATCCAAGCGGACAATCTGCCGCCCGGCGCCTTTCAGAGAATGCTGGAGGAGTTATGCGGCAGCTTTGAGGATACCGCCTTGCAACTCCGCCGCCTCTGCGAGCAGCAGAGTCCCGGCACAGGCGGGTACAAACGGGGCCGCGCCCTTCGTCCGCTGGAGGTGGTGGGCAGCGTGGAACGTATCGGCATCGACTGGCTTCATATCCGCATCAATACTCTGCTGCCCCACTGCCGGTTTCAGCCGCCCACATGGCTGACAGAAACCTTGGTGGAGTTGCTGGACGCCTATGAAACCTGCGGTGGACAGCTTCCTCATTTCAATAGCGCACTGCTGGTGATCGAGGAATACAGCGATGTGGATGGCCGCCACATTTTCGACCAGGACAACAAGGGCTGGAAAGCGGTCAGCAACGCCATCAAGGGCAGGGTGATCCCCGACGATGACCAGTATACGCTTTCGGTGGCAATGCTCTCCACACGGAGCTGCCAGAATGTGTGTCACATCACCGTGCTGGACATGAAGGATGCACCGGATTTCTTCTCCGCACGATCGGGAGATTACAGCGTTACGGGGTTATATTGAGGCGGAAATACCCAACAGGTTTTCCACCAAAACGAGTCAAAGTGCTGTGCTTCCTCAGAAAGCAAAATCTGTTGGGTATATACGCCCCACAAAGCCTTTTGCCGGCAAGCTTTTCCGGCCCTCTGTTCCTGCCCGCAGCGGTGAAAAAACTGCCTTCTACGGGGAGCCAACAGTTTTGATGCGAGAAAGACGCCGAAAGTGACCTTACACCGGCACGGTGTAAGGTTGCTTTCGGCGTTCACAGGAATGAGGGTGCGAATGGTTTTTTGTGTGCGTGAGATCGAGGCGCTGCGGCTGCTGGGATGGTGCCAGTATATCCGACCTGCTCAACTGCTGCGGGTCGTCAGCGAGACAGAGCTATCAAATCTGCTGGCGATGAAGCTCATCAAATACCATAGCAAAAGTGAGGCTCTGATCCTTACCGCAGAGGGACGTCGGCTGCTGGTGGGAAGCGCATGGCTGCCGGATACGCCGAGAACGTACCATGCGGATGCCATCGTGCGGCGGCTGCGGCTTGCTTCTCTGCTGCTGACAGCCTACCAGTCCGGTATCAACGTCTATGCTACGCAGCCGGATGAACTGGTGGAGGGAAATGCCTTATTTCTCACCTCTGCCGGTCGCGGGCGTGGCCGTAACCCATGGGGTAGTACCCGCACGGCAGCATTACTCCACGTGGGGGATCTGCTCTGTGCCGCGCACTATGTCTGTCCGGACATCGGCTGCCTTTGCCCCATAGATGAGCTGTCTGCCTTTCAGAACAATACAGCAAAATTGCCCGGAACACGCAGCTTCCTTTTTTGCGGCGAAAGCTATTCAGATATGCTTACCGAACTGGACAAGCCTATGGCAGAGGACGAGAGCAAGCTCATGACCTACGGCGCCGCTGCCCGCTGGTTTCAGCAGCCGGTTTATCTTCTGGCCTGCAACGATACCGGCGTGACACAGCTTCAAATCATGGCTCAGCCAGATTATCAACAGAGACTGACGCGCTTGGCGCTGAAAGGCCATTACAGCCCTCCACCGCCTGACAGACCTTGCTGGGACGCACTGTTTCAGGGACAGCCCTTCGTGTTAGCGGCTGACATGGAGCTGCGTCGCGTGGACACCGCCTATACGCTGGCACGGGAGCAGGGCTATTCGCAGCTCGTATTGGCCGCTCTGCCGCAGCAGGTAGCAGAAGTATGGGGTCCGCGCTATCAGGACACCGGAAAAGCGCGGGTCTTTACCTTGACCGAGGATGCCATCACGCAGTTGCTGGGAGATGTGCCGAAGCCTTACCGTCCACCGGATACCCCCTATGTCACAGAAAAAGGAGAGATGATCCATGCCCCGCTTATCAAAGCTGCTGGAAAAGCTGGAGGATACCGTTGAAGCCCGCTGGGGCGTATGGTTCCAGCGGCATAAGAAAAAGCTGCCCCTCTACATCCCCGTCGGACTGGTGTGCTGGTATTTTTACGGGATGCTCCTGAACTCCATGCGCCTTGGTATTGACGCGGTCTTTCATAACACGGGGCAGGATGTGACCGCCATCTGGATATTTGATCCGATCCGCAACTGGCTGGCGATATTCTCCGGCTTTGGGCTGAAGGCCACCGCGTTCTTCGTGCTGATGTTCTGCCTTGTGACCAAGCGCGGGTATCTCTGGTTCTCCGGCTATAAGTATACGCGAGACCCACGGGGCTTCGATATTCTCCCGGACGGGACGCATGGCTCCTCCGGCTTCCTCACCAAACGGGAGATGGAAGCCTTTCTGGAAATCGGTCCCATACGCAGTGTCTCCGGGATGCTGTTGGGCAAGATCAAGGAACGACCGGAAGACCCGGACAAATACGCCGCCTATGTGGCACACCGCATGGTACCCGGCGAGAACAACAATCTTCTCTGCATCGGTGCGCCGGGCAGTTGGAAGACCCGCGGCCTGATCCTGCCTTTTCTGATGGGCTGCGCCCAGCGGAAGGAGTCCGTATTCTGTGTCGATCCGAAGGGTGAACTGTTCGAGCAGCTTTCTCCCTACTTCCGGAAAAACGGCCACTACGTCAAAGCGGTCAACTTTCTGGACATGGCTCACTCGGATGGCTGGAATTGCCTCTATGGACTGGACACGGAAACGGATCTGGTGCAGACGGTGGCCAACACCATTATCCAAAACACCTCCAGTCCCAAGGAGGCCGATGACTTTTGGAGCCGTGCGGAACTGAACCTCCTGATGGCCCTGATCCACTACGTCTGCAATCTGCGGGATGAAAAGGGGGATCTGCTGCCCATCGAGCAGCGGGGGTTGGGCGATGTGTATCAAATTCTCGCCACTATGAGCGTCAATGAACTGAACCGCACGCTGGCGTCGCTGCCGCCCGATCACCCCGCCAAGGGCCATCACGGGCTGTTCCTGAAGGCACGCGAAAATCTCTGGGGCAACATCATCACCGGCCTTGGTAATCGGCTTGCCATCTTCCAGAACAAACTGGTGGACACCATCACCCGCAACCACGATGTTGACCTCGTGCTGCCGGGACAGCGGCCCTGTGCATACTTCATCATCATTTCCGCCCAGGACAGTGCCTACCGGTTTCTCAGTTCACTATTCTTTTCCTTGGCCATGCCGCAGCTTTCCAACTACGCACGGCTTCACTGCAAAGGTGGGCGGCTGCCGGTACTGGTAAACTTCTGCCTGGACGAATACTGCAACATCGGCTACATGGAAGGCATTGCCGACGCGCTAAACAGTGTGCGCGGCTTCAATATCGCGTGTCAGGTGGTGGTGCAGAGCCTCAGCCAGTGGCAGCAGCGGTATCCCGGAAAAGAATGGGAAAATCAGCTCAACACCTTTAACCAGACTATTTATATGGGCTGCAACGATCTGACCTCCGCCAAGTACATCTCGGAGAAGTGCGGCAAGGTCACCATAGCTGTCACCAATAACCAGATGCCAATGCAGCCGCTGTTCTCACCCATCTATAACAGCACCCGGCCCTATTCCAAAACCCGTAGCAATATCCAGCGGGACTTGATGCAGCCGGATGAGGTGCTGCGTCTGGATCAGCAAAGGTGCCTGGCGCTGTTTCAGGGCCACCGGCCCGCGCTGCTTTATAAGCTGACGCCGGAAGAATTACCGGACTTCGCCGGACTTACGACCTGCCGCGTGGTGGACTATATCCCCGCATGGAAGCAAAAAGCGCAGGAGACACCGACCACCGCGCCTCGGAAGGAAGAAAAGTCTCCTGTCGAAGAACGGACACCTGCCCCACAGGCAGAGTCGCCGGACTCTGCGGCAGAGGACGATGATTTTACCTATGAGGTAGATGGCGATGATCTCGGCATGGTGGAGCTGAAGCCCGCGCCACGAAAACAGGCAGAATAACAAAACGATATGAGGAGGGCCCGGTATGAAAGCCGCAAAACTGAACCAGCGCCCTGCGTTTGCGCTCATGAAGCAAACGGATATACAGAGCGTCCACCATCTGCAAATGCCGCGGTGGTTATTTTCCGACCCACGATACGCGGAGATGAGCCTGGATGCCAAGGTGGCCTACACCTTCCTCCTGAACCGCTTTCAGCTCTCCCGCAGGAACGGCTGGGTCAATGACAATGGGGAGGTCTTTGTGATCTTTCCCCGCAAAGCGTTGGCACGGGAGCTGCGCATTTGTGAGCAGCGGGTGTCCGCCGCCTTCCGTAAGCTGGCGGAGCTTCGCCTGATTTGGGAAAAACGCTGCGGACGGGGCGACGCCAACCAGATCTATCTCGCCTGCGTACAGCCCATGGATGATCCGGATTACCAGTGCGCGCCATTTATGGAGCCGGAGGAATGCGGCACAAGAACCTCCGATATTGCGGCTCTTGATTCCCCAGAACCGCAGGATAGGCGGTTCAAGAACGGCGAAAACAGCAGTTCAAGAACCGCAGATGCTGCGCCTGCAGAACCGCAAAATCTGCGGCCAAGTTATACTGATAAGAGGAAGAACGATGAGAGTTATATTGAAGTCAGTCCATCCGTCACGGAGGGACCGGACGAAGAAGAGCTTACCGGCATTCTGGATGCCTGTGAGCTCCCCTCTTTTGAGCCGGAGATGGCCCGTATTTTTGAAACGGCCATCGAGCGGCTTTTTTATTCGGACAGCTTTCGGGTAGGCAACGCCACCCTGCCGCAAAGCAGGGTACGTCACAGGCTCCACGATCTGGACAACTTAACGCTGCGCGATACGGAGCAGAGGCTGCGAGCCAATCAGGAGCGTAATATCCGCAACTCGATCCAATACACCATGGCTGTCCTGTTCAACTGCATCACGGAGGGTGAAAGCGATCTGGTCGTCGATCCCTACCTCAACAGCCTTGGCGGGCCATAGGAGGTGATATAGCCATGCTTTTGACCAACCAGCAAAAGTGCATCATGGAGATCTTAGGCAAGGTCGGCTGTATCCGGCGCGACCAGCTTCTCGCGCTGCTGTATGGCAAGTACCGGGAGCGAGTAATGACCATGCGCCCGGAGCATCTGACGCCCATGCTGCGCCAGCTCAGCGGGATCTCTCACGCTGTCTGTGTGGAGGATGATGTGATACGGCTCATCACAAAAACGGCAAATCCGCTGCTTTTGGAGAGCATCGACGTGATGCTGGAGATTACAGGCGGGTGTCCGCTTCAATTCTCTATCCCCACCAGTCTGCCCGCTCTGCTCTGCTTTCTCTACGGCGATGAGCTGACCGCCTACTATGTGGCAGCTTTGACCGCAGAACGCGAACCATCTTTTCGTCGTATAGCGATTGGAGAAAAAGAGCGGCTCGTCTGGCTTCCGGAACAATCCCTTGCCTTGCACGGTAAGGAACTGCCGGATCGCCAGATCATTGCACAGAAGCAAAAGGACGGTACACACCGTTTCTTTGCGAATAAAAACACGACATTCTAAAACGAGGAGGTAACCAAATGCCAAGAAAGAAGACCGTTCCGACCGAACCACAGCCCGATCCTCCCGCAGAGATCACGGAAGCCACAGTAGAAACGACACCCGACCCCGTGGAGCAGCTGCCTTCTGACATCCTGACTGGGAGTACTCCGCCCGGAGAGGGCTTGGAGACTCCGTCTGTGCCGTCAGAAACTGACGCCGAAGCCGAAGTGACCCCAGCGGAAGCATCTGAAGATGCAGAAGCACCGTCCCCCGATGATGCGGATATGACCGTAGACTTTGCGGAGGATTCCGTATCACAGGAAGGCTCTCCGCCCGATCCGGAAACCACCGCAGAAGTCGAAGTAGCTGTTGTGGAAGAAGATACCTCGCCGTCTGCGGCTGAAGCTCCTCCCATAGAGGCGCAGGAACCACCTGCGCCGAAGCCGGAGATGAGTGACCGCGAGAAGTTCTTCCATCTGGATTTCCATAAACTGGACCGCAATCTGTCCGAGGAGGAACGCCGGGAATGGAACGCCATCTACGCGTCCTATCGCGGCGGCAGCCCGCTCAGCGGTACGGTGATCGGTGTGGATATGTTCTCGCTGAATGTACGCAGCCGCAGAACCGGCGAGGTACGAAAACGGGAGCTGTCCTGCGCCATCGTCGTCCCTTACCGTGTGCGTATTCTGATCCCCGAAACGGAAATGTGGTCAGGAGAAGGGCGGCCCGGAATGTCCCTGAATCATATCATGGGCGCGACGCTGTCCTTCAACATCATCAAGGTGGACAGGGAAAACGGCTTTGCGCTGGCTTCCCGTAAGTCGGCCATGAAAACGCGCCGTTCCTACTTTGCCCATCGGGCAGAGGTGAACGCGCCCGGCACACGACTGAAATGCCGTGTCATTGACGTTGGCCCCGTTCGCTGTACAGTGGAGTGCTATGGTCATGACATTCGGCTGACGCAGAAGGATCTCTGCTATATGTCCGTGTCGGATCTGCGCGATGTCTATCGCCCCGGACAGGAGCTGGACTGCGTTGTGACGGACTACGACGCCGATGCGGATCGGCTCAGGGTTTCCGTGAAGGCAGCGCTGTCCGATCCCTTTGAAGGGGCCGAGCGGCGTCACCCTGTCAACAGTCGGCGGCAGGCTGTGATCTCCGGCAAGTATGCCGGCGGTGTCTTCTGCAACCTGCCGGATGGCACTGTCTGCATGTGCTCCTATGCTTATCAGTATGAGGACAGCGACTTCGAGATCGGTGATACCGTGATCCTGACGGTCAAGCGGTTCGACAGCAACAAGCGCCAGATGTACGGAAAGATCCTTTCCAAGTGGTAGTGTCAAAAGGCTTGTCAAGACTTTATTTTAAATGCTTATGCCGCCCAAAATAAAGTCTCTCAACCTATTGATTTTCAGGTGCAAACATGATTAAAATAGATGCAAATACAGAAAAAAGGAGAGCAAAAAGTTGTGAGAAAAGCATTTGTTTTGATTGTGTCAGTATGTGTATTGCTCTTTACCGCCTGCGGCCAAAAGCCGGTCAACTCGGAGGAGGTATCGTCCCCTCAAGAGCCCTCTGTTGAAAGGAAAAATTCCAGTTTGACGGAGGGCGGGGACGATCTTCCGGCCGCAGGTACAGAGGTAACTGCGCAGGCCGCACCTGAGAATGAGCAGTCAACCAAGGACGCGAACTCGCCAGAGAAGCCGGCGGTCACTGACCGTGTTTTGCCCATGGAGACCGACATCGAAGAAGCGGCCACCGCACCTAAGCAGCCATCGCAATCGCCCTCCGCCCCGATCCAGAAGCCGGAACAAAATCAACCGGTGCAAGATCCGATGCCAAATCCTGACACAACACCTGTACCGGAACCTGTACCTGAACCTGCTGCCAGCGGCAACATCTACTCCGTTACAGACGCCATGCAAATAGGCAATGAATACGCAGTTTCCAAGTATGGCGTCTATATTGAGAGCAGCCTGACCCGCAGTAATGCAGGCTATTATCCGGGCACCGCTGATCCGGTATCATGGTTTGCGGCCAATGGCGGCCAAGATGCGTTAAATGCCGCTGTGTGCAGCAATGTGGACGCAACATTTGCCAATCTTGCTGCTAGAGATGGTGCGGATGTGGTTAGTGCCTATGCGTCTTTTAACTGCGATGTCCGCTACAATGCGGCAGCAGATGAATATATCATCGTCATTCTTTATGGATGATCTTCGCTGCTGCAGAGGAAGTCTCTCACAGCTCGCGCTACCAATGTCTCTCCGCGAAAAGCTAACCCTCTCTTGTTCATCACATAGCCGTGCAAAATTGTGCTGCCATGTGAGTGGGCTACGACTCGAGACAACAACAGAACACCTCAATTAAATACTCCGACAAAGGGCAACAGCAAAATGCTGTTGCCCTTTGTGCTGGAGAGAAAGGAACTTTATGAGAAAATTTCTCCCTAAACTGCTGACACTGATATGTCTGTTGGTGGCGACTATGGGGCTGTCCGTTATTACAGCTCATGCGGCCACTGTTACAGGCACCATCAGCGGCGGCAACGAATATCGCTATCACGAAGACAAGTCGCCAGTTCCCGGTTGGGGCAATTATACCAGCACAAAGCTGAAATACTTCACTCCATCCGGCGGCGGCAGTACTGTCCCCGCTTACTGCATGGAACCAAGTGTCGGTTCTGCAAGCGGAAGCCTTTCCTATTCCTCTGTAAGCTGGAGCAGCCTGCGGGCAGACCAACGATATGCTATCACACTGGCCATGGCGTATGGCTATGGCGGCGCATATGGCTTCGGAAACATCCATCCGGATTGCGCTCAGCTGGCAACACAAGCCGTCATTTGGGAGTTTGTATGCGATTTCAGAGACACGACATATCCCTATACACTGTACGACAGCACCTGTGCGGGCTTGTTTCACTACGCTGGAGATGGTGTTGCGGCTGCCTATGATATGATCATTGACAGGATTATGTCGCATGGAACCATTCCCAGCTTTGCCGTAAAGTATCAGCGCCAGCTTTCTGATGCCAATGCAATTGAACTGACGTGGGACGGCAGTCAGTATAGCGCTTCCGTCACAGATACAAATGGCGTACTTTCGGAATTCCGTTTTACTTGCAATATCAGCGGTGTGAATATCACACAGCGCGGCAACACTCTAACAGTGACCGCTACAAAAGCTGACGCCGCACAGCTTAACGGCTATATCAGCAGTGATTACGGCTACTCGTTGGATGTAAACGGCGATGAGGCTGTCTTGCTGGAGCCTTCCAATGGCAGTAACTACCAGGCATGCACTGCACTGACAGAGATCCCCGATCCCGTAGTTGCTTATATTCATTTTAAAGTAAAGGTTGTGGAAGAAAAAGGCTCTCTGACCATCAACAAGACCGATGCCGACACCGGTAAGGCGCTGGCGGGCGTGACCTATCGGCTCTATGACAGTACTGGCAACAAGGTTGCCGACGCGACTACCGGTACGGATGGTAAGGCAGTCTTTTCGGATCTGGCTCTCGGCAGTTATACCTATCAGGAGATCAGCGCCCCTTCCGGGTATGTGGTGGACGATACCAAGTACCCGATCACCATTACATCCACAACTCTGAATATCACGGCGACACGTACCAATGCGTTGGGGAAGGCCAGTGTTGAGATCAGCAAGGTGGACGCAGATTCTAACACACCGCTTCAGGGTGCCGGTTTCCGTCTGTATGACGCTTCTGGAAGCCAAGTCGCAGAAGGCTACACGGATGCCAACGGTAAACTGACGTTCACCGGTCTGAAGCTGGGCAACTACACCTGCAAGGAGTTCCAGGCACCGACCGGATATGAGCTGGACGATACGGCTTTTCCCGTTGTGCTAAATCAGAACGGACAGGTGCTGAAAGTCACCCGTGAGAACAAGCTGATCACCGGAAGCATCGAGATCCTGAAGGTTGACGCCGACACCAAGAAGCCGCTTGTTGGTGTGGTGTATCGGCTCTTTGACTCCGAAGGCAACAAGATCGCGGATGGTACGACTGACGCCAACGGTAAGGTGACCTTTGATAACCTCAAGCCCGGCAGCTATAGCTATCAGGAGATCAGCACCGTGGATGGCTACCAGCTGGACGAAACTAAGTATGATTTCAGCCTGACCAGTGAGAACCTTAACGTCAAAGTTACCCGTGAGAATAAGCCTGTCAAGGGCAGTCTCACCGTCCGCAAGGTGGACGTGACCGGCAGCCCTCTCGCTGGGGCGGAGCTGCTGCTTGAGACTTCCACAGACGGTCAGACCTGGACAGAGGTGAGCAAAATCACCACCGACAAGACAGGGGTTGCCAAGTGGGACGACCTCAAAATTGGTGCACAATACCGCGTCACTGAGGTGAAAGCTCCCGCAGGTTATACCCTGATGGCTGAACCGCTGTTCACCGGTGTGCTGGACAACACCAACCCCGACGTTACCATTACCGCCTGCAACAGCGCAGGCTTCGTCCTGCCGTTCACGGGCGGCGACGGATTCATTGCACCCATTATGTTTGCAGCACTCGCTCTGATGACGAGTGTTTATTTTTGCAAAAAATCTTACATTAAAAAGGAGAAAAACTGAACATGAAAAAGATCCATCGCGTATTGGTGCTGCTGATGGCGGCGCTCATGGCCTTCGGCCTGATGACCACGGCATTCGCCGCGGAACCTACCATCGACACCAGCAAGAAGGCGTCGCTTTCTATTTATAAATATGACATTACCAAGGCCAGCGAGGACGGTGTGTGGGATGCAGAGTCCTACGTCTCAACCGGCCTGCACGATAACGCCGTCGTGGATAAGCTGAGCAAATACGCCATTCAGGGCGTAGAGTTCACGTATCTGAAGGTGGCCAATGTTGCCATGAGCAACGAGGTCGTGGATGGTCAGCATCAGGTGGGCGTCCTGTATGGTTTCGACACTTCTGACCGCTCCAGCGCTGTGCTGTCCGCCATCGGCCTGACCGCCGCAGATGCCCACAAGAGCGAGAGTGGTGTCAACTACTTTACCTCTGACAGCCTGAACAACAAGCTGGCCGCCGCGCTGGCTGCCAACGCAACCACCGTAAAAAATGCTCTGGAAATTGCTGTCAAGAACGGCGGCGTGGCCATGAACGAGACGGATGCCACCGGCCACACCTCCGCTTCCAACATGGAGCAGGGCCTGTACCTCGTCGTAGAGACTCGCGTCCCTGAAAACGTGACTTCTACTTGCAATCCCTTCCTGATCTCCCTGCCCATGACGACCGTCGATGGCAGCGAGTGGCTTTACGATCTGGTCATTTACCCGAAGAACCAGACCGGCAACCCCAACCTCGAAAAGACCGTCCGTGAGAGCAAGAACAGCACTGGAAAGCACAACGGCAGCCTAACCGACATCACCGATGGCTTCGAGCATACCGCTACCGCTTCCGTGGGCGATATCGTGGACTACCAGATCATCAGTACCCTGCCTACGATTACCTCCAAGGCTTCTTCTCTCAGCGAGTATACCTATGTGGACACTCTGAGCAAGGGCATCAAGTATAACAAGAACGACGTCGTTATCGAGCTCTTCCGTGATTCCGCCTGCACCGACAAGATCACCACTTGGGATGAAAGCTCCGGCAAATTTGCGGTGACTTACGATGATACCGCCAACACCATGACCATCAAGATGACCGAGGCTGGTCTGAGCGAGATCAATGAGGCGACCACTGTTTACACCGACAGCGTGAAGCGCGGCTACAGCGATTGCACCATGCGGATCACCTACGCCGCCACCCTGACCGCCGACGCCAAGATGGGCGATACCGACAACCCCAACGAAGTCGTACTGACTTGGAAGCGTACCAACACTACCTATTTTGACACACTGAAGGACTGCTGCCATGTGTATACTTACGGCATTGATGTGCTGAAGCAGTTCTCTGACGGTAAGGGTAACATCCAGAACGTCAAGTTCAACCTGCATAATGATACCGACGACTGCTACATCATCGCAGACCTGAAGGATGGCACCTACTACGCCAAGGGCATTGCCACGAAGAAGGCTGATGCAACCACCTTTGTTCCCAACAGCAGCGGCCACATCATCGTGAAAGGGCTGGAGGATGATAGCTACAGCCTGACTGAAACCGCCACGGATAAGGGGTATGTGCTGCTGAAGGAAGCGGTCAAGATCGTCATTACCACCAAGGAAAATGGTGCCTGCGAGAAGTGCGGTGCCAAGCTGCTGACCGCCTGCGCTACGGTCAATGGCAAGGACGTCACCATGACCGATGGCAATGCCATCGTCCCCCTGACCGTGGTTAACAACCCCGGATTTGATTTGCCCAAGACCGGTGGCTACGGCATGTGGATGTTCACCATTGGCGGCGTGGCCCTGCTGGGCGTGGCAGCCTTCATCGTGATCCGCAGCCGTAAGCAGCACAAGGGTGAGCAGTGAAACGCTGGTTACTGGCGGCAGCTTGCGGCGTTGTGGCGCTGGGGTTACTTCTCTATCCGCTGGTAGGAGAACTTTTAAGTGAAAAGTACCATTCGGACATAGAGACCAACTACACTGCGGCCATCGAGGGCACCAACGATGCCGAGCTGACCGCCCAGCGGCAGGCGGCGCAGCAGTACAACGCCATGCTGGCCAATGCGACCATTTCTGAGGGAGGGGCATCTGCCCCTCCCTTGGCCTACACCGAGCAGCTCACCGTGGGCGGTGCCATGTGCTATGTTGACATTCCCAAAATCAACGTGTACTTGCCCGTGCAGCACGGTACGGGAGCCGACACGCTGGAAAAATCGGTCGGCCATGTGGTAGGCACATCCCTGCCGGTGGGCGGAGAAAGCACTCATGCTGTGTTATCCGCTCACAGCGGCATGGCCTCGTCCAAGCTGTTTTCGGACATTGACCAACTCGAAAAAGGCGATACATTTTACATCCATGTATTGGGTGTGGTGTTGGCCTATGAGGTAGACGCCATCAATACGGTACTTCCTACTGATACAAGCCTGCTGCAAATCGTAGGAGGTAAGGATATGGTCACACTGGTGACGTGCACACCGTTTGGAGTTAATACCCATCGCCTGCTGGTACGGGGGCATCGCATTCCCTATACCCCCGAACAGGAAGCGACTGCCGCCGCAGAAAAGCCAGCGGCATCCTCATGGACACAACATTACCTCACCGGCCTTGGCATTGGTCTTGCAGCGGTGGCCGTGGTAGGTGGCGGGTATTTTTTTGTAAGGAGGGTGCACCATGCGTAGGACGTCCCTTGTTCTGGCGGCGCTGCTGGCGGTGGCGGGCGTCTGCGTGATGCTATGGCCGATGTTCACAGGACATAGGTTGCAAGCCGACACGAACGCTGCCGTTCAGGAGTTCTTAAACGAGCGCAATGAGCCAGAGCAGCAATATTCTGAACTGCTGGCAGCTTTACAGAAATATAACCGCCAGCTTTACACGGAAAAGCAGTGTAACCTCGTTGACCTCGAAGCTTGCGAAGAACCCGCCGCCGACCTGACCGCCTATGGCATTGACGATGAGATCATCGGTGTCTTAGAGATTCCTGCCATGGAGCTGATCATGCCGGTTTTCTTAGGTGCATCCGATGCCCACCTTGCGGCAGGCGCTGCGGTGTTGGGCAACACATCAGCACCCATCGGCGGCGACAACACCAACTGCGTTATCGCTGGGCACCGAGGCTGGCGCGGCGCGGATTACTTCAGGCACATTGACAGACTGACTGTAGGCGATACCGTGAAGCTCACGAACCTGTGGGAAACCCTGACTTATACAGTATCGGACATCCAGATTATCCAACCTCATGAGGTTGAGAAAATTAAAATCCAGCAAGGCCGCGACCTGCTGACGCTGCTGACCTGCCATCCCTATGCCAGCGGCGGCAAGCAGCGCTATGTAGTTTATTGTGAAAAAACTGCCCACCATGAGGCAATAAGCCAATCACGGTGAGCAGTTTTGTTGGCAGCGCATCAGACAAGCGTATCATCCAGCAGGAAGTCGATGACGCTGATATTGAGAATGCCGTTATCGTCATACCAACGCTTGCGAATATCATGGCGCACGATGATCTTCGGGAAAGAATCGCCGGTCAGCGCGAAAGGCTTATTCTCGGTGATCGCCTTTTCCGCTGTTCCCAATGCGTAGGCGGACTGAATATAGGTCTTCTTACCGCCGGAGGTCGCAATGAAGTCAATTTCCCGTGCGACCGGAGTGACCTTTCCTTTGGCATTTTTCTCATTGCCATAGACGATGCCGATGTCAACGGAGCATTCACGGATCATCAGCTCATTGAAAATAATGTTCTCCATGATGTGCGTCATTTCCTGCTGACGGAAGCCGATACGCGCATTCCGCAGTCCAATGTCCTCGCAGTAGTATTTGTTGGGATAGTCAAAATAGCTCTTGCCCTTGACATCCCAGCGTTTGCATTCGGTGAAGAGGAAGGAATCCGATAAGTGATCCATATAGGCTTTCACGGTGTTCAAGGCAACGACATTTTCTCCATTGCGCTTCTGCACGGTGTTGATAGTGGCTGCAACCTTCGTCGGATTGGTCAAAGAGCCGATAGACGAACACAGCAAATCAAGAATCGCCGACAGCACATCCTCACGCTTGATCTTCTTTCGCTCTACAATGTCCTTCAGATAAACCTCAGAAAACAGCGATTTCAGATAAGCCATTTTCGCGGCGTCTGTGGGACGGGACAGGATCAGCGGCATACCGCCGTAAAAAGCAAACTCGTCGAAAGCGTCCTGCTTATCGCCGCCGACAACCGAGTAGTATTCGGCAAAGGAAAGTGGATGAACACGGATCTCATCGCTCCGTCCCCGGAACTCAGTCAGTATATCGGAGGACAGCATTTTGGAGTTGCTGCCGGTCACATAAATGTCCAGGTTGGACAAGGACTTCAAATCGTTGAGCGCATCGTAGAAGGTGATCTTCTTTCCGTCCGGATTATAGGGATTCGGAACTTCATCCGACATCTGAATCTCGTCTACAATGAGATAATATTGGTCTGCGCTGTGTTCCACGATCTCACGGACATGAGCCGCAAGCTCCAGCGGATTGCGATAGCGAATATCACGGGTCAAGTCCAGCTCAAAGGACAGAATGTGGTCTTCTGCAACACCCTCGTTGAGAAGATAGCTCTTGAATAAATTGCGAAGCAGATAGGACTTGCCGCATCTGCGGATGCCGGTGATCACCTTTACCTGACCATCCCACATAAAGGAGATGATTTTCTTCAAATAGCGATCTCGTTTTATTTCCATAACCCAACCTCCATTGAAAACTTGCTGGCATTATCATGCTACCTTTCAATGAACAGTATACGTCAATACAAGAGAAAAATCAAGAAGTCTATTGAAATGTTTGCAGGTAAACTCAGTAACATTTCAGCAGAGAGGTATGTCCTCGATAAAGGTAGCCAGCGCATCTATACGACCGATGTTATAGCTAATCTACTATTGCTCCGTTCTTGCAATACAATTTAGGAAAAGCGGAGGTACGCTGTAAAAACGTTGCTATTGTTTTATCTATGCAAAGATGGTACATTAATAATAGATATGTCCGAATTTTGTGCGGTATTGTAAGAAAGAGAAAGAGTGTACTATGTTTATTAAAGACTTCATTCACCTTCTCGAAAGAATTGCTGGCTTTTTAGCAAATCTGATAACCATATTGTCAGGGCCCGAAAAAGAGCAGAGGACGCATAAAAAAGCGAATACTATCAGGTTAATTATCATTGTGATAGTGGCGTTGGCTGCGGGGATTGTGTTTTGGGCTTCTGAGCATATTGGAAGCATAGCTGTAGAACAAGTGGCGCTGGATCACTCCAGCCTAACACTAAAGGCAGGAGATACCGAGACACTTTCTGCTACTGTTCTATACTCCAATAACCGCACCGATAATCGTGTTGTATGGACGACAAGCAATGAAGCGGTCGCCAGTGTGGATGAAAACGGAGTGGTTATTGCTATTGCACCGGGAACGACGGTTATCACTGCACAGGCCAGCAAAAATAATACAGCGGAAAGCGCTGTCTGCACAATCACGGTGTGCAGTGAACCAACAGGGTACTCTATTGCGCTTAGCGCGGACAGCGTGTGTATGCAGGAAACGTTCTATGTGCATATCACCCCTTATGAGGACGACATTACCGAAATCCATGTCATTGCCCGATCCCCGTCTGGTCAGGAGTTCGACCGACTGCTCAGCGAAAAAGGATACATCATTGACACTGAGACAGGCGTATGGACAATTTATGCGTCCGTAAGAAACATGGCTGGTGTATATGTAGGGCAGAAGCCAGAAGATTTTGCAACAATAGAGGTTACAGATCCGTTTGAGATGCTGAACCTATTGCAGCAATATGAGTAAATATAGAATGTTCATAAGAGAAGCGTTTTCCACCTGTACGCCCTGTTTTCCCTGCGGTACAATAAACCTGTACTTTAGGTGAAAGCATAAAGGACGGAGCAGAGCAGGCACGGGCGAGAAAGGAGGTAAGTTTTCCTTCTTCGTTCTGACTAAGACTTGAAGTATGTAAAAATAAAGGACATCAAGAAGACCGTAATTGCCTTTCGGGGCAGTTACGGTCTTTTTTCATTGTCCGGAAGGAAGGAGATTTCAAAATGAATGGCACCCATAAGAAGCAAGCTGATGGAACTCAGCTACAGTGACCCCAAATTTCAGATCCGGCTGACCGGCTACGCGGATACCGTTATCATCGACAGCGGCGCGCGGCAGACGATCAGCGCCATTCGCTTCGGCGGTTATCCCGAAGTCGTTCGGGCTCTATCGGACGCCATATACGGCGGCGCGTCGGTGGAACTGAAACAAGGTGATACGACACTATATCTGGATTGCAGGCCCAAAGGCTACCGACGGTTGCTGTCCCATGACGGGATATATGCCGTTGCGACCCTGATGGCCAACGATGACAGCCAGACGGAGGAGAATACTGCCGAAGACAGTGAGGAGGACGCCCCCGAAAACCCACGCAAATGCTATATCTTTTGCCCGCCCGGAGACCGTGCGAGTCTGTTCGCTGAAGTAGACCGGAAAACCGCCGCACCGCTGATCCCTGAGTTTCAGGACTATGTGCTGGATTCTCTCGTCGCCAGCGGTGATCTGCGGCAGATGAAAGTGCTTTCCTTCACTGAGCGCATGGAAGCATGGTCGTTGACGCTGCTGCCGGAGGATCGAAACGTAACGGACATTCTGGAGCAAGGGCTTAAAGATGGGAATATCACCATTCCTGGTGCTATCCCTGATGTGGCAGACGGTTTTGCGGAGGTAAACAGCGTGACCAGCTATCTGAATACCTTTGGCGTTACTGTGGCGGACCGTATTCGCAGCCAGTTCGTCCCCAAGTTCGATCCGGCGTCGGAGCCGCTTTCGGAAGAAATACTGGAGGTCAACGATTACATCCACGAAAAAGCCGGTTATTCCCTCTATGATGCCCAGCTTGCGGTGGCGGAGGCTGTCAAACGGCAGCTCTGTCAACACAAAATGGCACTCATTGTGGCGGAATGCGGCAGCGGCAAGACCAAGCTGAGCGCGGCAGCGGCAGGAGCTTTGAACGCACTCAAAAGACTTGGAAGCGGCAAATCCTTTAACCTTGTCATGTGCCCTTCTCACGTCACAGGCAAGTGGGTACGGGAGATCGCAGAAACACTGCCGGATACCTATGGCATGGTGGTCAAAAGTATCACCGACGTGGATCGGCTCTTTGACCTGTACCAGCGCGGGGATAAAAACGTATACGCCGTTTTCAGTAAAGAACGTGCCAGAGACGGGTATATGCGTTATCCTGCCGTGCTATGGAGCCGCAGAAAGCGCGGCTTTGTCTGCCCGGACTGTCTGGAGCTCATTGAGATGGAGACCAGCGGCGACGGCACAAGATACATGGTACCCTCGGATCAGTTTTTCTTCCAGAAGGAGCATCTGGCGAACCACCTATGCCCTCATTGCGGCACACCGCTTTGGGCGCCGGTCAATGACCGGCGTCAAATGCCGTGGATAAAAATCGGCGGGTATGGCTGGGTGTTCCGGTCGCAGGCTGCCATGCACCTCAACCGCACGAAAAACGAACACATTCTGGATCAGCTGCGGCAGCTCGTGGAGCATCCGGAACGCCCGTATTGCATCAAGGGTGCGCACCGCCGCTTTCCGCTGAGTACCTACCTCAAGAAGAAGTACCGCGGACGGATCGGCAGCTTTCTTTGTGATGAGTTGCATGAGTACAATAACGACAGCGGGCAGGGTGACGCTATGGCGGAGCTTTACGGCATCAGCCGGAAATTCATCGGCATGACCGCAACGCTGATCAACGGTTACAGCTCCGGCATTTTTCACCTTCTGTACCGGATCGTCCCCGGACTGATGCAAAAGGATGGAAAGTCCCACGATGCGCCTTCCCGGTTCGATGCGGAATACGGCGTGGTGGAAAACACCTATGAGATCACCGACGCGGACTATAACTCCAACCGCCGCAGTGCCAAAAGCAAAAAACGCTCACGGCAGCTCCCTGGTGTTTCTCCGCTGGTATTCTCCCGCTTCTTGCTGGAGTGTACGGCATTCCTGTCGCTGTCCGATATGGGCAAGGATCTTCCTGATTACGAGGAAATTCCCATACCACTGACGATGCCGAAGCCGATCGAAGAGGCATACAAAGAAGTGGAACGGGAACTGACGTCAGTCCTGAGAAATGACCGTAAGGCGGCCAATAAGATCTTGTCCGCCTATCTCAATCTGTTGACGGTGTATCCGGATCAGCCCTATGACCAGCCGGAGATCATCCACCCCATCAGCGGCTGCACCATCGTGAAGCCGGAGGACATGGCAGACTTCCAGACCGTTCTCCCGAAAGAGGAAAAGGTGCTGGAGATCGTGCGGGCCAAGATCGCCGCAGGCGAGAGGGTAATGATCTACACCAGCTGGACACGGACAGATACCCAGCGAAAGCTGCTGGGACTGCTGCGTGAGGAAGGTATCCGAACGGAGATCCTGAGCACACAGATCGTCCCGGAAAAGCGGGAGGATTGGCTCAGTAAGAGGCTGTCCGCAGGCACACAGGTCATTATCACCAACCCCAAATGTGTGGAGACCGGTCTTGACCTGAACGCTTTTACGACGCTGATCTTCTACTCCATGGGCTATAACCTGTTCACCTTGCGGCAGGCGTCGCGCCGGTCGTGGCGCATCAACCAGACAGCGCCGAGAGTCGAGGTCTATATGCTCTACTATGCCGACACTATGCAGGCGAAGGCGATGAAGCTGATGGCCTCCAAGCTGGCTGTGGCCGGACTGATCGAGGGAACTTTCTCCGAGGAAGGACTGGCGGCCATGAGCGACGTGCAGGACATGACCTCGCAGATGGCAAAGGAACTGATGCTGGGCATCAAGGACAATGTGGAGGATATTGCCGCCACCTTCAAGAAGATGGCCATTATCAACCCGCACCGCGCAGTAAAGCAGATTCCGGAGCCGGTCACTGTTCAGGAAGAAAGGGTGGTCGAAGTACCGCAGCCCGAAAGTGTCCGTGCCGCAGATACCGCAGCGCGGCAGGCGCTCTATGATGGCTTGCTGCAAACATCAAGAACCGGCAGAAAACCGAAACACACCGAACTGGAGGACCAGCTCAGTATGTTCGATACTGCCGCGTAAAGGAGGAATATTTTTGAATTTTACCATTGGCAGGGCGGCGTTTCTGACTGCCGCTAAACGTGCCGCACAGTTGGCACCGTCCGCATCACCGTTAGAGGTGCTGAAGTGCGCGCTGCTGGAGATCGACACAGGGACGCGCTGCCTGCACATGACCGCCACTAATATGGAGGTGACGCTGCGGCAGGACGTACCGTTGCTGGCCTATGAAGGCGGTGATACCACATTCGCCATTGATGCCAAGCTGCTCTCCGCCATGCTCGCCAATCTTCCGGGGAATACGGTGGAGTGCTGTAAGGGGGACAAGGATACGCTGGCACTATCCAGTGACCATGCGTACTATCAGGTGCCGGTAACCAGCGGCAAGGGCTTCCCACGCATGAATATCCCCATTCCCGAAGGCATGGTGAAACTCAGCGGTGTACCGTCCATGGTACGCCGTGCGGCGTTTGCCACAGACCCGAACAACAGCAATATGCCCCTGCTGCGCTGTGTAAACCTTCGCCTGACCTCTGATGGCCTGCGTGCCGTTGGCAGCGATGGCGTTTGCATTGTTTCCGCAAAGGGAGATAAGCAATGTACCGGAGATCAGACGTTTCTTATCCCCGCTGCCAACCTGGAGAAGCTGGCCCAGCTCTGTGAGGAAAAGGACACATTTTCCGTTGGCATGGCTGACAGGCAGCTCGTCTTTGTGAAAGAAGATTTTCAGTTTGCTGCACGGCTCATGCACGGCAGCTATGTGGACACAGACAGTCTCATTGCGGGGACACAAAACACATTTACGGTGCTGAGCGATTCCGAGGAGCTGCGCCGCACATTGCAGGCGGCCACTGCCGCCTGTATGGACAACAGGACGATCCTGCACTTTGACGGGGATCGGCTGACCCTTCATTGCTCCGGCGAGGCCGGTTCCTCCAACGCGGCGTTGACGGTCATTCCCCTGACGGGACAGCCTGCCGGTGACTACTGCTTTGCGGTGGATCGGCTGGCACGCTGCCTGCGGGCACTGCGCGGCACCGTTACGCTGGGCATCGCCCAGACGGGAATGCTGACGCTCTCCACGGAGGATGCGTTCTATATGCAGACACAGCTCCGCATGACCGCGTCGAAAGCAAAGCCAGCCCGCAAAAAAGCCGCAAAGGCTGCGTAAGGGGGCGTGCGATTGGAGATACCCCATATTTGCCGATACTGCGGCGGTATTGTCCGCCTTGTGCCGGCAGAAAGCGTCTACGGCGATTCTGCCGTGCGGCTGGGTCTGAAGGGCGAAAAGCTGTATCAATGTCAGAACTGCAACGCCAGAGTAGGCTGTCATAGGGGGACGGTTCGCCCTCTTGGTGATCTGGCCAATGAGGTGCTGCGTCTTAAGCGTATCGAAACACATCAGGTTTTCGACGCCTATTGGACGGAGCGCGGCATGAGCCGGACACAGGCGTATCGCTGGCTGGCAAAGAAAATGCACCTTCCCGAACGGAAGGCGCATATTGGCGGTTTTGAGATGCACCAGTGCCAGAAGCTTATTGATCTGTGCCGCGGAAACAACGAAGAAAAGGAGGACGTTATTTGAACGAAATCAAAAAAAGCTGTGATACCTGCACCTACGCGTTTTATACGACGGATGCAAGCAGTCCTGCCCCGAAAGCAAAACGGCGGCAGCATTGCAAGAACCCCGTCTATAACTCGAAAGAATACACACATACGATGCTGATGGAGGACTGGACCACGGGCTGCTGCCGCTTGTGGGAACCCATCAGCGAAGATACGAAAGGACACGACCATGAAAAATACTTACTCCATTCTTGAGAGAAACCGTATCGTGGAAGAGCACCTCTGGTGCATCGACAGCGTGATGCGAAAAAATCACGCGCTGATCCGCGCTGCCCGTCTGGACTACGAGGAAGTGTACCAGCAGCTGGCGCTTCGGCTCATTCGGGCAGTAGAGTCCTTTGACCCTGACAAGGGCGTACTGCGTATCCACATTCTGGCACAGCTCAAGTATGAACTGCTCAGCTGCAAAACGCCCCGCAGGCTGTACGGCATTACCCACGCGCCCGCGGACTTCCGGGGCAGGGAGTTCATCTCCCTTGATGCACCGGAGCTGTACCGCCAGGATGAAGCACTGGCGGCCGCATAAGGAGGGTGGAGCGTATGACACTGCGAGATAAAATGCTGGCCGTGATGCAGGACGTCAACAGTCAGGTGGTGGAACGTGAAGAACTGGTCGAGCTGATTGCCATTGCGCTGCTGACGCGGAATAACCTGTTCATTCTCGGCAAGCCCGGTCAGGCCAAGAGTTTGTCCATCAACCTGTTCCGCCAGCGGATCACCGGGGCGCGGCAGTTTGAACGGCTGCTTTCCAAGCAGACCGATGAGGATCAGCTTTTTGGCCGCATCGACCTGTCCAGCCTGATACCCGGCAGCGTGCCGGATGCTGTGCTGCAGGATGATGAGGTACATAAAAACCTGCGCTTTGATCTTCAATGTATGGTGGACGGCCTTGGTGCGAGGAAGGATACGCCGGACACCTTTGCCATGCTGGAAAAGGCAGCGGATAAGCTGCTCAGCTACCGAAAGGCCGTGGCCGCGCTGCATCAGAATGAGCCCGTGGTACAAACCGCCGGCAAAATACCGGAGGCAGACATCGTGTTCCTGGATGAAATATTCAAGGCCAACGATGGCGTGCTGAACTCCCTGCTGACAGCACTCAACGAGCGCAAATACACCAACGAGGGGCGCACCTATCCCATTCCGGCAATTTCCTTCTTTTCAGCGTCCAACGAGATTCCTAATTTTGCCGATCCGCAGGAGCAAATCCTGGCGCCGCTGTATGACCGTTTGCAGATCAAGGTGGTGACGGAGGACATTGCTGACCGCGATAAGCGTCTGTCCGTCCTCAAGAGCAAGCAAAACGGCGGTGATGGATCGGTAAATGCCACGATCTCGCTGCCTGAGCTGTACGCCATGCAGCAGGAGGTGGCCGCCATCCCTGTGCCGGATACCATCAACGAGCTGGCTGACGATGTGCTTTGTGAACTGCGGAATAGCGGAATCGAGGTGTCAGACCGTAAATATCTCAACTACTACCCTCTGGTGCAGGCCAAGGCTTGGCTGGAAGGGCATGACAAGGTGGAGTCCCAAGACTTGCTGATCCTCAAGTGCTATCTCTGGCAGGCGCCCGGTGACCGGCCCACGGTAGAAAACACGCTGACCCGTCTGTGCGTCAATCCCTTGCAGGATAAGGTAAACAGTATTCTTGCAATGGCGGTGGAGGCACAGGAGGATTTCAACACCGTTGTTGTGGATGGCGGCAATCCCAAGGCTGGCAGCAAGGCACTGCTGAAGCTGCGTGGTGAACTGCTCCAGCTGTATAAGCGGCAGCAGGAGCTATGTGCCGCCGCACAGTCTGACAGTGAAAAGGACATGGTGAACAAGCTCCTGAACGATCTGGAGACCATCAGCATGACCGCCCACAATGCGGTGAATTTCACCTATATCCCGTTGGAGCAGATGGCTGCTCTGCAATAACTACATTTTTGGAGGAACGATTTATGCTGAACAAAATCATTGTGATGGGCCGCTTGACCCATGATCCTGAGCTACGCCGCACCGGCAGCGGTACACCGGTATGCAGCTTCTCTATTGCCTGTGACCGCGATTTCAAATCGCAGTCCGGAGAAAAGGAGACCGACTTTTTTGATGTGGTGGCTTGGCGCACCACTGGAGAATTTGTCAGCAAGTATTTTACCAAAGGCCGTATGGTCGTGGTAGAGGGACGGCTCCAGATCCGCGAGTGGCAGGATAAGGAGGGCAACAAGCGCCGCAGCGCGGAGATCAACGCCGATAATGTCTACTTCGGCGATTCCCGGCCGGCGCAGGCCGAAGGAGCTTCCGGGACTGGCGAGGCCGATGCCTTTAAGGATTTCCCGCCGCTGGATGATTTCCCGTCCGCTGCGGGCGGCTCCGGCAAAGAGCTGCCGTTCTGATTCTGTATGGTAATGAAATAAGCAGGGGGGAGGCTCACACCTCCCCTCTGCGGATAGGAGATGCTTTATGAATACCAATAGGCGAAAAGCCTTTCGGACAATAACGGATGTACTGCATTCCCCCATTGCGGAGCTTGCGGCACTTCGGAGAAAACCGGCACAGAAAACCGACCGGGTGATGCGGGCCAGCAAGCTGGAGGACAACATATACGCTGAATTGCGCGAGGATGATACAGAAATGGATATGACGGAGAACGCCGCGGCGCAGAGGCTCAAGTCTTTTCCCGCCCTCTCCCGCGATGTGTTTCAATCCCTGTATTCGCTGGTTCCGCGCAGAAACGATGCGGATATGCTCACCGCTGCGGCGCAGAAATTCAACGCGCCTATCCTCGACCATGTTCTTCAGCAGGACGACTATCCCACGCTGAAAAATATCTGCGAGGGCCGTAGTCTACCCGCCTATGAAGCGGCGGCGGAGTTCACCGATCGAGCCGCCGAAGAGCTGGACGGACTGTTGTCTGAGCTGGGTGGTGATAAAGGCGCGCTGAATACTCTTGAAAAGCTGGAAACGGCGCGTGATGCCGCAGCAGAGGAACTCGCCAAGCTGCTTAACGCCCAAGCTACAGGAGAAGCGACCGAGACGGATAAGCAGGAGCTGATAAATGCTGCCAATCGACTGGACAGCAAGCAGCGGCAGATGGAGGCTGTATCTCAGATGTTGGACACGACCATGCTGCGCCAAACGGATACGGTCGATCTGGCGGTATCCGCCGCTGTACAGGCTGCCACAGTGCGGGCACAGGAGGTGCAGAGCATCATCGGCGCATGGAGCGATGAACCCTTGAATATGCGCCGCACGCCTGAGAATCTTGCGTTGCTGAAAAAGGTACGCCAAAGCACTACGCTGAAGGATATTTCCAAGTATCTGGGACGCTTCCGCGAGATCTTCGCACAGGCCAAGAAAAACAGCTACGCCTATGGGCGGGGTGAAACCTACTCTCTGGAGTTAGGTAATAACCTGTCCCGTGCGCTGACTTCGGAGCTTGCCATGCTGGCCACGCCGGAGACTATCCCGCTATTCCTGCGGAAGTATCAGCAAAAGCAGATCAAACAGTATCGTCGGCGCGAACCTATTTATAAAGGTATGGGCGACATTATCTGCTGTCTGGATGAGTCCGGTTCCACCGAAGGCGAAGCTGCGGCCTGGGGCAAGGCGGTAGCCATGACCCTGCTGGAGATTGCCGCTGAGAGCCACAGAAGCTTTGCGCTGATCCATTTTGCCGGAGGAAGCAGTTGCCAGGTGGACATATTCCGCCCGGGTGAATACACGCTGGAGGATAAATTGTCCGCTGCGGAAACATTCCTCGGCGGCGGCACCAACTTTGAACGCCCCATCCGTGAAGCGATCCGATTGATGGACACTGAGGGCTTTGAAAAGGCCGATATGGTTTTCATCACGGATGGTGAATGTGAGTTACCCGATGCCTGCCAGCAGGAATTACAGACAGCGCAGGCCGCGCATCATTTTACGGTAACAGGTATTTTGCTGGACAAGGGGCAATCTAGCATGAATTTCAGCTTAAAGCCTTTTTGCCAGAAGATTTACCGAACCAGCGAGCTGACCGGTGATGGTATCGTGCAATCGGTGATAAGCTTGCGCGTATGAAAGGATTTGGACTATTCTTTAAGAGAAAGACGTCGGCATTTGCCGACGTCTTTCTTTGGTAAAGAGGGGGATTTACCAATACTTAGGATAACTGCTGGTGCTCTGCTGATTCTTTGCGTACTCCCACCAGGGGACTTGATTCGTGAAGTCAGTCATCTTATCCCAGAACTGGTCGGACAGCGTACCCTTGTTCACATAGACCGTAACGATATAGGTCTTGGTGCTGCCATCCTCCATGATGGCCGTATAGGTCACGGAGTTGGTGAAGTCCACCGTCTCGCCGCTGCCGGGCGTCAGGGATCTAACGCCGTTTGTGGCAATGACAGGAGCCAGCTTCGTTACATCCGTGCCGCGGGGCATGGTGATGGTGATGGTATTGGTGGTATTGTTCACCGTACCGGCCACGCCGTTGATGGAGAAGCCTGTGATACCCGTGGAGGTCGTCGCGGCAGTCTCCCATTGACAACTGATGGTCACATTACCCTCGGGCATGGTAAAGCGGTTGTTGGTGATCTTCACCGTCTCACCGTTTTCTATCGCCAGCGTGTAGGTCAGAGAGCCTTCCACCATCTGATAACCATCATCGGGCGTTACGGTAACGATGATCTCATCGCCCTCATTGGCGCTGGTGCGGTTGGGGATGATGGTACCGCCCTTGGGGGTGTTCACTGTAATGGTGTACTTACCGGGATTTGGTTCGTAAGCGGGGATCCCGATCTTCAGGGGTGCACTCTCGCCGCTGGCTGCCACGACCACGATGTAGACATCACGGGCATCCCCGGTCAGATTGCTGATGGTGAAGGTCGTCTCACCCGCGCTGGCTGTACCATGGGTGGTAGATTTCTTGATTTCATCCACCGTGGGAGCCGCTGCATCGTGATCCACTACCTTATAGTAGTAGGTGCCTGCCACATTGGAGGTGAACGTCACCGTTGCGGCGGTCTTGCTGCTGCGGGTGGCGGAGCCATCGGACAGTAACGGAGAACCGGAATAGACCAACTTAATCGCATAGTCCTTGGTGGCCGTTCCTGCAATTACCCGGAAAGTAACTTCTTCGCCTACCGGCATCCAGCACACAATGTCACCCTTAGACCAGTCGCCTGCCCAGCTGCCGCCGCCGTCCATCTGCTTTACTGTTACGCCGGTGGACGTCACGATTTTCAGAAACAGGCCGGACGTGCCTTCGGGGATCAGCTCAACCGTCTCTGCCGACACGGTATCGGGAATGGTGATCGTCCACTTGTCGCCGGACAGAACGCCCGTTGCCAGTTCATTACCGGCCTTACCCTGCAGCAGTGCGACAGATGTGATCGTCGGTGTGGTTTCCGATGTGGACTCAAACTCTGCCGTTACCATGACATTGCTCTTGGGCATCGTGAAAGTGCCAACATTGCGGTCAGTCTTATCTGCGGTGACAGCAATGGTCTTCTGCTGTTCGTCCTTCACGATCCAGCTCTTCAGCGTGTAGCCGCTATCAGGAGCAGCGGTCAGCGTGACGGTCGTGTTCGGCTGCGCGGTCGAGTTGGAAGATGTGATCCTACCGCCTGTCGCCCGTGTCAGCACGATGTCATGCCGGGCAGTTTCCTCGGTCTTGTCATTCAAGCATACCCACAAACTAATCTGAGTCCACTCTGTAAGTGTAAACGCGCCGGAGTATTCTGTAAAGGTCTCCTCTATGCGAGAACTCCCCGTGCGGAAAACGTTCTTCCGGACTTCCTCGAACACATACTTGTCAGGCTCCTTGACGGTGATAGAGAAGCTGATCAAATCGCCTTTTTTGACCTTGGTATAATTACTTACAGGCGAGCCATTTACCGATACTTCCACGTCTGCAAGACCGGGATAGCCTTTATAATTGCCGCCGCTTCCCTTCATGACCACCCAGTTGAGACTTACATATCGCTCCTTCAGGACTGCCTTTATACGGACACCCTCCGTCACAGACGGCATATTAAACTCAACGCTACTGTTTCTGCAGTCCTCCTCATGAATAAGCGACACTGCGGCCTCTGTAGCTGTTGTGATTTCCCAGTGGTCGAATTCATAATACTCATCCACGTTTGCAATGGACGCAACAACAGCTGTGCCCTCCTTTGCCGAGGTAATAGCCTTTCCATTCGCTTTGACCTCAATGGTTGCCTTACCTTCGGGGTCGGACGTTGCTTGAATCGGCAGCGGCTGAGAATCTGTACTCTTCTCGAATACAGCTGTAAAGGATGCCTCCTTGGTTCCAAACGCAAATTGAGCTAACGGAATCATTTTCTGTTCTGCTGACAGATATGTGCTGCCATCAGCTTCGATCCACTCCTTAAATCTGTAGCCAGTCTTCGGTATCGCTCGCATAATCACACGCGTTGCCTCTTGCTGCGTTCCACCCGCAAGGCATTCCGGAGTGACTTCTACGGTTCCCATGGTTTCATCGCTGGATACTGCTTTGAACGAATAATAACCAAGCTCGTGGAACTTTGCGTTAACGGTGACATCCTCGTTCGCAATAAAAGCGATATACAATCTGCTGTTCTGTATTCTGTACTGGGAATCCTCATAGCGAATCAGACCTCCCAGCATATCTGTAGCTGTCGATGTCAGCTCTTCGCAGATATAGGTTGCATTGCTGTCAACGCCCGCAGGAAACGCTGGATATGTATTCGCCGCGACAAGTATGCCGGTTCCCCGTTCAATATAAAGCGGCCATTTTGTCAGTAACCCAGTGTAGCCTGCTTTATAAAGACCATCTAGTTCACCCCGGTTCTTCTTTGCAATTGCTTCATCAATCGTGAGATTTTGAGCATCAAAAGTATAGAACTGGAATGGATAACAACTGAGTTCACTCATCCAGCCATTTTCGCCAAAGGCGTTGGGGCGATCAACGTCCTCCTTTCCTGTGTCGTAGGCATGGAAATTCAGAGCTACTTTTCCTTCCTTGCTTTCAAAGATGGGCTTAATAGTGAAGGCTGCGTCAGGAACGACGAATGTCACAGAATCCTCATAAACATTTTCGCCTTCTACAGTTGCGTCTAGAATGTTCCATCTGTCCAGATAATAGCCCTCGTCTACTCTGGCAAATACAGTCACTGTTTCGCCGGGAGTAAAGACAATCACGTCGCCGTTTTTGTATTCCCTGTCGTTATACACCAGCTTGCCGTGCTCTGCATCCACTGTGGCACAGCCTGGGCCTTGTGGTGCATCCCCATCCTCCTCAAAGATCGGCTTGATAGAGAAGAACTTATCAGGAACGGTGAACGTCACGG
>ENA-UOOC01000439-UOOC01000439.1-human-gut-metagenome-genome-assembly--contig:-C48old-NODE-439-length-42231-cov-7.407151_pt1 | contig 42231 bp, 32 predicted proteins | sample MGYA00242469_ERZ724016 | MGnify/ENA metagenome assembly ERZ724016 | reverse complement strand
AAATATATATTTTATCAGAAAATATAATTAGTTATGACTTTAAGCATTATAATATAAGCGAATACAGATATAATTGTGGATGTGCAAAGTAATAAATGGGGATAATCAGTTATGAATTACAGTATTATGTTGATAAGTATGGCGATATTGCTGGCGGCGGTACTTATATATGTGCATATATTTGAAAAAAGAAAACCGCGGGCAAGAGAAATGGTTGTTATAGCAATGATGTCAGCAATCACAGTTGTTGCCAATATAATATGCGCCTATACAATTCCGCTTCATGCAGGAACGGCCGTGGTAATAATAACAGGCATAGCACTTGGTCCAGAGGCTGGCGTGCTTACCGGGGCGCTCGCAAGATTTGTGTGTAACTTCTTTATGGGGCAGGGTATATGGACTCCGTGGGAGATGGTTGCATGGGCTATGCTTGGCGGTCTGGCAGGGGTATTTTTTTATAAGCCAGTGTATACAGGATATCTTGAAGATAAAAAGAAAATACGCCGAGAGAGTACTAAGTATGGTGTAATGCAGCTTGCAGCACCGGCTGCAATAATAATATTGTGTGAACTTGCAGGATATATTGAATATATAATAGCAGCACCCAGTGGTGAGACTTATATGGGCTGGAGAGTGTATGTTTTCGGTATTGCAGGAATAATAATAGCTGCTGTTATTACAAGGAAAAAGGTGGCTGTCAATTCAGTAACTACAACTGTTTACACATTTGTAAGTGTATTCATACTGTATGGAGGACTTATGAACCTTGCAGCGATGTTTATGAGCAGTTCGTATCAGAATGGAGATATAAGTATATCGCTTGAAAGCCTGAAGCTTCTGTATATAACGGGAATTCCTTACGATGCCATGCATGCGCTTGGTGCGGCTGTTTGTGTGTTTCTGTTTGGCAATACACTTATACAGAAGATGACAAGAATCAGAATAAAATATGGACTTGTTTCAGACAGGGGATGATTAATTATAAAAAATGTGGTAATGTATGTATAAATGGTGTCACTTTCTAAAGTGATAATTGATATTTAGATGGAGATATATAATGAATTATATAGTGTTAGACCTTGAATGGAATCAGAGTTACAGAGGAAAGCAGTATACGGTCGAAGGACTTCCATTTGAGATTATACAGATAGGTGCAGTAAAGCTTGATGAAAATAAAAATGTGCAGGACAGGTGGGAATGTCTGGTAAGGCCGGTTGTATATAAAAAGCTTCACGGTAAAGTATCAGAAATGCTAGGAATATCCATAAACGACTTAGAGAATGGAAAGGATTTTAAGAGTGCAGCTGATGAGTTTCTTGCATGGTGTGGTGAGGATTATAAGTTTATAACATGGGGAGGTTCTGACCTTACAGAGTTTCAGAGAAATATGAAGTACTTTGGTGTAGAGTATAAATTTCCATTTCCATTCACATACTATGACCTTCAGAAGCTGTACAGCAAGGTATATTCGGATGGCAAGACAAGAAGAAGTCTTAAGGCGGCCATTGAGGAGCTTGGATTTACTGAGGATGCAGAGTATCATTCGGCTATTAATGATGCCATATACACAGCAAGAATATTTGCAAATATGGACTTTGACAGCGTAAGTGTGTATGAGAGCATAGATACTTACAGGATACCACAATCAAGAAAAGACGAGATATATATGAATTTTAATACATATGAGAAGTATATATCGAAGGGCTTTAAGACAAGGGAGAAAGCAGCAGATGACAGGACAGCAAGGTCGTGCCGGTGTTATATATGTAATAAGCCGATGAGGAGGCTTATTAAGTGGTTTGCGACTTCATCCAAGAACTATTATTCAGTTTTTGTGTGTGAGGAACATGGACTTTTCAAAGGAAGAATGAGGGTAAAGCAGTGCGATAACGGTTTTTACTATGATGTAAGGATATTGAAGCAGACAGATGAAGAGGGCGTTAATGGTATTGTAGACAAGCAGATAAAGGAACGGGAGCACAGAAGAAAAAAAAGAATGGAAGAGCATAAGAGAAAGTGCGAAAACCAGAACCAGAATAAAATTAAGTATAAATATAGGTAAGATAATATATGCAAAAAGGTCAGAGGGTTGTTAGAACGAACAACTCTCTGACCTTTTCTAAAATATTAACTATAAATGAGCAAATAAAGAAAACTGCATAAATAAAAATATTTATCTTTGTCTGGTGTGCAGACTGCAGATACATTTTTAAATAAATATATATACAGATTGATTTAATAAAATCTACGCAAGCAACTGGTTAAAGTCGTTCAGACATAAAGGCTTTGAATAATAGAAACCCTGTATATTATCACAATTTATGCCGGTTAAGAAATCTACCTGATTTTTAGTTTCAACACCTTCGGCTGTGACAGATATTCCAAGCTCTTTTGCAAGCGTTATAGTATGGTCAAGAAGACGTTCACCACTGAAATCACCGATATAATCAATAAGGCTTTTATCTATCTTTAAAGTATCAAAGCACTTCATATTGATAGTTGAAAGAGATGAATATCCTGAACCAAAGTCATCCACAAGTAAAGAAAATCCATTGCTGTGGAAACGATCTGCAAGGTCTTTAATGTTAGCATTATCAATAGCTGCACTTTCAGTTATTTCAATAGGAACAAACTTTGTATCAACACCTATTTCAGAAGCAATATTCTTGTAAAGTTCAACTACTGATTCAAAGTAAAGTGTTGCACGCGACAGGTTGACAGATATAGGAATAAGCTGCTTACCCTGATTTTTCCATATTACCTGCTGTGTGCATACTTTTCTGAATACATATTCATCTAAAGTCTTAATAAGTCCGTCTTTTTCAAATAAAGGTATAAACCTGGCAGGAGATATAAGATTGCCATCTTCGCCTCTCCATCTGACAAGGGCTTCTGCACCTACAAGTTCATTGTTGGCAGGATTATACTTAGGCTGATACCATATTTCAAATTCATTATTCTTAATCGCACGGGAAAAATTATCTTCCATAGCCCTGTTTTCAAGAATTTTCAATGTATCATTATAGCTGTAGAACTGATAACTTATATCTTTGCGGTCTTTAACCTGATTCTTGGCAAAGTTAGCTTCACTATAGGCTTCTTCAACTTTTTTATCAGGAGTCCATCTGGTTATGCCAAAGTAGGGTATTATATTAGGAATTTTAAGTGTAACAACTATATTTTTAAGTGCTTCTTCAATCTTTTCAATATGTTGTATAACATTTTCTTCAGACTCGCCTTCACAGTAGATAACAAAATGGTCAGCATTGATATGACCGCCAAAGTCTTTATCATCTATAGAGTTTTCTATACAGTTCCATATAGCCTTAAGAGTCTCATCACCTTTGGTTATGCCACATATAGAGTTGATAATCTTAAACTCATGTATATCCATTGATATAAGAAATCCCGGAAGTTCATAATCAAGCAGGGTATTTTTAAAGTTGCTGTAATTACCGCCACCTGTTATAAGGTCTATATAGGCGATACGTTCAAGCTCACGCTGCTTTTCGGCACTTATATCTTCAAAGCCTACAACCATATGGTGAAGTTCAGGTGAGTCATCTATATTAACAAACTTGGCACGGCAGTAAGCAATGCCGCCGTCACGCACAATGCTGTAATCATACTGGTAAGAATTCTTAATCTTAAATTGTTCACGAAGATTATCAAGGGATGTCTCCATAAGTGTCGTCTCTTTTTCCTCATTTACAACAGTTTTATCGATATATTCTTTCATAAGATCTGAGTAAAGAGGAATGGAATTGAGTGAATTATTAAGCATACTTCTGACAGCCGGATTAATCTTGTATGGGTATACCTGTTCGGTATCAATATCAACATAGTATACACTGTTAAAGTTGCGGATAAGTGCATTTACAACACAGTTAAGCTTAGGGTCTTCCTCAATAGCTTCAATAAGTCCAAGTACACATAATGGATTATGGTTATCATCATAAGTTACAGTACACATAGATATACGGAAGTCCTTATTATTCATTGAAGATAATATTTCACTTACACTTTCACAGCCATTATCGATAGCATTAAACATTTTTGCAAGCTTACGTTTCTCTATTAAATTATTCAAAAATGCATTATCCTGTGTATTAGTAATGGTGTCCGGTATATTCATATTCCTTACGGTATAAGCAGACGGAATAATTGTTTTATTGGCAGGATAATAGCAGAACATATACTTGTTCCATTCTGCAAATGCTTTCTGTACAATGCCAGTAGTACCTTCATTAAGAGAGCCTATATCAATTAGGTCTGTATTTGCAAAAGCTTTATTTATTGGTTCTTTAATATACGGTTCTTCCATATGCATTCCTCTATTCTTTCATAAACATATCTTTTATACTTGTGTGTAAAGTGTACGATTATATACCAGTATTATAATCGTATGTATAAATGTAATTGGGAGTATATTACAAAATAAAAAGTATATAGATATTAATCTTCATTTTTTATTACAACATATGCTTATACTATAACACTTTGCTTACATTTGGTAAATAATAGAAATAAGTAATATTTGTAAAAAATGTTAGTAATTATTAATAAAATTAAGTGAGATATTACATATACGAAATATTATTAAGGGTGGGGTATATGTTCAATTTTAAGTAACCTTTTCGATGAGCTCAAATTAATTTTTAGTATAGTGAGTTTATGTAAAATGACATTTTAATAGTTATAAAAAGTATATTATGTATTTTATTGTTTGACTATATGTTATAAATATATTATCAATATGCATAGTGATAATAACTTAAGAAGGAGAATAGCATATAAAAGACCCTAAAAGGATAGCTGACCTTGAAGTCATGCTAAAGGAAAGCAGGGAAAGCAACGGTAAGGGATAATATTATAGCAATACAGGTATGGCAAAGGTGCCGGTTTTGAATTAAGTAAGCGGATAGATATATAGTTGATTACGACTCTATATATCTATCCGCTTATATTATTTTAAATAATTGTTATCTGTATATTAGATATACTTAACTGTCTGCAAACAACACTACATAACCGCAAATATAATGGCAGCAGCGACAACTATCTGGATGATAGCAAATCTGAATACTACCTGGGCATCTGACCAGCCCTTGTTTTTTCTCATATGGTCGTGGATAGGTGTTCGTATATTCTGCATAAGATTGATATGAAGAAATCTTATGAAAGAAACCTTGATTAATCCAAGTCCGCCATCGATTATAAGGATGATGGCAAGTGGAATGAATAACAGTGGGCAGTGGAGCTTGAGGAATGAAAATGCAATAAATATTCCGATAGCCCTTGAACCGGCATCGCCCATAAGCAGCCTGCTAGGTGATGCGTTGAACCACAGGTAACCAAGTATACATACAACCATAATAAGTATTACGTGTCTGAAAGAACTTTCTATGTCAAATATTCTGAATAACAGAAATGCAGATGTAAGTGTAATGGCAGAAAGAGTTCCGCACAGTCCGTCAACACCGTCTGAACAGTTAGTGACATTGATACTTGCCCAGATGAGTATAACAATAAGTATACCGTAAATAACAGGGTTAAGTGTAACTGTCAGCTTAAAAAGTGCTATATCAAATGTGTTAGGGTTGTAGTGGAGGTATGTCACAGCAGCCATAACAGCAATGATAAAATCAATAATCCCTTTCTTTAACTCGCCCCATGGTGATGAAGATGCATCGTCAAGGTAGCCTGAAAGCATAGCGGCAAGTACAAGTATAAGATATATGATAATCTCCGATGTAAGGTTAACGAAAAGCATGCATGTTATCGTGAATACAAGTATAAAGATGATACCAGCGCCACGGGGCTTTCCAACTGACTTTGAGCCGTTGATGGCATATGCTCTTCCGCCGTCTCTTGGAAGTATATTCTTTCCCATATATATTGCAAGACATGTTACTGCAAATGCAAATAATATGCTGGCAAATGTAACTACATTTATGTAGCTGGGACTTATCAGGTAATAAATCATAATAATTCTCCTTAAAATATAAACTTTTATATAAAAACCAGTATACTTATGATAAGTTTATGCAATTATGATGTCAAGTGTAAGATTGAAGTTAATTCTAAAATAGCACGTATGTTTTACGGCTGGAAATTATAAATTGAATAAAAATGACCGATTGTCAAAAAAATCAATAGTATTTAATCTAATGTTATGGTAAAATACAGCTATACAAATGTGTATGTGACCTGATAATATTTTTAGTAGTGCTAAGAGATATAATGGCAGCATATAATAGGTAATAGTGTGCCGATATGAGTAAAACAGGATTAGGCTATTTAAGTTAGGTATCAGGTAATATTAAGTGGAAGGGCGGAGTTATATGGCTATGGCTGATGTATTGAATTATGATGATGTATGCATAAGTGAATTGGATGCTTATCTTTTTGGACAGGGAACTCATTACGAAATATACAATAAGATGGGTGCTCACGTTGCAAAGAAAGATGGTAAGTCAGGTGTTTATTTTGCTGTATGGGCACCAGCGGCTAAGGATGTGTATGTAATAGGTGAGTTTAACGACTGGAAAGCCTATGGATATGACATGAAGAAGATATCAGATGGCGGCATATATGAGCTGTTTATAGAAGGTGCGAAGGAAGGTCAGATGTATAAGTATCTGATTATCGGGCAGAACGGGGAGGCTATATATAAGGCAGACCCATATGCGAATGCGGCACAGTTAAGACCGGAAACAGCTTCTATAGTAGCTAATCTTAACGGATTTAAGTGGACAGATAATGCATGGGTTGAGGCTAAGAAGAAGGAAGACCACTTAAAAGCACCTATGTCAATATACGAGTGTCATCTTGGCTCATGGAAGAAGCAGGAGGATGGCACAGAAGACGGATATATTAATTACAGGGATATTGCACCAGAGCTTGCTGAGTATGTATCTGATATGGGTTATACACACATTGAGCTTATGGGTATTGCTGAGTATCCGTTTGATGGTTCATGGGGTTATCAGGTAACAGGGTATTATGCGCCAACAGCAAGATATGGAACACCTGAGGACTTTATGTATTTTGTTAATTATATGCACAGCAAGAAAATCGCAGTCATTCTTGACTGGGTTCCTGCACATTTTCCAAAGGATGCGCATGGACTTGCCAACTTTGATGGAAGCTGCGTATATGAGTATGCTGACCCAAGAAAGGGAGAACATCCTGACTGGGGTACGAAAGTATTTGATTATGGTAAGAATGAAGTGTCTAACTTCCTTATTGCTAATGGTATGTTCTGGGTGGACAAGTTCCATATTGATGGATTAAGAGTGGATGCGGTTGCTTCTATGCTGTATCTTGATTACGGCAGAACAGATGGCAACTGGGTGCCTAACAAGTACGGTGGTAATGGCAATCTTGAAGCTATGAGCTTCTTAAAGCATTTTAACAGTATGATGAAGAAACGTTTCCCACAGGCAGTTACTATAGCAGAGGAGTCAACAGCATGGCCTATGGTAAGTGGTGACCCTGACAACGGAGAGTGTCTCGGATTTACATTTAAGTGGAACATGGGCTGGATGCACGATTTCCTTGAATATATGAAGCTGGATCCTTACTTTAGAAAGTTTAATCACGGTAAGATGACATTTTCTTTGATGTATGCATACAGTGAGAACTTTATACTTGTTCTTTCACATGATGAGGTTGTTCATCTTAAGTGTTCTATGCTTGGAAAGATGCCGGGCGACAGAGAGGACAAGTTTGCCAATCTTAAGCTTGCCTATGCTTATATGTGCGGACATCCTGGCAAGAAGTTACTTTTCATGGGACAGGAGTTCGGTCAGTGGAATGAGTGGAGTGAAAAGAGAGCACTCGACTGGTATCTGTTAGAGGATGATTCGCATAAGGAGTTAAAGGATTTCACAAAGGCATGTCTTATTCTTAATAAGAAGTACAGATGTCTTTACGAAACTGATTACAGTCCTGAGGGCTTCCGTTGGATTAATGCCAACGATAAGGATAACAGTGTATTTTCATTTATAAGAATAAGTCCTGATAAGAAGAGGCATCTTTTATTCGTGTTTAACTTCACTCCGGTTGAACGTCCTAACCACAGAATTGGCGTTCCAGTAAAGGGAAAGTACAAGCTTGTTCTTGGTGATGATATGAAGAACCAGAAGAAGACTCTTACAAGTGTGAGAGGTGAATGCGATGGATATAAGGAATCACTTCTTATTGACTTACATAGATATGGTATAGCTGTATATGAATTCAATGGTGATGTGAACGCACATAAGCCAACTAATATTTAAGGAGCGCAAGCAATGAGCAGTGCCGGACGAAAGCCTGACAGTCAAGAAAAACGGCAGCTTTTCTGGACATGTACGGCAGAGTGAATAAATTATGCTATAATGAGCATAGAGAAAGAAGCTGATTATACATATATGAATAATAATGGGACAGGGTATGATTAAAATACGGCTGTCCCGTTTTTTGATTCATTACATTCTGAGGATTTTGTCAGAAGCGGGATGAAATTTTTAATCTGACCATTTGCAGACATAGATTAAATATTTTGTGTGATATGACCGAAATATATGATAACAGGGTCAAAAGGTCTAAGCCCACATGAGCTTGCTCATAAATGGGTAAAAGACCTTATTATAGAAGTAATCAGCACTAAAAAATAGTTTGACAAGCACATAAGACTACAAACACGGAGGTTAATAAGGAATATATGTCAGTTTCAGTATATGCAGGAGATTTTAATAAAGGAAACGTAAAAAACGGGGTTAATGCAGGAACTTCCATTAATTATAAGGAAAATAACGCTGCCAAAGCATACGGAGTGAGTGGCAATTATGGCGGAGTTGTCGTGTCAGGCGGACAGGATAACAGCAGACTTAGGGATAATACATATGAGTCACTTTTAAAGGAAGCAGAGGATGTAAAACAGCAGATTATGGACTCTGCCAAGACAGCACAGATAAGCTTTAAGGCACTTGTCAAGAAGCTTTCAGGAATGGAGTCGGTTGATATATCGGGGGATGGATTTAATATTATGGATTCGTCACCAGATGAGATGGTGTCTATTATAGATAAGATAAGAATAGAGCTTGCCATGCATTCAGATGATTATGTGGCTTATGGTACAGGTGTAAGTAAGAGTGCCATAGAGCAGGTGGCAGGTAGTGCAGGAGTGTCTGCTGACGTAGTGGAAAGGCTTAGCGGCGCAGGAGTAAGTCTTGATGAAGATACATTAAAGCAGGCGCAGTCAGCTCTTGATCAGGCAGCGGCTATAGGAGAGCTCTCAGAGAAGGCAAAGTACTATATGATAGCCAACGACATAGCACCTACTATAGATGGTATATATAAGGCAGAAATGTCTGTTGCAGGTATGCCACAGTCAAGTGGTTATGAAATATCATTTCAGGAGTTTAATGCGATGAGACCTCAGATAGAGTCGCTTATAACAAAATCAGGTCTTACGGTTAATCTTCAGAACCTTAATAACGCACAGGACCTTATCAACAATAATATTCCTGTTACAGAGAAGACACTTAAGTTCAAGTCTATGCTTGATTCACTTAAGGTGGATGACCTTGAAACACAGGAAGGACAGAGCAGGGTGCTTGATAAGATAGCAGACCAGATGGCGATAGGTGGGGATGCTTACGATACACCTCTTACCAACGACCCATCTATATGGGAAAATGTAAAGTCAGCCATAGTTACATTGGCAGATGCAAGCTATGATGATATTGTAAATGTAATATCATCTGGAAAAGCATTTACAATATCAAGTCTTAAAGTCGTTATGCAGGTAGGATGGAGTATGGATGGCACAGCTAATGTAGGTCAGGCAGGTGCAGCAGCACAGCAGGCATACGTTAATCAGCCGGTTATGGCACAGCAGCCAGTGTATGCAGGACAGGCAGGTGCAGGACAATACGGTTCATATATGCAGACAAGCGGTGGTGCAGGACAGGTAGGTCAGTATGGCGGATACCAGTACAGCCCGGAAAAGGCATACAATACACTTCTTGAGGCAAGAATGTTACTTACAGCAGGTTCAGGTATCGTACTTGAAAGAAATAACACACCACTTCTTTATACACCTATTGATGAACTGACTGATAAGTTAAAGACTATGGAGGCAAATGGTTCAACATATGCAGGAAATATGCAGATGTACAATGACGTGCTGGATGTAAGAAAAGCGCTTTATGATATTGAGATAGCACCAGCACAGATGTATCAGAAGCTTATGAACAGCGACCCATACAAGCTTAGTATTTCTATGGTGTCTAATGTTGCAAGCAGCTTAAGAAGCAGATATGCGCAGGCTATTGGTACTTATAAGACTGTTGGAACACAGGTAAGGGAAGACCTTGATGATTCTATGCTTAAGGCAGTCAATAACAGTGCCGGTGGAATTATGGAAAGACTTGAGCTGGAGAATACACAGGAAAACAGGGATGTTATAAAGCTCCTTGCTTCTAACAACATTGACATAACCAGGGAGTCAGTAGAAAGAGCAAGAAAGATATATTCAACTCTTAATAATCTTGTCAATAACATGAAGCCTGAAACAGTTGTAAAGATGATAGATTCAGGTATCAATCCAATGGATACAGATATATGGACTGTTAACGATTATCTTAGTAGAATGAATCAGGGTGCAACTAAGGATAACGAGGAGAAGTACTCAAGATTCCTTTATAAGCTGGATAAAACAGGTGGAATTACTGAAACAAAGAAGAAACAGTTCATCGGTATCTATCAGATGATGAATATATTTACAAGAGATGCTGGTGTATGTGCCGGAGCACTTATGAAGCAGGGTAAAGAGATTACTATGGGTAATCTTATCAGTGCTTACACAAGCCGCAAACATTCAGGAATAGATGTGACTATTGATGATACAGTTGAATTCACTAAAGAAGATAAAGATATGGTAAGTTACTTTGAGTCTTTATTTGCAAAGTCACAGCAGTATATCACACCTAATACATTGAAAGAATCGGACATTGATATGCCGATTGAAGACCAGCATGTAGAACATTTTGCAGAAAATCTTGCTGAGAATTATGATGAAGAGCTTGAAAAGCAGTTAGACAGCAGCTATATAAAGGATGTGACACAGAAGGCAGCAGATGCCGATGCAGAAGTCACAAGAGAGTTAAGAAGAGCCGGAATTAATGAGAATATCGGTAATATTAATGCTGTAAATGAACTTCTTGCAACTGGAGAACTTATGGCATATACAAGAGCGCTTAAGGGCAAGGGAATTGGAAGTGCAGAAGCTGCCAGAGATAAGAACAGTACAGAGGCGGCTGCGTTTATTGACAGTAAGGAGAAGCTTTCAGAAGTATTATCAGGAAGAGAAAAGCTTGAAGCACTTTACACTAATCTTGAAGAGGCAGCAGGTGATGAACTTGAGGAGGCTATTGAGAGTTCACTTACAGATACAGAGGAAGTTCCTGTTGACTATGATACATTTGAAGAATTAAGAATAAGTAACCGACAGATAAGATATATAAGTAATCTTGCAAGAAAAAATGACTACCGTATACCATATGTAAAGGATGGAAAGGCAGGTCTTATTAATCTTACATTCCTTTCAGACAGTAAGGATAAGGGAAAAATATCTATTAAAATGAATACTTCAGCTTATGGAGAATTATCTATTGAGGCGAAGGTTAATGGAAAGGATATGAGTATATTTGTAAAGCAGGATGCCAATACAGTACATCCTGATGATCACAGCATATATAAGAGCTTTGGTGAGCTTGAAACAGCCCTTAAGAGCGGTCACAATATGGACAGTGTAAGGATTAACACAGTAAGAGTGCCAGATGTTAATTATGTTACTTATGAGAATTCGGGAGCATCTGTTCCAGCGGATGAGCTGTACAGAATAGCGCAGACCGTTACAGGAGTATTCTTTGGTAAGTAATAACCTGATTAAAGAATTAACTATAACTACCGATATAAGATATATGAGTTCAATCACGGAGGATTGATAATGTCAGTACAGCAGGGAAGCAGTATAAGATATTTGCGCCGTAGTGTGCGCGGGAACGAGGAATAAATATGAGAATTAACACTAATATATCAGCCATTATATCAAATAATGCATTACAGAAAGCGCAGAATTCTTTATCTGACTCTATCCAGAGACTTTCATCAGGATATAAGATAAACAGTTCCGCAGATGACCCTGCCGGATGTGCCATATCAGAAAAGATGAGAATTCAGATAAGAGGTCTTCAGCAGGCGAATAATAATACTACAGATGGTGTATCTGTGCTCAACACAGCAGAAGGTGCTATTGTAGAGATACAGTCTATGCTCACACGTCTTAAGGAGCTTACAGTACAGGCAGCCAATGACGTTAACTCAGATGATGAGCGTTCTGCCATACAGCAGGAGATTGATAATGTCAATCAGGAAATAGACAGAATATCAGAACAGACAGAATTTAACACACAGTCACTTATCAATGGTAACCTTTCAAGAAGAGTATATTCAGATACTCAGGGAGTAAATCAGCTTTCAATATCAGATGGCTATAAAGCAGGGATATATGGAATTACAATAACACAGGATGCAAGACAGGCTGTAGCAGTATGCGGACAGATAACTATGACAGCTGCAGATACTATCACTAAAGACCAGGAGGGCACTATATCTGTTAATGGATATAAGATAGGCATAGAAGAGGGAGATACTCTTGATACTATTATGGATAAGTTAGTATCAGGTGTCAATCTTACAGGTGGCAAGGCATTTGCAACAGCAGATGCTGCTAATAATACAAAGACCAATGGAACAGATTATGCAGGTTACACAGCCTCTTCAACATATACAGGAAGCAGTCTTGTTATAATGACAAACCAGTACGGAAGAGATCAGAAGCTTGATATTACATGCAGTAATGAACAGCTTGCAGGACTTCTTGGATTAACAGATGCATACGATGCAGATGGAAGCGGCGAAGGCATACATGCAGAAGGAAGCGATGTTATTGCTGAATTTGCACAGGAGACAGATGAGAATGGTAACGCAACAGGTAGCAGAGTTGGCTTCGGTGATTCAGCAGTTCTTTCTACTAATGGTACAAAGGTTACTGTAAAGGATGTTAATAACAAAGAATTCGTTATGGATATTCCAGGTAATGTTGCAGGAACAGTATTTGATGATTCAGTAGGCGCAAAGCAGAGCGGAAAGTCATTGCCATCCGGTGGTACACCAACTGATATCAATCAGGAGGTTACAGATGTAGGAACTATGAGCATACATGTAGGCGCGAATGAAAATCAGGTTATCGTGCTTGATATTCCGCCAATAACTACATATACAATAGGAACAGATAACATTAATGTTATGACAAGCTATACATCACAGTTAGCAATAGCATCTGTAGATACTGCTATTAATTATGTCAACTCAGTACGTTCAAAGATTGGTGCATATGAAAACAGATTTGAGCATACTACTAATAACCTTGAGGTATCAGAGGAAAATGTAACTAAGGCATTATCAGCCAAGATTGATACAGATATGGCAGAAGAGATGACAGAATATACATCACAGACAGTACTTACGCAGGCTGCTACATCTATTCTTTCACAGGCTAACCAGAGACCTTCAGAGGTGTTACAGCTTCTTCAGAACTAGAACTAATGTAATGTGAGTATGTCATTTATGGGGCATATAAAGCATAAGGTTACAGGAATGGGGATTATATGGATAATGATATGATAAAAACCTATTCATATAGAATATCACAGGCTACAAGGTCGCAGCTTGTTGTTATAACATATGATATTGTGATAGATTATCTTAGTGAGGCGGTCCAGAAGGATGACAGCGGGTTCAAGGAAAGCCTTCATATGGCTATGAGAGGAATAGACCAGCTTATCACGGGACTTGATATGAAATATGATGTGTCTGTACAGCTATATCAGTTATATAATTATATGAAAAGGTCACTTATAAATGCACAGGTTTCGTGTGACCATGAAAAGGTTAATGAAGTATCAGGACTTATGAAAAAGCTGAGAGCTTCATTCTTAGAGGTAAGCAGGCAGGATACATCAGAGCCGCTTATGAAGAATACAGAAAAAGTATATTCTGGCCTTACATATTCAAGATACGGAGCTAACGAGATGGCACAGGATACTCTTGGAAACAGAGGATATAAGGCATAAAAATAGGTCATCCACTTTATATATGGTGGATGACCTTATTTTTATTACAGGGTGTCAAAGCTGTAATACATTTGGACTCTGACATCACGAGAAGCTTCTATTGTAAATAATACTAATTATGCGCGGTTTTTCTTAGCTGCATAACCTGCTGTGCATATGCCAGATACAGCTGCTAAAGCAAGAACTGCGTATAAGTAAACATTATATGAGTCAGCAGTCTGTACAGATGTTTCAGAAGCTGTAGAGCTGTCAGCAGAAACAGAAGAAGCTTCTGTAGAAGCATTTGCAGAATTATCTGTAGAAGCATCTGTAGCAGAAGAATTATCTGCTGTAGTGCTGTCTTCTGTAGAGCCGCTATTATCAGCATCGTTCTTAGTATTATCAGATGGTGTATTAGTATTATCATCAGAAGCATTATTCTTAGCATCTGCAATAGCCTTTACCTCTGCTGATACATCGAAAGGATTAGCCTTTCCTTCGAGCGCATAAAGATAAGTTACAAGACCTATCATAGCATCCTGACTTGCGTATGTTGATATCTTTTCAGGATTGTAATAATCTTCTATAGGAGTGTATGCACCCTCTATCTTATCAGACTTAAAGTTAGCAACAAATCCCTTATATGTAGTAGCTGCAAATGCTGCATCACCATACTGTGACTGCATAGCAAGTGCAAGTGCTGTAGAGTCAGAGTTAAGTGAACCCCAGCTTGTTATAGTTCCGTCTTCCGGATTAGCAAGGCTTGTTGTGTAAGCTGTTGCGCCGTCAATCTGTTTCTTAACTTCAGCATCAGTCTTATAGAGACTTGCGAAGAAAGGAAGTACAGTACCATTGTTATCAGCGCTGTGTCCCCAGTAATCAATACCGCTGTTATCTGTGCAGAGTGCAAGTAAAGCTGTCTTAGTTACAGCAACAGCATTATCAGCATTAGTAAGACTGTCCTTGTAAGAAGCGATGGCAGCGTAGTAAGCACCTAAAAGATATGGGTTAAGATTATTAGTGAGCTCATCTGAAGTAGCATTTGCAATAATGTTATCAAAAGCAGCGACAACATTAATTCCGTTATAATCAGCAGCATCCTTGTCAAGAACAGCAAGTGTTAAAAGAAGGTATGCATAGTTGGAATAAATGTCATTTGCAAATGAGCTTGCATTTTCAAGGTTAAGTGTTCCATCAGCATTAAGAAGTGCATCTACACTCTTAAGATATGCATCAGCCTGTACAGAACAATCATATCCTGAACGTACAGAAAGAATAAGGTTTCTTGATGCATTGTAAAATGTACTTGTGTTTGAGATGTCTGTGAAATCAGTGTTATCCATAAGGAACCTGGCTGTAGCCTTAGCTTCTGTTCTGACTTCACTAGCGGATACTGTGTCAGTACCGGCTGTTGTTACAGTAGAATCTGCCATAGCTGGAACAACGCTCATGCATATGAGGCATGCTGCAATGACTAATGAGCAGATTCTCTTTCTTAAAGTATTCATATATCCTCCTTACCAGACTCTCACCAGCTGGCGTGTAATATTATTGTGCAGTAAATATCCTGACTTGCCGCTTACGGTTAACAAACCTGCCATATCTTTGCCTTCCCATGTACAGAATATAGCTATATATTGAGGGAATACCATTATATACTGAATATATAGTAAATCTGCTTACAGTGGCGTAATAAAGATATGTATCGGCATACAGTAGAGTGAGCTGTTATGGATTCTGACCATATTCCTTACTGCCGTATAGATTGTACAGTCAGAGTAAGGAATATGTCAAGAAATATTGATATTAGAACTTTAGATTTCTTTTTGAATAATGATTGCGTCTGTTTCTTGGAGAAGTTCTGTTCTTACAAATATAAACGATAATAAATACACCAGCGGCAGCCCCAAGTACTATCCATATATTTACTTTCAGGCAGCGCTTAGGAGAAAGTGACGTGTTTTCTTCTTCGTTGCTAAGATAAGGAAGCTGGCTGTCTTTAATGGCATTACCTGAGGATATAGTTAAAGTTGTGGCTCCGACAGTGTTATCGCCGTACTTATAGTTAAGCTTTGCAGTAAGCTTGTCATCATTGTTTGTTATGTCATAGTCAGTGTTTACATCCATAGTTACATCAGAAGTAGAGCCGGTAGTAGGAATAGTTATAAATGATGCACTAAGGTTAAAAGCAAGCTTTGACCTGCCAAAAACATCTGAAGAATAGTAATTATCAGTTGAGAACAGTGAGCTTATCTGTGAGTCAGAAGTAGTTGACTTCTTGAAGTTGTTAAAGCCCCAGTCAAACAGTGTTCTCGTATCTGTGTAACGGATTGTATCATCAGGTGAGCGGAATACAACGCATATAAGTCGCATACCATCTTTTTCTGCAAATGTTACGAGTGTCATAAGTGATTCGTCAGTAAATCCGGTCTTTCCACCCTTACAGTATTCATAGTAAAATTCGCGGTCTTTAAGCATTTTATGACGATGTCTTATAGTACGCTGTGCCGACATATTGGTAGCCGGAATAGTATATGATGATGAAGTTGAGTCGATATTAACAAAGGAGGCATTGTTGTAGCAGCCTCTTGCAATCATCGCCATATCATATGCTGTTGTGTAGTGGTTGGAATTGTATAATCCGCTTGGATTGGCAAAGTGGGTGTTTATGGCACCAAGCTCCTTCGCCTTGTTATTCATCATATCAACAAATGCATCGGCCGTTCCTGCAACCTGTTCAGCAAGTGCATAAGCTATCTCATTGGCTGAATATAATAAAAGTCCGTATAATGCCTGCTCAACGGTAATCTGTTCTCCAGCCTTCATACTAAGATTGGCATCCTCATATGGGTTGACAGAATTTGCGGCGTTAGTTGAAATAGTCATTGTATCGCTTAGGTTACAGTTTTCAATAGTAAGAAGACCAGTAAGAATTTTGGTTGTGGAAGCAGGATAACACTTGCGGTAGGCATCCTTTTCGTAGAGTATGGAGCCTGTATCGGCATCTATAAGAATGGCACTTTCGCATGTTATGGAAGGTGCATCAGGCCATGCGGCAGATGTGTCAGTGCTTCCAGTTGCGGCAGCTACGGGTGCTGCCATTGAAAATACGGTAACTGCAATAATCGTTGTGGCAGTTACCATACTTAAAGTTTTTTTAATATATTTTTTAAATGCATTAAACATAGATAAATCCCCATTTTCATATAAGATTTTGTTTTCTATAGTAATATAACACAACTTTTTTTTCTTTAAAATAGTTATTTATAGTCTTTTAGACTTTTTATACTTTTGACACTTACATCATAATATTTTTAAGATTGATTATGGACAGTAACTATAGTATGATATTAGGATGTCATTGTCATATGGTAATAATCCCACGATATGCGAATATTTAGCACGGAACAATCCGTAGGTATTAAAGTCGGGAGTTTGCCCACGATACTAAAAAAGAATTATGCAGATAAAAATGCGTGTGTAATAATTTACATTATTTATTATGGATATGTAGGACAGAATGGAGGAAAATATGCGTTTAAGAAATGTACCCGGTGCAAGAGAGATAATGGTAGAGAATGAATATGTATTCACAGAACCGGAAGGAATGAAAGGAACTTGGAAGGATGTGTTTAAAAACGATAATCCAATTCATATAGAGATAGGAATGGGAAAAGGTGTGTTTATAACAACACTTGCATCAATGAACCCGGATATTAACTATGTAGGTATAGAAAAGTACTCGAGCGTGCTTTTAAGGGCAGTTGAGAAGCAGGATGAGCTACAGCTTCCTAACTTAAGATTTATCCGTATGGATGCAGAGAATATTAATGAAGTGTTTGGAAAGGACGAGGTTGACAGAATATACTTAAACTTCTCAGACCCATGGCCAAAGGACAGACACGCAAAGAGAAGACTTACATCAAGACAGTTTTTTGCAAGATATGACCAGATGTTAAAGAAAACAGGAAGAGTTGAGTTTAAGACAGATAATAAAGACTTATTCGACTTTTCAGTGGAAGAGGTTAAGGAAGCAGGCTGGATACTTGAGGAATGTACATACGACCTTCACAACGATGCGCGACTTAATGAAGGCAATGTCATGACAGAGTATGAGAAGAAGTTCTCAGAAATGGGCAATCCGATATGCAAGCTTATCGCAGATAGAAAATAAAAAAGGAACAATCCGTAGGTATCATAGTTGGGGGCTTTTGACCCCAACATCATATAAAATAATATAATAAATATAGAAACAAATACCCCTTTGCAGCATATATTAAAACAGGCAGCCGGTTAATTCCGGCGCTCATAATGCTGCAAAGGGGTGTATTATTATGCGTTGTAACAGATGTTGTCCTATAAACCGTATCAATGAATTCCTCTACTACCACAAGTGCTGGAATAAGAGGATAGTCAGGTTCAAGCGCTCGTGGGATGAGATATATCATATAGTCAACTGCAAGTGAAAGTATTATATAAATATCATAATTATGTCAGTGTTAGAAAGATGCATTTACATAATCCATCGAAATTATCTCAACCACAAACAAAATAATTTATCTATGTGCATTTTTCCTTATTTGTTCATTTATAGTATAAGATATATTTACATCTTGTCAGGTGAGTCATAAGGCTGTACTGTGATGTTACGTTTCTTAAGGAAATGCTCTACCACTATGTTAAGAATGTAACATATAACTGCCATAGTAGGAACTCCGAGGAACATACCAAGCACGCCGAACATAGCTCCGCCTACCACGATGGCGAATATAACCCACAGAGGCTTAAGTCCTGTACTGTCACCAAGAATTTTGGGACCAAGGAAAAGACCGTCAAACTGCTGGATGACAAGTATCATAACCGCAAAAAATATAACCTGTACAGGATTAACAATAACTATGATTATACCACCAAGAACACCGCCGATATAAGGTCCGAAGTAAGGAATCATATTAGTGATACCCACGATAACGCTTATAAGCACTGTGTATGGGAACTTGAATATATTCATACATACAAAGCATATAATTCCGATAATTACCGAATCAATCGCCTTTCCATACATAAACTTAAGGAAAATGTTTGTGCTTTCCCTGCATATGGTTCTTGCTGTATCAGCGGCCTGCTTAGGAAATACAGCGTAAAGAAGCTTTTTAAACTGGTAAAATATATTCTTGTGGTCTGATATCATATAAACAGATACCATAATTGATATAATAAGGTTGACAACTCCTTTTACGATAGCCATAGAAGTATTTACAACGTATGGAAGCAGGTTAGCAAGTGTATCTGTAAGATAGGATATAATCTTAGGATACAGTGATGTAAGGTGCTCATTTATAACGTTATAATCTATAAAGCCGAGGTCTGCATGCCGGTTTTCAAAGTTATCTACTATCGTAGTCAGGTTGTTGTACCAGACAGGCAGTCTGTCCACGATATCGGTTATACTCGTATACAACTGTGGAAGTATGAATACCATAAGTATTGCAATAACACCGATAGCAATAACATAAGTTACAAGTATTGATAACCACTTGGAAAGCTTGTCTGATTTCATATGAAGTGTATTCTTGAACAGATTTCTGTAGAAAAATCTGACAAGAGGGTACAGTATAAATGCTATAAATGCACCTACAAGGAATGGTGCAATAACCTGAAGTGCCTGTCCAAGCAGCTTGACTGTGTTGTTAAAGCTTCCGACAATCCTTACAAGAAGAATTGTTCCAAGGACAAACATAAGTCCGTATATCACTATTGTAAAGTACCGGCTGTTAGGCTGGAAACGGTTTTTTCTTATAACAGGGTTAATATCCTGTGCGGTGTTCGTGTTGTTACCGCTGTTTTTGTTTTCATCTGTTGACATATATGCTCCTGTATTATTTTATTACTGTTGTTGTTGTTGTTGTTGTTGCGTTGTTTACTGCTGTTATCTGGTTATTTACCGGTTGCTTGTCACAGCAGCTATATTGTATATTTATATGTGTTATAAAGATATACTTATATATAAGTATGATACCCTATATGAATAAGTAAAAAAACCCTTTTTTCGTAAAAAAAGCCTAAAATAATGCCAATAAATATAAAAAATTGGATTGTTCTTAAATAAATACAAAAAAGCACTTGATTTTTTGATAAAAAGGATATAATATATTTTTTGTTGTTACGGCAACGAAATATAAAATATGCACCGCTAGCTCAGTTGGTAGAGCACCTGACTCTTAATCAGGGTGTCCAGGGTTCGAACCCCTGGCGGTGCATTTAGGAAAGTCTTTTGATTTGGTCGATGGAGCCAGGTTGAGGGGCTTTTATTTTTTTATTCTGACATCTTTGGTCTTTGACGTTCAGCCATTTTAATTACATTTTAAGTAAATGTTTCATAATAATCCCAAGGTTTAATAATTTACAATTTAAAGGATAATGATGAACTCTGGAATATTGAGAATTTTCATCCGGAAATTTAATTATTGTAAGAATATTGTAAGTTAAGAGGCTTATATTAAATATATAGAACAGAACTACTGATTAGAATTGTGACAGAGAAAATTCTATTCAGACGATAAAGGGGATTAGCTATATTTAGCTGGAAAAGAGGTTCATATGGGAAGAAAAGTTAATAAACGAAGAAAAACATTACGGCTTATGATGGCTGGAGCTGTAACAGCCGCAGGTATTATGGGCATTGTTATGTTGGCAAAGTTAAGGCCGGTTGAGGACTACATACAGAAGGCCGACTATATGAAAGGTGAAACAGTAAGTACTATGGGTGACGTAGTAGAAGAACAGTCGGATAGTGAGTTACAGGAAGAAACATATGAAGCATCATATGAGCAGACAACTAACGAAGAAAAGTATGAAGAAACAACACCAGAGCAGAAATACGAAGAATTGACAAGTGAGGAGGTTGTTGCAACTGAAAAAGAAGCTGTTACAGAGGAACCTGAAACGGCAGCACGTAGAAGCAATCGTCTTAATGTAAAATGTGTGTTACAAAATCCTGAACTGCCAACAGGCTGTGAGATTACAGCGCTGACTATAGTTTTAAACTATCTTGGATATGATGTTGACAAGCTTACTATGGCGGATAAGTATCTTGATAAGGGGCCAGTTGGAGATACATCACCTTACAAAGCATTTGTGGGTAATCCAAGAGATGAACATTCATGCGGCGCATTTGCACCTGTAATCGTCAATTCTGCAAGAAAGTATCTGGCTGCACAGGACTCAGATATGAATGTATACAATGTCACAGGGGCAGATTATGATGAGCTTGTAGATTATGTAGACCAGGGGCATCCGGTGCTTGTATGGGAAACTATGTGGATGGCAAAGCCACACGAAGCAGCAGAATGGACAGTAGATGGCGAAAAGATAACATGGCTGTCACACGAGCACGCTATGGTGCTTATCGGCTACACAGAAGATACATATATTATGGCGGACCCATTAAGAGGCATATACGAGTATGACAAGGAAACTGTTGAGGACAGATACCGCAGAATGGGAAGTCAGGCGATTGTGATATATTGATGAATACATTTTTAATAATATTATCGTTCCGGGGAATACTTCCACTATGGAGGTGATTAATGTGTACCCGGAATATGATGGTAAAGGCTATGAAGAAGATATACACAAGTATACATTTCCACACAGGAAGGTGTATGGTGCCGAATTAGACCGGCAGAAGGAAAGTGAAGCCGAGGAGCTTGATACAGATGATATGAAGTTTAATTCAATGGCGGATTATGAAGATTTCCTTATATGGGGAACGGATTATAAAGACCAGTTTTTTTAAATCAATGCTAAATAATCTAAAAGATTTATTAATCTTTCAGGCATTGATTGACGTGTGTTTTAAATATGTTATATGATAAGCGGGAGCGGTATCTGATACCAGATAAAGTGGTAGAGAAGATTACGCTTCCGTTTTTTGTGTCAGAGGATTGCAGAGTAATGTAGCAATCCGTGTACATCAAGTAAGGGGCAGAATATTTCTTAACCCTTACATCTTGATATGGATTACGATGGGAGATAGTGCTGTGTACGGATATGTTGTAGTGAATAAGCCGGAGCTTAAGATTAAAGAATATGATGTATACCGTTCATATTACTGTGGACTGTGTGATGAGCTGAAAGAGCGGTACGGAGTGAATGGGCAGTTATCTATAAGTTATGATATGACATTTCTGATGCTGCTTCTTACAGGGCTGTACGAGCCTGATACGAGAAAGTATGAGGCAAGGTGTATAGCGCATCCTGTTCATAAGCATCCTGTAAGCAGGAACGATATATCGGCTTATGTTGCCGATATGAATGTGCTTATGACTTATTACAAATGCATGGATGACTGGAATGATGACAGGAAAGTTACAAGAAAGGCACTTGCAGACTCACTTAAAGGAAAAGTAAGACGTATTGAGGCTGAATATAAAGATAAAGCAGCAGCGATAAGGACTGCGATGGATAAACTGGGTGAGCTTGAAAAAGCAGGTGAGAGCAACGTGGATATGCCAGCGGAACAGTTTGGCATAATTATGTCGCAGATACTGCTTATGAAGGATGACGAGTGGAAGGATACACTTGTTAAGATTGGCAGCTCACTTGGAAGATTTATATATATACTGGATGCATATGAGGACCTGGATGAGGATAATAAGAAGGGCAGATATAACGCACTCAGGGCATATGCTGACAGACCCGATTATGATATATTTGTGGAAAATGTGTTGAAGTCACTTATGGCACAGTGTGCGGCTGGCTTTGAGAGACTTCCTATAATAGAAAATGTTAATCTTTTAAGGAATATAATATATTCTGGTGTATGGACAAGGTTTGAACTGTGTAAGAATAAAAAAGACAGTGTTGATCAAAGATAAGATTTGGAGGAAGTATGACTGATCCGTATTCAGTACTTGGAGTATCAAGGGATGCTTCAGACGAAGAGATAAAAAAGGCATATAGAACATTAAGCAGAAAGTATCATCCTGATGCCAATATTAACAATCCTAACAAGGATAAGGCCGAGGAGATGTTTAAGACAGTACAGCAGGCTTATAACCAGATAATGAAGGAAAAAGAAGGTGGATATACATCTTCTTACAGCCAGAATCGTGGCGGTACAGGAAGCTATGGCTATGATGGTGATTACCAGAATGACGGGCAGAATGGCGGATATGGTAACTTTGGCGGAGATTTCTGGGGTTATGGACCATTTGGCTTTGGTGGATATGGTGGTTCAGGCAGCGCTTCCAATATGAATGGTAACGACCAGACTACTATACATTTAAGAGCTGCAGCTAACTACATTAATAATGGTGGATATGATGAAGCGTTAAATGTGCTTAATTCGATGGAAGACAGAGATGCCAGATGGTACTATTATAGTGCGCAGGCTAATGCCGGAAAGGGTAATCAGGCGACTGCCATGGAACATGCAAGACGTGCAGTTGAGCTTGCGCCGGATAATATGCAGTATAGAATGTTCTACCAGAGGATGAACAGTGGCGGAGAATGGTATACAGGAAGACAGCAGACGTATCAGAACCCAGGCCGCAGCATGGGTGGCTGGTGCATGAGACTGATACTTCTTAATCTTGCCTGCAACTGTTGTCTTGGCGGTGGCGGATTATGCTGCCCGGGAGGATACTACTACTAGGCTTTCTTCCCATTCTTTAAGATTAGAAAACAGAATATCGAACTGTACAGGTCCTGTTTCAAGAATGTAGCGGTGGAACTCTTTTAAGGAGAAGTCACTGCCAAGGTCTTTCTGGGCCTGTTTTTTAAGTTCTTCAAAACCTATAAATCCAAGCACATATTTGCAGTAGTTGCCTGGATTAGCGATGAGTGCTGTATACATCCAGTGTGCAGTGTCAGGGCTGTTAAAGCCCCAGTTGCTTAAGTAGGATGACAGTCTTGCTTCATCCCATCCATAGTAGTTGACACCTATATCGCCTATGGCATGTAAGCAAAGGGTAAGGGCGTAATTACATTTGGCAAGAGTGTTAAGGTTATCGTTGTTATTGTTGTTATATTCGTAAGAGTGGACTTCTACATACGAAGCCCAGCCTTCCATATATCCGCCCGGTTTTATGTACGAGCGTATCAAAGAAGGATTAGTCTTTAAAAAGTACTGTGTCTGATACATATGTCCCGGATAACTTTCATGTGAAAGTACCGGATATATGTCGCTGCTGTCAGTTCCAGAGTTATTTATATATATTGAATTGATATCAGGGTTATCTATCTGTGGCATAAAGTACATGGCAGGGCTTGCATAGTCGCGCAGGCTGTCAGATACATATTTGATAGAATAGCCAGCCTCATCTAATTCTGGATAATCGTCAGTTATGCGTTTCTTTAAGTCCTCTATGATACTTTCAGGTTCAGTCATATTAAAAGAGTAGCGGCTAAGACTGTCAATCAGTGAAGAGTCCTTCTGGACAAGCTTTCTCATAACAAGCATATAGCCACGCATATAATCTTCAAGAAGAGAGTTGTACTCATCTACCGACTTACTCCATCCAAGTGTCTGCTCTAAAAGTCCCTCATAGTATCTCTGACCATCAGGATAGCTGCATATTCCGCCTGTGTAGCGGTTAGTGCCCTTAAGTGCGCTAAGACCGTCAATAAGTGCCTGATAACCGGGGATTACGTGATTATTGATGGCATCAAGGTTAAGCTTCTTATATTCAGCTTTCTCGTCATCAGATATAAATGTAAGTGCATCTATACGTGTGTTAAAGTCATCTATAAAAAGGCGGTCGGACGAGCCTGTTTTATTCACGGAGTCTATAACTGACTGACATGAGCTTATAATATCGTCAAGCAGGGAGTCTTCTTTAGTAAGACCTTTGCTGGCACGCATATTTTCATATTCTATGAGATTGGCAAAGTAGCTATCGACATCACATAACAGTGTTATGTATTCATCCACGTCCTTTTTTTCCACAAATGTATACTCTGAAAATACAAGTGGCAGCTCTATCTGTATGCCTATGGTTGGTGTGAGCTGTGTATCGTATAAGTCAAGGTCACTGTAACACAGGCGTGTCTGAAGATACGAAAGGAGATAGTCGTAAGTTATTGTCTGTTTTTTGGAAAGGAAGTTCCTGTCAAATGCTGTAAGCTCGGTGATACACTGTGTTATATCAGATGTATCATCAAGTGAGTCTGTATCTATACGTCCAAGGGTAACATCATAATCTGTAATGCCATATTCGTCAGGATGTTCAAGAAGGGTATGTAATGACAGTGTATCATCAACGATAAGTTCTTTGAACAGTCCGTCAGTGAATTCTTCAAATGCTTCATTATCAGTAGTGTTATAACTATACTGCGTGTCGTATGAATTATTATTCTTTCCACGAAGCCGTCTGATGTCGGTTATACTGCAGCCTGTGAGAGATATGCTGGCAGCAGATATAACGACAGCCATCGTAAGGCTTATTACTTTTTTAATATTGCGCTTAAACATTATGATATGCTCCTATTTTTATATATTCTGATGTTACGGTGAAAAGGTGTTTTGCCCTTTACATCATATTTTTGTGATATATGGGTTTGTCACTTGTAGAATGGAATATTTATGAGTCAAAAACAACTTAATTGTGTTTACGCATTTATAGTATATACCATAAATAGATAAAGCTAAAATATATTTTACATGATAAGGCGGTGACGTTCAAGGACTACGTAAACTGCGAAGTTTCTTGCCATTGTTTATATCACCTCTTTCATTTTTGGTGTTCAAGAGTGCGTAAACTGTGAAGTAACGTAGCATGTGTGATACACCGGTGAGTGGCTTGATTTATTATTGTTACCCATATCCTAAATATATGTACGGGGTACTTAAAACTTGACATATTATTAAAAGTTAACTATCATTAAATGATTGGAAAAACCTGTATAGATAAGCAGGATTAACTTAGAGAAAATAAGGAAAATGGAGGTTATAAATATGCCACAGAATAAAGGTCCATTTTATATGACAACGGCTATTGCATATACATCAGGTAAGCCACATATCGGTAATACTTATGAGATAGTGCTTGCGGACAGTATCGCAAGATTCAGACGTCAGGAGGGATATGATGTATTTTTTCAGACAGGTACTGATGAACACGGTCAGAAGATTGAATTAAAGGCAGAAGAAGCAGGAATAACACCTAAGGAATTCGTAGACAAGACATCTGCTGAAATTAAGAGAATATGGGATCTTATGAATACATCATATGATAAGTTCATAAGAACAACAGACGATTACCATGAAAAGCAGGTTCAGAAGATATTTAAGAAGCTCTACGATCAGGGAGATATATATAAGGGTGCATACGAAGGTATGTACTGTACACCTTGTGAGTCTTTCTGGACAGAGTCACAGCTTGTTGATGGAAAGTGTCCTGACTGTGGACGTGAAGTTAAGCCGGCTAAGGAAGAAGCATATTTCTTTAAGATGAGCAAGTATGCCAACAGACTTATTGAGCATATTAATACACATCCAGAATTTATACAGCCTGTATCAAGAAAGAATGAGATGATGAATAACTTTCTTCTTCCGGGACTTCAGGATTTATGTGTATCAAGAACATCATTTAAGTGGGGAATTCCAGTTGATTTTGATGACAAGCATGTAGTGTATGTATGGCTTGATGCGCTTACTAACTATATTACTGGTATCGGTTATGATGCTGACGGCAACTCTTCTGAGCAGTACAAGAAGTTCTGGCCAGCAGACCTTCACCTTATCGGAAAGGATATTATCAGATTTCATACTATATACTGGCCAATATTCCTTATGGCACTTGGCGAACCACTTCCTAAGCAGGTATTTGGTCATCCATGGCTTTTACAGAATGATGGCAAGATGAGTAAGTCTAAGGGGAATGTTATATATGCAGATGACCTTGTAGATATGTTTGGTGTTGATGCCGTAAGATACTTCGTTCTTCACGAAATGCCATTTGAAAATGATGGTGTTATATCATGGGAGCTTTTAGTTGAACGTATGAACTCAGACCTTGCTAATACTCTTGGTAATCTTGTAAACAGAACTATCGCCATGTCTAACAAGTACTTTGGTGGAGTAGTAAACAAGACTGGTGTTACAAGTGAGGGTGCCGGTGTTGATGAAAATGGCGCAAGTCTCGACTTTGATGCTGACCTTAAGGCTGTTGTAACAGCAACAAGAGATAAGGTTCAGGAAAAAATGTCTACACTTCATGTTGCAGATGCCATGACTGAGGTATTTTCTTTATTTAAGAGATGCAATAAGTATATAGATGAAACTATGCCTTGGGCGCTTGCCAAGGATGAGTCTAAGAAGGAAAGACTTGAAGAGGTACTTTACAACCTTGTTGAGAGTATTACTATCGGTGCTAATCTTCTTAAGTCATTTATGCCAAACACAACTGAAAGTATATTAAAGCAGCTTTATCCAGCTGACCCATCAGAGGGTGAAAGAGATTTTGATGACCTTGATAAGTTCGGTTTAAGAAAGTCAGGCGAAAATGTTACTGACAAGCCGGAAATTCTTTTTGCAAGACTTGATATAAATGTTGTTATGGAAGAGGTTGAAAAGCTTCAGGAAGCACAGAGAAAGGCTAACGGAGCAGTAGAATATCCTGTAGTTGAAAAGAAGCCTGAAATAACATTTGAAGATTTTGAAAAAATCCAGATTCAGGTTGGCGAAGTGCTTAAGTGTGAACCAGTAAAGAAGGCTAAGAAGCTTCTCTGCTCACAGATTCGTGTCGGCGATGAGGTAAGACAGATTGTATCTGGTATATCACAGTACTACAAGCCAGAAGAAATGGTTGGCAAGAAGGTTGCAGTGGTTACTAACCTTGCACCACGTAAGATATGCGGCGTTGAATCACAGGGTATGATACTTGCGGCTATGGATGATAAGGACAACCTTTCTGTTATGACTGTTGATAAGGACATCATTGCGGGTAGTGAAATCGGATAAAATTGTTGTTTAGCTGAAAATTTATTGACAAACGGACGACATAACATGCGAAAGCTACAAGCCGTGCCGGAGGAAAGCGAAGCCTTCTTGAACATGCACGGCGAAAGTAGTGGGTCCGTGCAGACGCTCTGACTGCTTACACTATATCTGATTGTGACTTAATATACTTTCTAAATGAGTGGTAAATATAAGAGGCTTTTCATTTTTATATAAGTTTGTTATTTTTTGGAGTGAGAGTTATACTTGCTGAATAAGAAGTGTTAATAAAGATTGAGTAAGAAGGAGAACTATATGAGAAAAAATTATGGTATGATACCGACTTTAATAGCTGCTATGGCATTTTCAATACTGTTGGCAGGAAGTTCATCTGTTGCTGCAACACAGGTAATGGCAGCGGAAGATAACAGTGGTTATGCAATGGTAATGGCAGATGATAACGCATCTGATACAATAGCAACAGGTAAGTGGGGAAGTTGTGACTGGAATGTAAGCAGTGATGGAGTTCTTACAATCGGCGGTGGTGTTGGTGCAAGTGACTATTATTATTATGATGGAAGTGTATGGCATGAATACGATATCTATAGAATAGATATAGTGGGCGATATATCATTTGAAAAGAATACAAGTCTTGAGATGCTTTTCGCATGTATGGAAAAGGTTAAAGAAATTAATGGACTTGACAGGCTTAATACTGAAAATGTAGTTAATATGAGTGGAATGTTTGAACACTGTTATGAATTAACAAGTATTGATGTGAGTCATTTTAATACATCAAATGTCACCAATATGAGTTGTATGTTTAACTGGTGTGATAAATTAACTTATGTAGATGTAAGTGGTTTTGATACATCTAAGGTAACAAATATGGAAGAAATGTTTATTAATTGTATGAAACTGCCTAGTATAGATGTAAGTGGATTTGATACAAGTAATGTAACAGATATGAGTATGATGTTTCGTAGCTGTTACGCATTAACAAGTTTGGATGTAAGCGGATTTGATACAAGTAACGTAACAGATATGAATCAGATGTTTAGTGGATGTGAATTGATAAAGAAACTTGATATTCATAATTTTAATCTTTCTAACATTAATGAGGAAAGTAATTATATTGATGGTATGGAATGGATATTTATGGGATGTGACAGCATATCAGAATATATTATGCCATATAATCTTGGAACTGACATTAATAGAGAAAAGAATATTATGTATATGTTGATGTATATGGCAGATTGCCAGTGGAAGGATGTAACCGACGGTATTATATATGATGGAAAGCCAGATACGTTGATGGAGAATCATATATACATCAAATATGTTGAGGGTGCTAGGAATGGTTTATGCCAAGGTGACGATGGCAACTGGTACTATTATCTTAATGATGAAATAGATACGACATATATAGGTTTGGCATGTAATGAATATGGATGGTTTTACGTAAATAACGGAGTTGTTGATTGGAGCTATACAGGTTTAGCAAATAATGAGTATGGTTGGTTCTACGTAAATAATGGAGTGCTTGACTGGGGTTATACAGGACTTGCAAACAACGAGTATGGATGGTTCTACGTAAATAACGGAGTTGTTGACTGGAGTTATACAGGCTTAGCAAACAACGAGTCAGGTTGGTTCTATGTAAATAAAGGAGTGCTTGACTGGGGTTATACGGGACTTGCAAACAATGAATCAGGTTGGTTCTATGTAAATAATGGAGTTGTTGACTGGAGCTATACAGGTTTAGCAAATAATGAGTATGGCTGGTTCTATGTAAATAATGGAATAATAGACTGGAATTATACAGGAACAGTTTCTAATGAATATGGTACATGGAATGTTATAAATGGTCAGGTCGTATTTTAGAATTTTAAAGTATTGAATTTTAATATATAAAATGGCAGGAAGTACAGATAATGATGTGTATTTTCTGCCATTTTATATTTTACATTAATTTCCCCCTTAAAGTGGTAGACAAAATGCAGATTGATAGCACCTTTATTGACATTTTGCAAGAAAATGTGACAATAGCAGATAAGATATTGACGAAATGTGTCCGTATAATTAAAATAAAGTTAAATATATGTATTAAATATATACAAATAATACCAGTTGATTACATAAAAAGGAGTGGTCATTTATGAGGCATAACTACAAAAAAATGGTAATTGCGGCAGGAATGGCGGCGATAATAGCCTGTATGCCAGTTACAGCCATGGCAGGAACATTACATAATAGATATACGATAGAGTCTGGCAGTAGTACAGCTGCAAATGATATCCAACTGGCAGGTACAAATATTATGACAGGCGTTCTTAACAGCATAAATACAGAGATCCTGAAAAATAATGCAAAGGTAAGTGGTACAGATATTGTAGTTGATGCAGATGCCACAGACTGGAAGAATATAAAGGAGAGAAAGTCAGCATCGGATAAGGTGTCTTCGTGGAAGGCAGCTATAGCTTCTGATTATTCAGCACTGTACCTGTATTATGAAGGAATGACATCGACAGAGTGGGATTATAATTATGCAGGTGGCAGTGATGATGTGTTATTTAAGATAAATTACGCTGATGGTACACAGGGACAGAAAAATAACATAATAAAGTTTGTAGCGTGGGAGAATATGGCGGTTGCAAAGGATGGCAATTATGGTGACATAGCAAATGCAAGTGCAGCAACTGTCAATGAGGCACACGGCAACACAGCAGGACCATATATGATAGAAGCCTCTATTCCTATGGATTTTTTTGCAAGCTCTGATTTTACGATAACATTTGCAGGAACATCAGTAGCATTATCGGATATCGAAGTTCTTGAGGGGATTGACACCGGGGAGGAAGAACCAGACCCTGTATACAATGGAATAACTATAGACGGAAGCTTCAAAGACTGGGATGCGGTCACAAAGTATGACGCAGACTGTCCTAACGAAGAGCATAAGTACTGCATAGAAAAGACAGCGATGGTGTTTGATGGCGACTATGTATACATATACATAAAAGATGGCAACGCAGGAAGTGCTTTCGGTGCGGGTTCACATTCTAACGGAAGATATTCCATAAAAACAGACCTTGGCAATGAGCTTGTATTCCAGCTTACACAGGATGGCGGAATAAGCGGTGTAGAGAATGCAGAATGTATACATGTTGGAAAGCAGTGGGAAATAGCTATTCCAAAGGCTGACCTCCCAGCATACAACAATACACTGTCGTTTGGATTATACCTGACAGACCCATTTGTAACAGATGTATACAATCTTGACGGTTCAACAGGAAAGGATACCAATATAGATATAGCTTATGATGGGCTTTATGGTGACTGGAATAACTATCCGCACACAACTATAGAGTATGCGACAGCAGGTACACAGCAGGACAGAACAGATGCAAAGGGTGCACTCTACTGTGTGGGAAGTACACTTTATGGACATGTTGTGACAACGATGCCGGAACATCTGGCTGAAGCCGGCGGCGAATTTATGAATGCCGTTACGATACTTTTTAATAATAACTGGAGTCAGGTGTTCTATCCAAGAATGGAGACGGTGGCAGAGGATGGTTCTATCAACTGGAATACACCAAAGGGTGGAATGGCAGACGGAACATATGAGTTCTATCTGTTTTCAACCGATGCATGGCATAATTCGCCAAGCATATATGATGCCAATGATATGGATAAATGGTACGGCAAGATGATAGTTACTATAAAAGACGGAAAAGATGAGTGTGAATTCTATCTTGACCTTGAAAAAGCAGCAGAGAAGCTTAACTGTGATGCAAGTGATTTCAAGCGCATAGATGCTCAGTTTGGAAGACTCGGACAGCAGTGGATAACAACAGCGGGTGCATCTTCTGGTGCATGGCTTGGACTTATATTATGTGTTGGTGTGACAGCAGCTGTGCTGGTACGCCAGAAAAAGAAAAGTGACAGGCAGGTGTCTTAACGATGAGAGTTAGTCCTATAGTGGCAGTGGTAGTCATAGCATTATGGTTATATATAATTTCCGTTACGCACAGGGCAAAGCTTCATGCGTGGGAGTTCCTTATAGGAAGTCTTGGGCTTTTCGGGATAATGATGATGACTATCCAGCCGGTTCTTACTATGCCGCTTGCAAGATGTGTGTCGGCGCTTGCAGGAGTTGTTGGCAATATTACAGGTACATTTACGGCTTACTTTAAGTATGGAATTATATTTATACATACAGGAGTTTCATCAATAACACTTCTTATCGACTTTGAGTGTTCGGGAATAATTGAGATTATGGCATTTCTCTCGCTGCTGGCGTTCTTTAATGTCTATAATATCAGCGAGAAAATAATGGTCGGTATAGGTGGCTTCTGTTACATTATGGTGTGTAACGCACTAAGAATAGTACTTATATGCCTTTCTGTACATTTCTTTGGTATGGGAGCATATTATGTTGTTCATACATTTATAGGAAGAATATTCTTCTATGCTTTAAGTGTATGGCTGTATTTCTATGTGTTTACAAAGCCGCAGATTATTAAAATGAAAGTGGGGAATTTCGCATATGGCAGTGATAAAGTCAATTCTTAATTCCTTTCTTTTCTGGGGCGGCTGGATTATCATTCCATTTATAATGGAAATAGTTCCAGCGTTAGGAAGCGTGTTCCTGCTCATAAGAAGAGGGGCAAGATATAAAAAAAGAAAAAAAGAGCTGACAGTATATCCTGATATATCGCTGATTATTCCGGTGTATAATTCGCAGGATACGCTGTACCAGTGCATAGAGTCCATACATAAAAGTTCATATCCGAACGACAGGATAAGAGTGTTTCTTGTTAATAATAAGGGACAGGATAACAGCTTTGACGTGTATGCAGAGTGTCAGAGAAAGTTCCCTGAGCTTCATATGCAGTGGATGAATGCAGAGCAGGGAAAGTCGCGTGCGCTTAATCTTGCGCTGTATAACAGTGAGGGAAAGTACATAATCAATCTTGACAGTGACGGACTTCTTGAGAAGAATGCTCTTATAAATATGATTACAAGATTTGAGACGGACACAGACCTTAACTGTATGACAGGTGCTATTCTTACAGTTCCGGAGCAGATAAAAAAGTATAAAGGTTTCTTTCCAAGGCTCCTGCGTAATCTTGAATTTATGGAGTATGCGCAGGCATTTCTTGCAGGAAGAAGTTACGCTTCAGAGCTTAATTCAGTGTATACACTGTCAGGCGCATTTTCGGCATTCAGAAAGTCAGTCGTGTTAAAGTCGTGGATGTACAACACGGATACTATATGTGAAGATACGCACATAACTTTCCAGATGCGTTACAGACAGGATGAACGTGTTGAGGTATGTGAGGATGCATTATTCTTTGTTGACCCGATAGAGGATGTCAATAAGCTGTATACACAAAGACAGAGATGGCAGAGGGGAAGTCTTGAGGTTGCCAAAATGTTTATGGATAAAGACTTCAAGTTAAAGAACTTTATTTCGGATGTAAGTGTTAAGACACTGCTTTACGACCACACATTTGCATTTCCAAGAATGATATGGTATCTGGCGCTGATATGCCTTATGGTTGTCGGATATTCAGGAAAAGTTATCATACTTTCAACGGGAATTATATTTGCACTTTATATTCTTGTGGGATATATGTATTTCATAACAGCATCACACTATTTAAAGATTAATAAAGAGGTGCGGTCCTACTATATAAGCCATTGGTGGTGTGTACTGCTGCTTCCGTTCTTTAATCTGGCAGTATTCTTTATAAGAATGGCAGGAATAATTAACAGTATACAGACAGACAGTTCGTGGAAGACGAAGACACTCACACAGGAATGTGCTGAATTCGCAGGAGTAGTGAAGAGTGATTTGAAAAAGGTGACTGGAATTATTGAAAAAATCAGACATAAAGTAAATATAAGTGCTGATGTGAATGACAGAAAATAATCTATTGCGGGACTACTGGGAATATTGTAGTTATGATGAGAAAACTATAAATGGGCAGATATAGAAGATGTACTGAAATAGGTTACTTTTGTCATTAACTCAGATATATAAAATTTTATGAGGTACATTTCTAAAAAAACATAAATATCATTGTACGGAAACGGAGTAACTATGGAAGAACAAAAGTCTGGCAATAATAAAAAGGCAGGAATGAAAAGACATCCTATTCTTATAATAACCACAATATGCGTGGTAGCTGCGGCGGCATTAGGCGGTCTGATTACATATATCCTGATAGGCAGATACGAAAAAGGAATAATTGAGGTGTGCGCAACTCAGCAGGATGCATATGTACAGCTTGTTTTAGACCAGATTAACTTAAAAGATAACAGAGATGATGAGGAGATTATTAACGACATATTAAAGACAATGGACTCCTCATCTAATAAATACTGGGCATTTTCTAAGAACCAGTCGATGTTATTCGTTAAGGATGTATTGGAAACCAACAGATATAAGGGTGTGTCAGCAGATACATATTATAATGCAAGACAGGCAGCAGATTTTATGAATGGGCTCGTGCTTAATAAAGTAGAGCACAGCGTTATAAGCCTTGATAACAAAACCTATCTTGTATCGGGAGTTATGTTTAAGTACGCAGGTCAGGATTACAGACTGTGCCTTATGACAGAAAAGAGTGTACTGCTTGATAATAATACATACCTTGAGATAAAGGTTCAGATGGAAACATTCGTAGTTGTAATACTGTTAGCACTTGTTCTTGTAGCATCTATATATGCGTTAAGAATAAGACAGTTATCATTTAAACTTGATGAAAAGGAAGCTGACATAAGAAGCCTTAGTATGAGCTTATCAAAGGTTAATGAGAAGCTTATGGATAAAGACCTTCACGATACACATAACAATGTATGGCGACAGAAGGCTATAGTGCCATTTATGAAAAAACTTATAGAAAGAAACATAATGCCGGTTACATTTGCACGTGTTGAATGTGAAAACAAGGAGAGCAGAAACAAGTTTCTTGGAAGGGCAGTTTATGTGCTGGACAGGGATGTCATTCGTTTTGAATATGGAGATAGTGACATTATTCTGCTGGCAGTAAATGTGAGTGAAGTACAGTTGAAGTATAATCTTGGCGTGCTTGAGGATAAGGATGTCAAGGTTCAGAGAGTAATGCTTATAGACAATAGTACAGATATGAAAATGCTGGAAGAAAAATATCTGTAAGAATGGAGAGTATATGGCAGTTAAGTTATACAGAGAGTACAGAATAAAGTTTTATCTTAATATGCGACATTATATTATTATCAATGGAAACAAGGGTGAAACACATCCGCATACTTGGGAGTTTGCGCTTGATATAAAGTTTGGAAGAAGCTCATTTGTGGAGTTCAATATATTTGAAAAGGGAATAACAGACTTCCTTGATAAGTACCAGAATAAAGTCTTAAATGAAGAAGACCCATTTAATGCAATACTTCCTACACTTGAAAATGTAACAGACTATTTTGCAGAAGAATTCTACCGCATAATACATAATATCGGTGGAATACTGACATCTGTTGAAGCGAGTGAAACACCAACAAGAAGCTACATAATCAATATGGAAGAACAGGAAGAAAATGCGGGCAATAACGAGGAAACAGAAAATAAGATAATGTCTGACGTTATAGATGCAGTGCTTAATGGGATAGTGGATACGGATAAAGAATAATCAGTATATAAGAGGCAGGGTCAATGAATAAACAAGGGAAAAATCGTGTTTTATATTACACAGCGGCAGTAATCGGCGGACTTATATATATAGCGCTGGCAGTATTTATGTCCGTTATGGTTATAAAGCTTGTAAGCAGGAACGGAGTATATCCGTCAGGCTCAGATACTATGTATCATATATACAGGGGCGATTATGTATACAATTCCATAAAGGCAGGTAACTGGTATCCATTATATGATTATATGTGGTACAACGGAGTAGAGCTTATGAGATACTGGGCACCACTCTGCGCATATGTTATGGCATTCTGTGAAATGCTTGCCGGAGGGGATATGCTTATAGGATATCTCATATTTGTCGGACTTATATGTATGCTTGGTGCAGTAAGCTGGCTGTGTATAGGCATAAGAATGAAAAGGCCGGTACTTGGTGCATTTATAGGTATAATCTGGTTCTTTATGCCAAATAACCTGCTTGCATTATTCGTTGAAGGTAATCTTGCAAGGTCGCTAAGTATGATATTTCTGCCAGTATTTATATATGAGGTGTCAGAATATCTTAAAGACAGAAGGGCAGTAAGGATGCCTTTCATTATAATAAGCTTTGTGCTTATAGCGCTGTGCCATCTTGGCTATGCAGGAATGGCTGCGCTTGCGGTGATTGTATACTGTATTATACATATGTTACAGGGCTATTCCAAAAGAGCTGTGGGAGATATAATTGTCGCTTTACTGCTAAGCTTTATGTTAATCGGCGTATGGATGGTCGCATCACTTAATGGTGGTATTACTTCGCTTGATAATTCTGAAAATATGGCAAACTTTTTCCAAAGCCTTTGGGTTACAATTAATCCACTAGACAGAGTGACAACTAATAATTCACATTTTTACTTCGGTCTTGCTGCAGCACTGCTTGCAGTAAGCGGAATGTTTTTCGGATATAAGAAGTCAAGGGCAGGCTTTATTGCAGCCATAATAACACTCATATGCACAACAACGGCTATGTATCCGGTGCTTAAGATACTTCCGGGAAGCCAGTATCTGTGGATGTTAAGATTTATATCAATAGCACTGTGTATGATACTTTACAGCTTTCTTAAGTGGGATACTTTAAAGAAACCGCTTGTGGTGTTGTTCTGCGTTATACTTATTGCCGATATCGTTCCATCGCTTCCGCTTATAACAGGTGATGGCAATAATATCAGCGTATCAAAGAACGGAATAACTATCGACTATAATAATAATGACAGTGCGTGGGACAGACTTGATGAACAGCAGAATTCAACACTGATAGCTCAGGCACAGTCACTTACAAAGCAAAGACTTACTTTATTGGATGACAGCAGTCTTGGCTCAACAGGTGCATTTCTGGTATCTGACTGGAATGAGTCTGTACCGGCAGTGTTTGGTGCAGGACGTGAAGCGGCTAATACATCAACTAATATAGTAAGGCTTAACAGGGCTTTGTCAGATGGCAGCTATTATTATGTATTTGACAGAAGCCGTGAGCTTGGAAGTGATACAGTGTTAGTTAAGCTTTCAGTCATAGCAAAATATGGTTCTTCAGTGTATGATATGGACGTGGCAGCCAAGGCATCGGGCTATGAGGTTGCAGGTGCCAATGCAGCATACAGGCTGTACCATATGGATACTTATGACAACTGGGGAACTGTGAGCAGTTATGAGGCTATAGGCATAGGAAGCGGAACACCGCTTATATCACAGTCATTCCCGGCAGTAGAGGAAACGGACTCTGATAATCTTAACGACTACACCTATGAACAGCTTTCAAAGTATAAAGAGGTTATTCTTGCAGGTTTTACATACGATGACAAGGATGCGGCAGAAAGCCTTATAGTTAAGCTTAGTGAGTCAGGCGTAAAGGTTGTCATATATGCGGATGGAATTCCACAGAATAAAAAGACACAGAGTCAGGAATTCTTAGGAGTGACCTGCAGCGATATTGTATTTAACAATGGTTTTCCTGATATGGATACAAAGATAGGAATACTTTATCCCGACCTTTTTCCAAAGGGCTATACAACATGGCAGACAGTTTATCTTAACGGCCTTACCAATGTATGGGGAAGTGTAACTGATAATGGACTTACACTTGACTTTTATGGTACAGTTAAGAATGACAATATAATTATGTGCGGCTTTAATCTTGCTTATTACTATGGCGTGACTTATGATGCTTCCATTGGAAAGCTTCTAAGTGATATGCTTGATATTACCTCCACACAGCTTCCTGACAGGAAAAATGTGGAACTTAATATAGAGCACAGCACTAATGGAATAACGATTACATCTGATTATGACAATGTGAATACAAGTCTTGCTTACCACGATATATTTGAGTCAGAACAGTGGCTTGGAAAAAAGAATAATCTCACGTATGTCAAGGCAGGAGTTACCGATATAACATTTAAAGTACCATACATGTGGCAGGGCGCACTTGTAAGCGTAGCGGGACTTGTGTTGACAGTGGCATGGATGGTTATTCTGTGCATAGGTGAAAAGAAGAGAAAGCTGTCACCGGCAAGCGTAGAAGAGATTGAGCTTATAGAGATAGATACAGAAGAATAGTCTGGTGATAAGCAGCACATTATATTGGCAGGAATATATGATATGGAGTTTTATATATGAAGATATTTGATACACATGCACATTATGATGATGAAGCGTTTGATAAGGACAGGGACGAATTATTAACAGGTCTGTTAGCCGGTAATATAGGAACTATTGTAAATGTGGGTGCAAGTATGGACGGGTGCAGGGCTTCTGTAGAGCTTGCCAGTAAGTATGAGCATATATATGCAGCGGTAGGCATCCATCCGGACGATTATGAGAGACTTGATAAAAATCAGGAGTTCTTAGACTGGTTAAGAAATGAAGCGCTTAATAATAAAAAGGTTGTTGCTATTGGAGAAATCGGACTTGATTACTATTATGATGAGCCGGAAAGAGAACTTCAGAAGAAGTGGTTTGCAAGGCAGCTTGAACTTGCAAATGAGGTGAACAAACCGGTCATTATACATTCAAGAGATGCGTGTGCTGACACGATAGATATATTAAAAAATGGACATGCACAGGATATAGGTGGTATAATTCATTGTTATTCATATTCAAAGGAAACAGTTAAAACATTTTATGATATGAACTTTTACTTTGGAATAGGCGGAGTGCTTACTTTCAAGAATGCAAGAAAGCTGGTGGAGGCGGCAGAGGTTATACCGCTTGACAGGATAGTGTTAGAAACAGACTGCCCGTATCTTGCGCCAGTGCCTAACAGGGGCAAAAGAAACGACAGTAGTAACATAGGGTATGTTATAGAGAAGCTTGCAGATATAAAGGGAGTCACTAAGGAAGAGATAGCCCGCGTGACATATGAAAATGCATGCAGGGTATATGGACTTGATGAACGTATGTAGTACAGTGTGAAAAATAGATTTTTTACATGTGGGATTAGTGTCTGCGCGAATTTGACACAAACTCGTTATGCGCAGGTCAGAGGTTTATTTGACACTTCCATCATAATAATCTGGGATGTTATAAGAAAGCAGCGAATATGGATAAATGTAACATTTGTGTCAGTATAAGAATGGAGATATAGATATATGAATAATAAGAATTATGACAATGTTATGCATCTTGGCAATCCGACTAATACAATAGCGGTTCTTAACAGGTACGGTTTTAACTTTCAGAAAAAGTTCGGTCAGAACTTTCTTATAGATGAAAATGTTGTTCAGAAGATAGTAAGAGAAGCTGGAGTTACAGAAGATGACTTTGTGCTTGAGGTGGGTCCAGGCATTGGAACTATGACACAGATACTCTGTGAAAATGCGAGAGAAGTTGTAGCAGTAGAGATAGATAAAAAGCTTATTCCGATACTTACAGAGGATACTCTTTCATGGTATGACAATGTAACTGTCATCAATGAAGATATATTAAAGCTTGATATAAAAGAGCTTGCAGAGAAGAAAAATGGCGGAAAACCAATAAAGGTTGTTGCCAATCTTCCCTACTATATAACAACGCCTATTATTATGGGACTTTTTGAGAGCGGAGTGCCGCTTGACAGCATAACTATTATGGTGCAGAAGGAAGTGGCTGACAGGATGCAGGTAGGCCCCGGAACTAAGGATTATGGCGCACTTTCGTTGGCAGTACAGTATTATGCCAAGCCAAAGATTGTGCTTAATGTTCCTGCGAGCTGCTTTATGCCAAGACCTAATGTGGACTCAGCGGTAATTAAGCTTGAAAGATACGAAAAGCCGCCGGTTGATGTGCGTGACGAACATCTTATGTTCAGAATAATAAGGGCATCATTTAACCAGCGCAGAAAAACTATGATGAACAGTGTCGGCAACAGCGGTGATGTAAATGTGTCAAAAGAAAAGCTGGCAGCAGCACTTGAGAAATGTGGACTTCCTCTTACAATACGTGGAGAGGCACTTACACTTGAACAGTTTGCCACTCTTACTAATGCGATAGTAGAAGAATAATTTTATATTGTACATATTTTGCCTCCCGGCTACATAAGATTTGATATCAATCTTATAATGCTGGGAGGTTTTTTATGGCTGATTATCAGCGGTTTGTTTCATACATTTATTCTTATCCGGGAGGTGTTAAGGATAAGAATGTCGGTTTTGCCAAGGTAGAGGTAAGGTCGGGTGAAATGCGCCTTAATATTAATCTTCGTGGCGTGTATACAGATACGCCGCAGATGTTTGGTGTGCATATGCTTATAGACAGGGATGATGCTATTCCCGGCAGATACAGGCTTATGAAGGTCGGTGACTGTCTGGTGAATAATGGTATGGCATCGTATGCCGGTATATTTAACGCAGGTAATATTGAGAATTCAGGTTATACGTCATCGGACATATGTGGAATAGCTGTTGCTAACAAAGGTGACAGATATTATATGATGTTTTCTATGTGGGAAGACTATGACATTAACCCCGATGTTATTGAATTCGCAGGAAGCGGAGTGAGGAAGTATGGGGGAAATGCTGAGATTGAGGGAGAGAGTGAAGATGATATAGACAGTAGTGGAAGTGGAGAAATAAGAGGACTTGGAAAAGGATATACGGAAGGTAGTGAAGGGAATAAAGAGGATGATGTAGGTAGTCAGGATAATAGGGTAAGCGATGGAGAAAATGGAGAGGTAAGGTATGCGGAAGGTGGTGAAGGTAATAAGAATGGCAATGTAGTAAATTATGCATCCGGTAGTCAATGCAATAAAGGAAATTATGACAAAAGAAGTGGGGAAGATATGTATGTAGGAGAGCGTGAGAATGATAGAAATGGTGGAACAAGAAACAGAGGCAGAGAAAATACACCTGATATACATATGCAGAACAGATATAATGAAGAATTACAAGCGATGGAAAGCGAGGAGGATGATACTGAGAGCTGTGGCTGTCCAAATAAGGATAAGGTGAATGAAAAGACACGACAGGATGCCTGCAATGAGAGATTATACAAAAAACTGTATTCCAAGGCAGATTATGTAGATGCATTTGATGATGACTACTTCTATGACTGTATAGAAGTAACTCCGCAGATGTTGTCACGACTTCCGCTAAAGGATAAGGAGATAATCAACAACAGCTTTCTTATTCACGGATATTATAACTTTCATCACCTGCTGTTTGGAAGGGTGTGCGACAATGAAAATAATACCAACTATTTTATAGGAGTGCCGGGAATGTACTGCAACAGAGAGCGATATATGGCATCAATGTTTGGCTTTAGCAACTTCAAAAAGAGCCACAGAAGTGATTATAATAATCCATACTTTGGATACTGGTATCAGGAAATATAGACAAAGCGCCTGTGGTCCTGCCACACACCGTTTAGTTTAGCATATGAGTGCGCTATGCCCTCATCAATAAAGCCAAACTTTTCCATAAGGTGAAGTGATGCGGCATTGTCAGGATGAATGTAGCATTCTGTGCGGTGAAGTCCAATATCGGGAACAATATATTCAAGTGCAGCAGCTATCATAAGAGAGGCAAGACCCTGATTGCGGTGGTATTCGTCTATCTTATATCCCATATTGGCACAGGGTGATGAACCTCTGCTGATATGGGAGAATGACAGCGAACCAAGTATATAATCGGGTTCATGTCTGTCTATCAGGAAGAACCTTGCAAATGTCATAGAAAGTAAACCTTTCATCTCAGCATCAAGCATACGGCTTATAAAGCTTTCGGTGTAAAAAGAAGCTGGTTTGTCAGACTCATACTTATCGAAGTCCTTGCGGTTACGGTAATAGAAGTCAAGAACATCTATGGAGTTATTGTGGTTGAGAACTTTGAGAGAGTATCTGCCAAGATTGTATTCGAGTTTCATGTTAATCCTCATTTCTTTAGAGACTATGAAAAAAAGTCTGTAAATTCAAACTTCTATGATAATTAAGACAGCTG